>Ga0307487_1001236_pt1 | contig 18405 bp, 15 predicted proteins | sample CBIW12metaG_FD_203665 | JGI IMG/M metagenome (GOLD analysis project Ga0307487, IMG submission 203665) | Sea-ice brine microbial communities from Beaufort Sea near Barrow, Alaska, United States - CBIW 1.2 | ecosystem: Environmental > Aquatic > Marine > Coastal | place: USA: Alaska | collected... | reverse complement strand
GCATTCAACATTTTCAAGGTGTATTTTTTACCTTTTGGCAAAACTTCTTCCCCTAAATCGTTTTGAACTCCCTGAGCGGTTTTTCCACCAACAATAGCAAATAACTTATCTACCAATTGAGATTTTAGAACTGCAAATTTGGCATCGTAATTCTTGTCAAGTGATGCAACATCTTCTTTATCCTGAACACGTTTGCGTTTATCCTTTACTGCCCTTGCAAATAACTTTTTGTTAATTACAACACCTCTTAACGATGGGTGTGCTTTTAACGAAGCGTCTTTCACATCTCCGGCTTTATCTCCAAAGATCGCTCTAAGCAATTTTTCTTCAGGAGTTGGATCGCTTTCCCCTTTTGGGGTAATTTTTCCAATAAGTATATCGCCCGGTTTAATTTCGGCCCCAATTCGAATCATTCCATTTTCATCCAAATCCTTTGTGGCTTCTTCAGAAACGTTTGGAATATCGTTGGTCAATTCTTCGTTACCTAATTTGGTATCCCGAACTTCCAATGAATATTCATCGATGTGGATAGAGGTAAAGATATCTTCCCTTACTACTCTTTCCGAAATCACGATTGCATCCTCAAAGTTATACCCTTTCCAAGGCATGAAGGCAACCTTCATATTCCTTCCAAGTGCAAGTTCCCCTGCTTCGGTTGCATAACCCTGGCAAAGTACCTGACCTTTGGCAACCCTGTCTCCAACCTTAACAATTGGTTTAAGGTTGATAGAAGTTCCCTGGTTGGTTTTTCTAAATTTAACTAACTGATAGGTTTTTGAATCGGTATCAAAACTCACCATTCTTTCTTCCTCGGTGCGATCGTATTTAATGGTGATCTTTTCAGCATCAACATATTCAACTTCACCTTCTCCTTCAGCATTGATCAATACACGTGAATCTGTTGCAACTTGTCTTTCCAGACCAGTTCCAACAATAGGCGATTCTGCTCTTAACAAGGGAACAGCCTGACGCATCATGTTTGATCCCATTAACGCCCTGTTGGCATCATCGTGCTCAAGGAAAGGAATTAAAGAGGCCGAAATTGACGAAATTTGGTTTGGTGCAACATCTATGTAGTGAATCTCTTTTGGATCTACTACCGGGAAGTCACCTTCCATTCGTGCAATAACCTTATCTGTATTTATTGTTCCATCTTCTGTCAACGGAATGTTTGCCTGCGCAATTTTTTTATCTTCTTCTTCTTCCGCACTTAAGTAAATAGGTGTATCAGAAAAATCGATTTTAGCATCATTAACTACCCGGTAAGGTGTTTCAATGAAGCCCATACCGTTTACCTTGGCAAATACGGCAAGGGAAGAGATAAGACCAATGTTTGGTCCTTCCGGGGTTTCAATTGGGCATAATCTACCGTAGTGTGTATAGTGAACATCACGAACCTCAAAACCGGCGCGTTCTCTTGACAAACCACCTGGTCCAAGTGCAGATAACCTACGTTTATGGGTAATCTCTGCCAATGGATTGGTTTGATCCATAAACTGGGATAACTGATTGGTACCAAAAAACGAATTGATAACTGAAGACAAGGTCTTGGCATTAATCAAATCTATTGGGGTAAAAACCTCGTTGTCACGAACATTCATTCGCTCACGGATGGTACGAGCCATACGAGCCAAACCAACACCAAACTGTTGAGATAATTGTTCACCTACTGTTCTAACACGACGGTTGGACAAGTGGTCAATATCATCAATTTCCGCTTTGGAATTAATTAACTCGATCAAATATTTAACAATGGTAATAATATCTTCTTTGGTAAGCACTTGCTTATCCATAGAAACATTAAGACCTAATTTTTTGTTCATTCTGTAACGTCCAACCTCGCCAAGGTTATAACGTTGTTCTGAGAAGAACAATTTATCAATTATACCACGCGCTGTTTCCTCATCTGGCGGTTCTGCATTACGCAATTGACGGTATATGTGCTCTACGGCTTCTTTTTCAGAGTTTGTTGGATCCTTCTGTAAAGTATTATGAATAATTGCATAATCCCCGGTAGAGTTATCTTCTTTATGAAGCAGGATGGTTTTGGTTCCTGTTTCAATAATTGTTTCTATATGATCCTTATTAAGTTCGGTATCGCGATCTAACACAATCTCGTTACGTTCAATAGATACTACTTCTCCTGAATCTTCATCAACAAAATCTTCATACCAGGTATTCAATACCCTGGCTGCAAGTTTGCGTCCCAATACTTTTTTAAGTCCTGTTTTAGAGACCTTAACTTCTTCTGCCAAGTCAAAAATTTCAAGGATATCCTTGTCACGTTCAAATCCAATCGCACGGAAAAGTGTGGTTACAGGTAATTTTTTCTTTCTATCGATATAAGCGTACATCACGTTATTAATATCGGTAGCGAATTCTATCCAGGATCCTTTAAATGGGATAACCCTTGCAGAATATAATTTGGTTCCATTTGCATGGAAAGACTGTCCAAAGAAAACACCAGGAGAACGGTGTAATTGGGAAACTACTACACGTTCTGCGCCATTGACGCAAAAAGTCCCACTTGGGGTCATGTAAGGGATAGTTCCTAAATACACATCCTGTACGATGGTTTCAAAATCTTCATGTTCGGGATCGGTACAATACAGCTTTAAGCGTGCTTTAAGCGGTACGCTATAGGTCAAACCACGTTCAATACATTCCTGAATAGAATATCTTGGTGGATCAACAAAGTAATCCAGAAATTCTAATACAAAATTATTACGGGTGTCTGTAATTGGAAAGTTTTCCATGAAGGTATTATAGAGACCTTCATCTCCCCTTTCTTCTGATTTAGTTTCTAGTTGGAAGAAATCCTGAAATGACTTGATTTGGACATCCAAAAAGTCTGGATAATCAGGCTTGTTCTTTACAGAAGAGAAATTCAATCTTTCAGTTTGCGTTGCTAACATCAGTGGACGGAATTATAATTTATATATAAAATGGGTGCGTTACAAATAAAATGCTTCATATACGCAAAAGGGTTTAGACCTTCAGGAGAGTATCCCGAGGTCTAAACCTAAACAATATTGCTTTTGAGGCTTATTTAAGCTCAACCTCTGCTCCTGCTTCTTCTAATTGTGCTTTTAATGATTCAGCTTCATCTTTTGAAACTCCTTCTTTAACTGGACTTGGAGAATTATCTACCAATGCTTTAGCCTCTTTAAGACCTAATCCGGTAAGTTCTTTTACCAATTTAACTACGGCCAATTTAGATCCACCCGGAGCTTTAAGAATTACATCAAATTCGGTTTGAGCTTCTTCAGCGGCTTCATCACCACCACCGGCTACTACTACAGCTGCTGCTGCTGCTGGCTCAATACCATATTCATCTTTTAATATACCAGCTAACTCATTAACTTCTTTTACTGTTAAGTTAACCAATTGTTCTGCGAAATCTTTTAAATCTGCCATTTTCTATCGTTTTAAAATGTTCTTTAATATATAATTGTTAAAAAGTGCGTACTTGTTATTCTTCCCTTTCAGAAAGAGTTTTAAGAATTCCGGCTAATTTACCACCACCAGACTTAAGCGCTGAAATAACGTTTTTAGCAGGTGATTGTAACAATCCGACAATATCTCCAATAAGTTCTTCACGAGACTTAATGTTGACTAAATCATCCAGGTAGGTATCTCCAACATAAATGGCTTCGCCAATATAAGCTCCTTTTAATAAAGGCTTATCAGATTTTTTTCTGAATTCTTTGATAACTTTGGCCGGAGCGTTTCCGGTTTCAGAAATCATAATAGATGTAGAGCCTTTTAAAACCGAAGGAAGTTCTCCAAATTCTTTATCTGAAGCCTCCATAGCTTTAGCGAGCAATGTATTTTTAACTACTTCAAGTTTTACGTTTGCTTTAAAACAAGCACGACGTAAGTTTGTAGTTTTCAAGGCATTAAGCCCTGACATATCTGCAAGGTAAATAATGGAATTATTTGTTAACTGCGCAGTTAAATCTTCAATTACTAATGATTTTTCTTCTCTTGTCATAATCTATAATATTATTGCTCAGTGAACCTTTTAGTATCAATTTCAATACTTGGACCCATCGTAGAAGATATATGTATACTTTTCATATAAATACCCTTAGAAGTCTGTGGTTTCAATTTCACCAAAGTAGTTAATAATTCCCTTGCGTTTCCGGCTATTTTCTCGGCATCAAAAGATGCTTTTCCAATCCCAGCATGTACAATTCCGGTTTTATCTACTTTAAAGTCGATTTTCCCAGCTTTCACTTCGGTTACTGCTTTTGCAACATCCATGGTCACTGTTCCGGTTTTTGGGTTAGGCATTAATCCTCTTGGTCCTAATATTCTACCTAAAGGTCCTAACTTCCCCATTACACTTGGCATGGTGATTATCACATCTACATCAGTCCAACCAGCCTTGATCTTATCAAGGTATTCATCAAGACCTACATAATCTGCACCAGCTTGTTTAGCTTCTTCTTCCTTGTCCGGAGTAACCAAAGCCAACACTTTAACGTCTTTTCCTGTACCGTGTGGCAAGGTAACAACGCCCCTAACCATTTGATTAGCTTTACGTGGATCTACATTTAAACGAACTGCAATATCTACAGAAGCATCAAAATTTTCATTGGAAATTTCCTTTATTAAGGAAGAAGCCTCAGATACAGAATACACCTTTCCGCTTTCAATTTTGGAACTGGATTCTTTTTGCTTTTTAGTTAATTTTGCCATTTTTAATTTCTATTTTGTATTAAAACGGCGCTTGCCCTTTAACAGTTACACCCATAGAGCGAGCTGTTCCCGCAACCATTTTCATAGCCGATTCTAATGTAAATGCATTCAAATCCTGCATTTTATCTTCGGCAATTGCTTTGACTTGATCCCAAGAAACACTAGCAATTTTTTTACGATTAGGCTCACCCGATCCTTTTTTTGCTTTTACTGCTTCTAATAATTGTACTGCAGCCGGTGGAGTTTTAATTACAAAATCGAAAGACTTATCTTTATATACTGTAATATGAGCAGGTAATAATTTACCTTGTTTATCCTGAGTCCTAGCATTAAACTGCTTACAAAACTCCATGATATTAACCCCGGCAGCACCTAAAGCAGGTCCAACTGGTGGCGATGGGTTAGCAGCACCTCCGCGAACTTGTAGTTTAACAACTTTACTTATTTCTTTTGCCATTTTTATAATTTTTAAGTGATAGTTTTAGGATTGGAAGCTGTAAAAACCATCAAAAATATATGTAACAGTTATTATTTTTATACTTTTTCAACTTGCATATAGCTCAATTCCAGAGGAGTCTTCCTTCCGAAAATTTTCACCATAACTTCAAGCTTACGTTTTTCTTCATTAATTTTCTCAACAGTACCGTTAAATCCGTTGAAGGGCCCATCTATTACCTTAATAGTTTCTCCAATGTTAAAAGGGATCGCGACGTTGTCTGCCTGAATGGATAATTCGTCTACTTTACCTAACATACGGTTAACTTCTGCTCTTCTTAGGGGAACAGGTTCCCCTCCCCTGGTTTCTCCAAGAAAACCTATAACCCCGTTAATAGATTTAATAATATGCGGTATTTCTCCTCCTAAATTCGCGTTGACCATAATGTATCCAGGGAAATAAACACGTTCTTTAGAAACCTTCTTTCCGTTTCTAACCTGCATCACCTTTTCTGTAGGCACTAAAACTTCTCCCACATATTCTTCAAGGCCAAAATGTGCTATCTCTTTCTCGATATATTCTTTAATCTTATTCTCACTGCCGCTTATAGCACGAACAACATACCATTTTTTATCCTTCACTTCAGCCATAGCCTTAAATTTAAGATTTAATCCATTCAAAATATTGTTCAATAACCGAGCTAAACACTGTGTCTACGCCCCAAATAGCCAAAGAAAAAATAATTGAAAAAACTACCACAACTATTGTCAGCCTTTGAGCTTCCGGCCAACTTGTCCATGTAACGTGATTTCTTAACTCGTTATAAGACTCTGAAACAAAATTAACGATTCCTGCCATTGATTTTTCTATTTGCACGGGTTGGGAGACTCGAACTCACGACACCTGGTTTTGGAGACCAGTGCTCTACCAACTGAGCTAAACCCGTTTGTTGGGCGCCCTTTCTCCTGAGGTTTATATCAGGATAAGCTAAAACCCATTTGTTAATTTAATATAAATAAGTTAAGGTACCCGGCAAAAAGCAGGGCACCTTTATACTTATTTTATTATAAGTTAATCTAAAATCTCAGTAACCTGACCAGCACCAACTGTTCTACCACCTTCACGGATTGCAAAACGCAAACCTACGCTCAACGCAATTGGCTGAAGCAAATCAACGTGGATAGTTAAGTTATCTCCAGGCATAACCATCTCTACTCCTTCTGGCAAATTAATTGTACCCGTAACATCTGTAGTTCTAACATAGAACTGAGGGCGATAGTTATTGTGGAATGGAGTGTGGCGTCCACCTTCTTCTTTTTTAAGGATATAAACCTCAGCTTTAAACTTGGCGTGAGGAGTTACAGATCCCGGTTTTACGATAACCATACCACGGGTAATTTGAGATTTTTCAATACCTCTCAATAATAACCCAACGTTATCTCCTGCTTCACCTCTGTTCAATATTTTACGGAACATTTCAACACCAGTTACAACTGAAGTTAATTTTCCGGCACCCATACCAATAATTTCAACAGGATCTCCAGTATTGGCAATTCCGGTTTCAATTCTTCCGGTTGCTACAGTACCACGACCTGTAATTGAGAATACATCTTCAACAGGCATAAGGAATGGCTTATCTATATCGCGCTTTGGCAATTCAATCCAGCTATCTACTGCTTCCATCAATTCAAGAACAGAATCGACCCATTTTTTTTCACCATTTAAGGCACCAAGAGCAGATCCTTGAATAACGGGACCATTATCTCCATCATATTCATAGAAAGACAATAATTCTCTTATTTCCATTTCTACCAACTCAAGAAGCTCTTCATCATCAACCATATCCACTTTATTCATGAATACAACCATTCTTGGAATACCTACCTGACGTCCCAAAAGAATGTGCTCCCGGGTTTGTGGCATTGGACCATCTGTAGCCGCAACAACCAATATTGCACCATCCATTTGTGCAGCACCGGTAACCATGTTCTTAACATAATCGGCGTGACCTGGACAATCCACGTGTGCATAATGACGCTTCTCAGTTGAATACTCTACGTGTGAAGAGTTAATTGTAATACCTCTTTCTTTTTCTTCCGGTGCGTTGTCGATTTGATCAAAAGACATAGCATCTGAAAACCCAGCATCAGCCATTACCTTAGTAATCGCTGCAGTTAGTGTGGTTTTCCCGTGATCTACGTGTCCTATCGTGCCAACGTTTAAGTGAGGTTTGGAACGATCAAAAGTTTCCTTTGCCATAATTAATAATTTATTTAATCTTAGTTATATATTAGTGTTCAATTTTATACAAAATTAAGAGCCAACGACGAGAATTGAACTCGTGACCTCTTCCTTACCAAGGAAACGCTCTACCCCTGAGCTACGTCGGCAAAAAAGGTTATCTCCAGTAAGTTCGCACTTTATGGAGAGAAAAGAAACAACCGTTTTCACACAACTGCTTACCTTTTGAGCGAAAGACCGGGTTCGAACCGGCGACATTCAGCTTGGAAGGCTGACGCTCTACCAACTGAGCTACTTTCGCATTCTTTGTTTTAATCCAGATTTCGAAAGACAAATTTCAAAATTGAATGTTGGTAATTGAAATTTAAAATTTCAATTTTTATGTGGGGAGAGCAGGATTCGAACCTGCGAAGACGTAGTCAGCAGATTTACAGTCTGCCCTCGTTGGCCGCTTGAGTATCTCCCCAATTAAAAAAAAACATTTTCAATATTTCACAGAACTACTTTAAACAAAATAGCTTGGTTTTTTGAAGGTGCAAATCTAAACAAAATCAACAACTTCACCAAAACTAATTCTTCAAAATTTCAAGAGCCGATGGAGGGACTCGAACCCACGACCTGCTGATTACAAATCAGCTGCTCTAGCCAGCTGAGCTACATCGGCTTTTTACTACTTTTTTAGCATAAAAAAGTCCGCTATTTCTAACGGACTGCAAATGTATACAATTTATTTATTTCACAAAACAAATATGTAAAAAAATATTGCTAAACCTGAGTTTTTAATTTAGCCTTTTTCTTTGTGATTTGACGCTGTAAAGAACCAATACACTCATCTACACCTTCTTCAAACTTTCTACAGGTCTTTTTCACTATTAAATCCCCACCGGGAATGCTCAACAATATTTCGGTGATTTTATTTTCCTTATCGCTGGTGTTTTGCAATTTCAAAAAAACATCCGCATAAATTATCTTATCGTAAAAATGTTCCAATTTATCCAATCTTACCTGAACGAAATCGATTAATTTTGGGTCTACATTAAAATTCACTGATTGCACATTTACTTTCATCATCTAAAATATTAAGTTAAACACTAATTTAAAATCACTTCTTTGATTGTCGGGGGTGCGCTTTGTTATATACTATGCTTAAATCTGATATGCTGTTATGTACATAAACCTGAGTGGCCGCTAGGCTTGAATGCCCTAACAATTCCTTTACGGCATTTAGATTAGCTCCCTGGTTTAACAAATGGGTAGCAAAAGAATGTCGTAAAATATGCGGGCTTTTTTTTACCTTATTGGATGCTGTAGCAAAGTAATTATTTATAATTCTATAAACAAGAGTTTCATATAATTTAACTCCATTTTTGGTAAGAAATAACCAGGGGTTTTCTATTTGCACAACTTCCTTTCTATACCCTAGATACAGTTTCAACATATCACATAATTCCGGGAGCAAAGGCACAAATCTCTCCTTGTTTCTTTTGCCCAGCACTTTGAGCAACTTTTTGTTTAAATCGAGATCTTGCAATTTAATCCCAATCAATTCTGCACGCCTTATCCCGGTTGCATAAAACATAAGAATAATGGCCAAATCCCTGGCGTTTTTAAAACTATCCGGATCCAACTCGTTTAAAACGGCTGCGACTTCACTTTCCGAAAAAGGAACTTGGATGTTTTTTTTTGTTTTTAAAGCCTTATGCGCGGCCAGGGGGTTTAAATCGATCTGCCCTGTGCGCTGAAGAAATTTATAGTAAGCTTTTAGAGAAGATATTTTTCTGTTTATGCTTCTGTTGGTCAAACCTGAATTCACAAGAACAATTATCCAGTTTCTGATTTGATGGTAATTAAGTAGAACCAGGTTTTCCTGCTGAAATTCTTTCTCAACAAATTCTGTAAACGAACGTAAATCGGCTTCGTAAGCTGTTACCGTATTGACGGAATATTTTTTTTCGAGTAAAAGGTAATCAAGGAAGTGACTTATAGACATAAAAAAAAACTGTTGGCAAACAAAGTTATAAAACTTTGACTTACCAACAGTAACTTATTTTTTAATACCCTTAAAGCAGGGCTAAAACCAAGATCTTGTTTTTCATCTAAATTTTAGATTTAAAACTTTCAACAGGTAAAAAATAAATTTCCTTATAATATGGCGACAATTGCCATAATGTTCCAGAAATTAAATTTCTTCCTGATCCCTTAGATTTTGGATATACGCTGCTTTTTGCATTTGAGCCCTGTTTGTAACAGATGGCTTCAAGAAAGCCTGTCGGCTTCTCAACTGACGCATTGTCCCTGTTCTATCAAATTTACGCTTAAAACGCTTTAGCGCTCTATCGATATTTTCTCCGTCTTTAATTGGTATAATTAACATAGTGTCACCTCCTTTCATTAATATTAAGGCGCAAAGATAATTCAATTCAACTACCTCGCAACCTTTATTCAAAAATAATATTTCTTTTTTAGTTTGCAGCCTGTAACAATTTGATTTATTTGGCTTTAGCCTTGTATTCTTTCTTATCTATAACCATTTTTGCTATAATTTCCCTGAGGATTTCAGAGGTACCACCGCCAATTGGCCCCAAACGGCTATCGCGAAGCAGACGCGCCAACGGGTAATCTTCCATATACCCATATCCTCCTAAAAACTGTAAACATTTATTGATTACCTCATCTGCCATTTTGGTAGATAAAAGTTTTGCCATGCTTGCTTCTTTTACAACATATACCCCATTGATCATCCGTTTAACGATGGTGTAATTGAATTCCTTGCACATTTCCATCTCACTGGCCATATCGGCTATAGAATGTCTTAATGCCTGAAATTTATCGAGTGTTTTACCAAATGCAACCCTTTCCGACATATAATTGATAGTGTATTCTAAAGCAAATTCAGCTCGTGCATGTGCATTAACGCCCATAATCAAACGTTCCAAAGCGAAGTGTTGCATGATATAAGAAAAGCCAGCGTTTTCCTCTCCCATCAAATTTTGTACGGGAATCTCTACGTTGTCAAAAGCAATCTCTGCGGTATCAGAAGCCCTCCAGCCCAGTTTATTCAATTTTGTAGCAGAAATACCGGGAGTATCCCTGTCTACCACAAATATACTCATCCCTTTATTGCCTTTTTCAGGGGCTGTTTTGGCGGCTATTACCAGGTAATCAGAATAAAGACCATTGGTTATAAAGGTCTTTGATCCATTTAAAATATATTTATCCCCCTTTTTAACTGCAGTACTCTTCATTCCTGCAACATCCGATCCTCCAAAAGGCTCGGTAATACACAAACAACCTATTTTTTCTCCTGAAATACTGGGCGCCAAATACTTCTGTTTTATCTCATCATTTCCTTCAACATTTAAATGGGTCATTGCTAAATAAGAATGTGCCCACATTGCGGCAGCAAAACCACCGGAATTGATTTTTTGTAGTTCTTCAAGGAAAATAACCGTATAGAACAAATCGAGGTTCAATCCGCCAAATTTTTCAGGGTAAATCAACCCAAAATATCCCATATCACCAAATTTCTTCCAAATAAAGCGCTCTATGGTTCCTGTTTTTTCCCATTTATCTATATGGGGCACCACCTCTTTTTGTAAAAAATCCTGAAAACTTTTTCTGAAAAGTTGATGTTCTTCTGTAAAATACATATCGCTCATAAAGTAAAATCTAAGATGTTTTTATTGGAATTTTAGAGGATTTTTAAAGGACTCCTTTAATATATTTTCAATCATGTGTTTTTCAACTCCCTGATTAAAAACCTTGGCCGGTGAAATGCTAAATGTGCAAGAATTTTCACCAATCCTTCAAATCTCTATTCTACGGACAAATATAATGCAATCCTTTCTATTTTTTCGGAAGGAAACTCCTTAATTTTTGCCAATTCTTCAAAACTGCCAATCTTTTCATGCAACAACCGGTAATTGACAATTTCCCGCGCCAATTCATAATTAATATAGGGTATGCCGCTAAGTTCTATAACGCTCGCTTGGTTTATACTGAAGATTTTGATTTCCGGTGGGGATTTCACCGTATAATAAGATTGAATTTCCTCCCTCAGTTCATAATTCAATCCATATATATCTTTAAGCTGAAGATCGTCGACAAAGCCTCCAATTTTATTCCTGTAATTCACGATCCTTTCGGAAAGCACTTCCCCAATACCTTTTAACATCATCAAATCTTCGGCGGTAGCGGTATTCAAATCAATTTTATCTTCGAAAGCTTTTTTTACAGGATTTGATACTCTCAGCCTAGCTGGAGAATTTTTTGAAGTAACCCAATCCGGGAACTTAAAATAAGGGGAAATCTTTTGAAGTAGGGAATCTGAAATTTTTGTAACCTGTTGAAATTCTTCTGAAGAATTAACCCATTTATCCCGGGCCCTGTAGGCGTGCAACCTGTCAATTTCCCCGGGTGACATCCCAAGGGCATATCCTTTATAATCTGTAATTAAATTCGGATTAAAAGGAAATATTTTAACTGTTTTTACAGCTGAAGCAGCCAGTTTTACAGAATCAATTTTCTTTTGGAACAGGGTGAGATCCTGCTCATTGATCCCGGTAGGGATATTATTTTTAGAAAGATCGACAAAATGATAAACCAACTGAAGAACTACGATAATTACAACCAATAAAAAAATCCCAATTTGTTGACTTCTATTGAAAACAAATTGGGATTTAAATTTCATCATGGTCTTAATTCATTATTTCGCTTTTACTTCTTCTGTTTTCATATAAAGTTCTCCCGCTTTCAATTTTTTCAAATAATCGCGCAAGTCATTTCTAACTTCTCCTGACATAATGTAAAGACCTATAATGTTAGGAAAGGACATCGCAAGAATCATCATATCTGAAAAATCCAACACGGCACCAAGGCTTACGGAAGCTCCAATCACTACAAATATCAGAAACATCACTTTATATATTATTTCAGATCTTTTGCTTTTTCCGAATAAATAAGTCCAGGCTCTCATCCCGTAATAGGACCATGAGATCATGGTAGAAAAGGCGAATAAAAATACGGCAAGGGTCAATACATAAGGAAACCAGGAAACAACGCTTCCAAAAGCATCAGAAGTTAATTGCGCTCCGGCCATTCCTTCAACTTCATGCATCCCTGTAAAAATAAGCACCAAGGCAGTAAGGGTACAAACAACAACGGTATCAATAAATGGCTCTAATAAGGCCACAAAACCTTCAGAAGGCGGATGATTGGTCTTTGCCGCACTGTGGGCAATTGCCGCAGACCCCACCCCTGCTTCGTTTGAGAAGGCGGCTCTTTGGAAACCTACAATCAATACCCCAATTACCCCACCTTTGAGAGCTGTAGAATTAAATGCACCGTCATAAATTGCGTTTAATGCAGGTAAAATGTTTTCGATGTTTATAAATATAACGGTAAAGCAACCTAATATATAGACCCCTGCCATAATAGGAACGATCTTTTCTGTCACTTTTGCAATGCTGTTTATACCTCCAATAATTACGATCCCCACTAAAACGGCGGTAACCAATCCAAAATAAAATCCGTTTCCTGCCAGAAATGGAAATTGCCCCTCTAATTGTTCAAAAGCCTGATTTGACTGAAACATATTTCCTCCACCAAAGGAGGCTCCAATAGCCAGAACCGAAAATACCGCAGCAAGTACTTTACCCAGGCCTTTTTTATTTCTTTTTTCCAGTCCGTATCGCAAATAATTCATAGGGCCACCAAATACACGGCCTTCACTATTTATAAACCTGTATTTTACTCCAAGGGTACATTCTACAAATTTTGAGGACATTCCCAGCAAACCGGCCAAGATCATCCAAAAAGTAGCTCCTGCACCACCCAGGGATATAGCCACAGCAACCCCGGCAATATTCCCTAATCCTACGGTTCCGGAAACCGCAGTTGCCAAAGCCTGGAAATGCGTGATTTGACCCGGTGCATCCGGATCGTCATATTTACCACTGGCCAATTGAAAGGAATGTCTAAATCCCCTAAAATTAATAAAGCCCATTCTAATTGTAAAAAACAAGGCGCCAAATAAAAGCCACACTACTATAAATGGAATGTTTCTCTTTACAAGATCTCCATTGGGATGGAGTAAAGCAACCGGTTCATCATAAACAATTTGAGCAAGGTTATGAGCACCCCGCATGATGACATCTTCTTTATTTTTGTAATCATAAATAACCTCTCCTTCCCGTGTCAAATAGCGCAAGGTTCCAGGTGCATTCGCATAAACGTTTAGGTCCTCTCCTTTATCCGATTCTACAGTGGCAATTAAATCGCCTTCTTTAACTCTGGAGTTTTCAGGTTTTAACCATTTTTTTAATATAAAACGATCCTGAACACCCGCCTCCCAACCCGGAGTGGGAACATTCTTAATATCGGCATAAACCACCGGATCATAAATTCCAATGGCGGTAAAAAGATCCCAGAACAACACCTTTTCCATTTGTGCGACAAGGGGTTTAAATGCGCCATTAAAATGTTCGGTAATAGCTTCCGCCTTTACCGTATAAGTTTTTTTAGAGGTTGCTCCTTTAGAATCGGTAACCACGACGGAATACGGAACTCCTTCCGCCAATCCTTCCGAACGGGTGGAAGTTAATAGGGTAGATTGATTGTCCCATTTATAAGTATAAGGAGGGGTTCCCCCTTCAACTTCTAAATCTATAAAACCATCGTTAATTAAATTGGAGGGATTTCCAACGTTTGCCTTTATATTAAGATCCTGGGCATATATTGAAAATAACGAAAATGTAAATAATGCTGAAAGTAAGTACTTTCTCATAAAGAGTTTTTAATAGTTAGTTTGAAGCTTATTTTAATGCGAAGCAAGAAACTAAAAAAATAGGCTTTTTCAAATTTTTCCAAGTTAAAATGTTAAATATTTATTAAACATTATAAAACTCTTTCAGTTTTTCAATTTGGTTTGGCCTGCCAATAAGGATTAATTTGGAATCTTTTTTAAGAATAAGAGAAGGCTCCGGGTTAACAATGTATTCACCGCTAGGAGACTTATAGCCTATGATAGAGCATCCCGTTTTTCTTCGTAAATCCAAATCCATGATCGCATGTTCTTTTCCATCGATACATATTTTTTCAAAAGGAACTTGTTCCACATTAATACTATCTTCTTCCCCCGAAACAGTCAAATTGTCCAAAAATTCCACCAAATCCGGAACAACTACCAAGGATGCCATATGATCTCCCCCTATTTTATCCGGCATAATCACATTATCTGCACCTGCCAGCTTCAATTTCCGGGAACTCGTTTCCAATGTCGCACGACTTATTATCTTTAATTTTCCATTTATTTGTCGTGCAGAAAGCACAATAAATAAATTATCCGCATCACTTGGCAAAGCGCAAATAATACTTCGGGCTCTTTCGATTCCAGCTTTTATCAATATCTCATCCTCATTGGCATTTCCAAATATTATCAACATATTGTCATCAGAAAAACGTTCTACAACGCTTTCATCCTTTTCAATAATAACAAATGGCTGTTTGTAATCAAGTAATTTTTGGGCGGCTTGTTTGCCGTTCCTTCCGAAGCCACAAACTATGACATGGTCTTTCAGGAAATCTACTTTTTTCTGCACTCTGTTTTTTCTTAAGTTACCAATATTATTTTTACTTAACATATATTCTGTAATAACCGAAATTACATATCCCAAAGTAAAGAAACTAAAAATTATAAATAGGGACGTGAAAATTTTAGCAAGAGGTCCAAGAGGCCTTACTTCCCCATAGCCCACAGTTGTTATTGTAATAACCGTCATATAGATGGCGTCTATCAGGGATAATCCGGATAGAACTTTAAAACCAAGCACTCCTACCGTAAAAATTAAAAGAAGAAGAAGAAGTGCGCCGTATAATTTTGAACGAAATAGATTTTTCATAAATCAAAAACCGAAGTCCGTTTGGTGTAAACCAGATCTTTGATTTTTAACCAAAAGGCCAGCGTAAGATAAATTGCAAACCCCATTCCTAAGGTCGCAAATGAAAGATATATAAAGAATAAACGGATAGTTTTTGCCCTCATCCCAATTTTATCAGCCAGACGTGAAGAAACATAGAAGCCGTTGCGTTCAAAAAAGTGCCGTATGGAATAAATTAGCTTTAACATTATCCAAATATAACCATATTATATAATTCCCTGAATCAGTTTTACACCTAAATTACAATCCAGACAGGCATTTTTATCGCAATATTGATTTTTCAAATGAAGTAAGCCCTGTGATTGCAAAGCGTTGAGGGCTGTTTTTGGTCTGATTTTATTATAAGTAGTAACAATGGAATTGTTTTCGGCTTTAACTTCTTCAATTAAATTAAGGAGATTGGAAATATCTCCTGTGCCCATTTTTTTGAAGTAACAGAACTGAAGGGGTACAATAGTGTTAACGATCATTAAATCTATAAAACTCTCTGTAAGCGATTTGTTTCTTGCCGAATGCGATTTCTCGAAAGAATAATGTGTTTGCCAAAATTGGGAAGTTTCTACTTTAAAAATTTGATAAATCTGCAATTTGTTCTGGGCCTTAATGATTTCGGAAAACAAACGAGGAACTTTTTGATATAGGGAAGCGAGTTGAGAAAGTCGTATACTTGGAAAATTATCCGGCCGTAACCTAAAAAATTTTGCCCGTTCAACATAAGTGTTCTCCAACTGAAATTTGCGTTTTAAAAAACTATACTCCTTTTTCAATTTATTGTGATAAACATTCTCCGTCTTCTTTTCAAGCAAACCAGATTGCCCAAAGAAAAGTGATTCCAATTGAAGTTGTGAACCTGCAGATTTTTGAACAATCTTAAAATCAAAACTTTGCGCCATTCCTAAAAATGCTTCCCCATTTACGTTAAGTCCAAAATTTTTGGAAAGCAATTTAAAAAGCACTTCCTCCCAATTATTTTCGGAATTTTTCAGCAAATCCAAGATAACATCGGCCTTTTGTTGCAGTCGTTCAAAATAGAGCCGTTCCAGCCAGTTGTTCAAGTCGAAATCATCGAATTTTGAAAAATCCTTTTCACAATTAATATATTTATCGTTTGGTGCAGTAAGTAAATTCCTGTAATTCTGCATGGTTTTCTCCGGAACCAATTCCCGAAGTTCAAGTGTGGGAATTGGAGTATTGTCCTTTCTGTAAATCTCCACATCATCCTGCCATACCACGTGTAAAATTACATTGTCATAATCTGGATTGGTTTCATGACGATGCAAATACCAATCTGAAGATTTTAAATGGATCTCAACATTCCCCGCCCATAATTGATCTCCTATTTTCATTTTTGCATTGAAGAAATCTGGCCCGGAATTCAGGTTTGGCTTACCGGTATCAATTAAGACAATAGGCAAATCGGAAACGGTTTTGGCCTTGCCAAAATCGAACTTTTTAAATTTCCAGATATAATGAAGAAATTCCTCCTGCATTAAATAAAAATAGAGCATTTTTATTTAACCTCCTGATCTTTATCGTTTTTAATTGAGGAGATATCAGGAAATATTTTATATTCCAGTAGGCAGGCATATATTGGGTGTGCCTACTGGAATATAAAATTTGGGCCTGCCTACTGGAATGCCTATATTGGGTGCGTTTCCTCTATATACCCCATTTTTTGCATCCATTCATCGTTGAACATCTTGCCAACATACCTGCTTCCATGGTCGTGAAAAAGCACTACAACCACATCGTCCTTTTTAAAATGTTCTTTTAATTGTAACAAACCTTTTACGGCTGCTCCGGCACTGTTGCCCAAAAACATCCCTTCTTCTTTTGCCAAACGGCGGGTGTAAATAGCTGCATCTTTATCGGTTACTTTCGTAAAGCCATCGATGATATCAAAATTTACGTTTTTCGGCAAAATATCTTCCCCAATTCCTTCGGTAACATAAGGATAAATCTCGTTTTTATCGAATATCCCGGTTTCGTGATATTTTTTGAAAACCGATCCAAAAGTGTCGATTCCCCAAACTTTAATATCCGCGTTTTGTTCTTTCAGATATTTTCCAATTCCCGAAATAGTTCCCCCTGTTCCCACACCAACCACAAAATGGGTGATTTTTCCATCGGTTTGTCTCCAGATTTCCGGTCCTGTACTTTCATAATGAGCCTGTGAATTTGAAAGATTATCGTATTGATTCACATACCAGGAATTCGGGGTTTCTTCGGCAAGGCGTTTTGAAGTGGAATAATATGACCGTGGATCTTCCGGTGCAACATCTGTTGGACATACAACAACTTTACTGCCAACAGCCCTAAGAATATCCATTTTTTCCTTGCTCTGCTTGTCGCTTATAACGCAAATCATTTTATAACCTTTTATTATCGCCACAAGTGCCAGTCCCATCCCAGTATTTCCGGAAGTTCCTTCAATAATGGTCCCGCCGGGTTTTAAAAGACCTTTGGCTTCAGCATCTGCTATCATCTTAACGGCCATACGGTCTTTTGCCGAGTTTCCCGGATTAAAGGTTTCGTACTTGGCAAGTACCAAAGCATCAATTTCTTTAGTCAGTTTATTCATTTTGACCAAGGGAGTATTTCCAATGGTCCCAAGTATATTTTCAGCGTATTCCATAGTTTATTTTGAATATTGCAAAGGTAATCCTAACTTAAATCCTTTCCAAAGAAATGAGACTTTCAATGCGGAGTTAGCCTAAATCAGAAAAATTTAATCAAATTTCATCGCTTTTACCGGAGAAATTCTTGAGATAATTATTGATGGGATCAGGAGCATGAGAACGCATAAGATCAAGGTTCCTATATTCACTGCGAGTATGTATTCCCAACCTATATACACCGGCACCTCAGTGACATAATATGTTTGTGGGTTTAAAGGGAAAAGTTTGAAATATTTTTGAATGAACAGCAGGCCTAAACCTATCAGATTTCCCCAAAAAAGTCCTAAAACAATAAGATATGCGGCATTGTATAAAAAGATTTTTCTAATGCCCCAATCCCCGCCTCCAAGCGCTTTTAAAATACCTATCATTTGGGTACGTTCCAAAATTAGGACCAGCAAGGCAGTAA
>Ga0307487_1001234_pt1 | contig 18416 bp, 11 predicted proteins | sample CBIW12metaG_FD_203665 | JGI IMG/M metagenome (GOLD analysis project Ga0307487, IMG submission 203665) | Sea-ice brine microbial communities from Beaufort Sea near Barrow, Alaska, United States - CBIW 1.2 | ecosystem: Environmental > Aquatic > Marine > Coastal | place: USA: Alaska | collected... | reverse complement strand
CTTTCTTGCTGTAAAGTCGCGCTTTGAGCCGCTCACTCAGCTGAGGATCACTAAACAATTCTTCAATGGTTCGTTTCTTTGTCATTTATTTGTAAAATTAGCAGACACACTTGACTGAACAGTCTCGGCGGATCCAGATGGGAACAGGTTTATTCCCGCAGCTCCAAATCCTGACAATTTTAACATTTTTAATTTTAGCCAAAATCAGGAATTTTTAAGCTATGAACTTGAAACAGGCTGGAGCTATCAGTTTGACTGGTTCTTAAATTACAATAGGACTTTTGGGAAGCATGGCATAAATGCGATGTTAGTTTATGAGCAAGCCGAGAATGGAGTTTATGGCGCCTATTCCAAAGCAGAAGATCCTGTTTCAAATTTTGACCAAGATTTTGTGTATTCTCAAGATGCAGAGCGTAGATATGGGAATGGCTGGGAAGATATAGGTTCACGTCAATCGCTGATTGGTAGAGCCAACTACAATTTTGAGGAGAAATACATCGCTGAATTTTCCTTTAGATACGATGGAAATACTCTTTTCCCAAAAGGCAATCGCTGGGGATTCTTTCCTTCTGTATCTGCAGCATGGAGAATAGCATCTGAGGAATTCATGTCAGGGAGCTCTAGCTGGCTGGATGACTTAAAACTGAGAATGTCTTATGGTACCACTGGTAATGATCTTGATGTCTATAACAATAGAATAAATCCCTTTTCCTTTGTGAATACATACAGCAATGGAGGAAGCTATATTTTCGGTGACAAGCTTTACACCAGTATTGTGCCTGGTGCCACTCCAAATCCAAACTTGACGTGGGCTAGTTCTACGACTTATAATGCAGGGTTGGATTTTGAATTGATAGATACCAGGTTGTCTGGATCGGTAGATGCGTTCTATAAGCAGGAAATCAATATTTTGGGATCAAGGTTGGTGACGCTTCCAGATAACTATGGACAATCTCTGGCTCCTGAAAATTATGCCGAAAGATCCTGGAAAGGTGGCGAGCTTGCCTTCCTTTGGAGAGACCAAATCGGAAGTGGCAAAATCAAATATTCTGTTTACGGTAATTTAGGATATGCCCGAGATCAATGGGATAAGTTGGATCAGGATCCTATTTATCTTGCTGGCGGAAACCGAGAAGGTGAAACGCAGATTGGTCAGCCTAGTGGAAGGATATTTGGCCTGCAGTCTTTAGGTATAATTAGAACTCAAGAGCAACTTAATACGCTGTTAGAAAATGGATTAAAACAATTCGGCAGAGATCCATATTTAGGTGGATTATACTTTGAGGACATTAGAGGGGATGGTTATTCCCCTGGCGCTGATGGAAAAATCGATGGTAACGATTTTCAGCTGCTTTCAAATAATGCTACTCCACGCTTAAATTATGGTTTTGGCTTTAATTTAGATTGGAATAACTTCTCACTTAATGCACACCTTCAAGGTGTTGGAGTATATGACCGTATTATTAGCAATCAAGAAGGAGCTGGAATGAGACAACATGGAGGTTCAATCAGACCATATTATCCAATTTGGGCAGATGACGTTTGGACTCCTGAAAGTCCAAATGCTAAATATCCTCGCCCAGTAGGGAAGAATTGGTACGAATCAGGTACAGGGTCCACTTCTTTTTGGATAAAAAATGGTGCTTACTTAAGACTTAAGAACTTAAATGTGGCCTATAATATTCCTGAAAAAATACTATCAAACTATAAAATTATCAACGCAAAAATATTCTTCAATGGTACTAATCTATTCTCCTTATCTGAAGTGAAAGAATTTCAAGATCCGGAACAGAAGAATTATGATTCATTCCCACTTATGAGATCGTTCACACTAGGTCTTGATATTAAATTTTAACTCTACTACAATGAAAAGAATACTATATATACTCGGATTAATTGTACTCACTTCAAGTTGTTCTGATATACTCGAAATTGAAGATATCAATCATTACAGCCCTGAACTCGTTTGGAGTGATGAAAACTTAGCCAATGCATACATGGCTAATTTGTATGGAATGTTTGGTAATTGGGATACAGGTGCCGACAGAACAAGTCAGCAAATAGCCGGAATTACTTGATATGCAGATCGTATTACTATTTCCAATGACGATTATAAAGATTGGAATTACAATAGGATACGTTTGATAAATCAGGCCATTTTAGACGTAAATAATGGTGCACTTGATCAGGAAATTAAAGATAATATAACCGGTCAGGCCACATTTATGAGAGCTTACACCTACTTCAACATGGTGATGTTTCATGGAGGTATACCTTATGTAAAAGTACCTCAGGATAGGTATGAAGATGATTTATTTGTAGCTAGAAATTCCACGGCTGAATGCTTTGATTTCTTGATTGAAGATTTGGATCTGGCAATTGCTTTATTACCTGAAAGTATATCCTCAGGATCTGGAGATTTTGGGAAAGTCGATGCTAGTTTTGCCCTAGCTTTCAAAGCTAAAGTCTTACTATATAAAGCTTCTCCTCAATTTAATCCTTCCAATCCGTTCGATAACAGCTATTGGAATGAAGCTAATTCAGCAAATAAGCGAGCTTACGAATCGCTTAAATCTCTTGGGTATGGCTTAGAAGATCAATATTCGGATATCGCGTTGGATGAAGGGAATCGAGAAACTGTTTTTTCAGTGATTAATAGTTATCCTAACAAATCTGCCAATTGGGACAATGGCGTTAGACCGGGTTCGGAAAGTAGAGGACCAGCGTCGGCCTGTCCTACGTGGGAATTCATAAAAGAATACCCTATGCTGGATGGAAAATTGTACACTGATCCAACAGGCAAATACTACACGTCTGATGAAGAGTTTCTTCAGAACTATTGGAAAAATAGAGATCCTAGATTTGACCAGTCTATAGTATGGAATGGGAAAGTATATGAGGTTTCCGGAAAAGCAGGGAAAAGACAATACACCTCATTGGGGATAGCCCATGAGTTGGATGATTTTGGAATCAATCCCAATGTAGGTATCAATTCTACTAACTTGGACAGATATACTGGCTTCTTTATTCTTAAAAACAGTATGTTGAATTTGACTCAACCTGAGGTTCAACAATATGATGTTGATTTTGTGTTGATGCGCTTTGCCGAGGTGATGCTAAACTATGCCGAGACCGCCAATGAAACGGGTGATGTAGCAACAGCGATAAACATGCTTAAAAAAATTAGAGAAAGAGCAGGAATAGAATCTGGGAATGATGGTAAGTTCGGAATTGTAGCTAATGATCGTGAATCCATTAGACAAGCAATCATAGCTGAAAGGAATATTGAGTTTGCGTTTGAAGGACAAAGATTCTGGGATTTGCGAAGACTTAGAATGTTGGATGTCTTGGATGGCCAAACTAAACATGGTGTAGAAGCAATTGCGGTTGATGAAAATGGTGCGGAAATTTCCCTCGCAGTAGGTAGAGAATTGGCGTCAGATAATTCACTTACGGAGAAAAACTTTAAGTATCAAGTGTTACAAGTTCCAAGGTCTGGTGTTCAAAGTAGCGTATTGCCTGATAGCTATTACTTTTTTCCTATTCAGAAAGCTGTGTTGGACAGAAATATCAAGCTTGAACAAAATGTAGGATGGGGCGGTACTTTTGACCCTACGCTAAATTAACTAACATTGATTTGATTTGAAAGAAGGCTAGTTCGATCATCGAATAGCCTTCTTTTTTTTAAAAATTACTGCAAGCAATACTTTTTTCAGGTTGAAAAGTCTAAAACATGTGAGTTGTCTAAATTCATTTTCGTCAAATCAAACCAACTCCCTCAAATCCACCGGGACTACTCTGCTGACACCAGACTCGATCATAGTAATTCCATAGATGATGTCTTTGCTGGCCATCGTGCGCTTATTGTGGGTCACGATGATGAACTGGCTTTCTTGGCTGAATTTCTGAATGATGGTATTAAACTTATCAATAGTTGCATCATCCAACGGAGCATCGACCTCATCGAAAATACAGAATGGGGCGGGCTTGAGCAGATAGATCGAGAAGAGTAGGGACGTGGCAGTCAAGGTTTTCTCACCACCGGAAACCTGATTGATCGTCAAGGGTCGCTTACTTTTCGGCTTGGCAATAGTTTCGATCTTGGACGCTAGAGGATTGTCAGGATCCACCAAAGTCAAATCACAATCGTCTTGCTCTGTAAATAAGGAACGCAGTCGCTTCCAGGAAGCCATGTAGAAAACTCCAATGAAGTATTTAGAAGTTCATATAATTTAGGCTTTTTAGATATTACGGAACCTGTTAAATAATAGGGGTTGGAAAACCGATTGATCGCTAAAATCAGAGCCTTTATACTTGAGCTAGGAAAAGGATTTAGCTTTATTGGCAATCAGTACCGGCTATAGTACAATGGGAAAGAGTATTTTGTTGATATGCTTTACTTTCATAGAGGTTTACAATCCTTAGTAGCTATAGAATTGAAAATAGGAAGTTTTAAAGCCGAGAACATAGGTAAAATGAATCTAAATCTTACTTTATGACCGATTGGGAAAAAAAGAAAAGGAAAACTCGTCCATAGAAATTATTCTTTGTGCGGACAAAGAACATTTGGATGTGGAGATAGCCCTGCAGGATATCAATAAATCGATTGGTGTAGTAGTATATCAGCTATTGCTGCCTAAAGATGATTTGCAAGCCCTAATTGTAAAGGAAATTAACAAGTCAGAAAATGAAAATGAGTAGTACTTAGGTAATTACTATACCCACAGAACTTAGTGTTCAAAATATGAAGTATTGAAAACTACTGTAAAGCATCTTATTTTAAAAAGGATTTCTTTGAATATGTAATAATCACGAGTTCAAAGTCTAATTTCCCCGCACCTCATTTCTTGCTCATCATACTTACCGTAAACCATCCCAATAGCCCGATGATCAGTGTCATGACGGACCAGAGCCACAAACTCTTATTCTCTAATCTTTTAACGATTCAATCTAGAGATTGCTTTAATCGCGTCTCCATCACATCTATTAGTTATCGGATGACGATTCACGCCAACTTGGGTTTTTCCGTCACTGCGAGGAACGAAGTAGTCTAATTCTCTTAGGTGTTTTACTTTTGCTAATTACTCCAAACAGAAGTCCCAAATCACCCTATAGCATCACCTGATTTTCTCTAATTGTAAAAATCTGGTTTTCAATCTCCAATTTTGTTTTTCCTTTGGCCTAAGCTATTATGACATAGCACACCTAATTCATCATTTCAAATTTTTTCAAACCAACTCCCGCAAATCCACCGGAACCACTCGGCTGACACCGGCCTCGATCATGGTAATTCCATAGATGATGTCTGTGCTGGCCATCGTGCGCTTATTGTGGGTCACGATGATGAACTGGCTTTCTTGACTGAATTTCTGAATGATGGTGTTAAACTTATCAATATTTGCATCATCCAACGGCGCATCGACCTCATCGAAAATACAGAATGGGGCGGGCTTCAGCAGATAGATTGAGAAAAGTAGGGACGTGGCAGTCAAGGTTTTCTCACCACCGGAAAGCTGATTGATCGTCAAGGGTCGCTTACCTTTCGGCTTGGCAATAATCTCGATCTTGGATTCTAGAGGATTGTCGGGATCCACCAAAGTCAAATCACAATCGTCTTGCTCCGTAAATAAGGAACGAAATACCTTGATAAAATTCTCTTTTATTTTGGCAAAAGCATCTAAAAAAGTCTCTCTTGCCACCACATCTATCTCATCAATAGTGGAAAGCAAGGACTTTTTGGCATTGACCAGATCTTCTTTTTGGGTGGTGATAAAGTCATAGCGAACCTTGATCTCATCATAGGCTTCCATTGCCATTGGATTGATAGGCCCTATTTTATCCAATTTCTCTTTCTGACCTCGCACTAACTCCCGAAGCTTATCTTCGGTGTAATTTTCAAAAACTTCATCAATCGCCGGATTCTCCTCCATCAACTCATCCAGATCAAGTTCAAATTCCACACTCAACCTTTCCTTCATCCCAGTCATCTTGAGCTTGACCTCATTGACGCTGTTCTCCAACTCGTGAATCAGCTGATCAAAAGTCTCTTTGGATTTCTGCAGGCTCCTGATCTTCTGATCGGTTTCGTCTATGTCGCCTCGAGAAGAATAATAGTCTTTTTCAGCCTCCTGAACACCTTTTTCTATTCCTTCTTTTTCTGAATACAATTCAATCAACTCGTCATCTTTGATTTCATTGTTGTCTAAAAGTGACCTGACTTCTAGGTCTAGCTGCGAAAGTTCGGCCTGGGATTTACCGATGCGCTCTTTAGAACCCTCGTAGGCAGATTGCTTGAATTCTATCTCCTGATCCAAGCTGGTAACTCTGTTGAGATGCTGATGATAAAGGATGTTTTCTGCATTGAATGACTGGGATTTCTCAGTGAGCAGAGAAGATTCTATTTCAAGGGTTTCATTCAGCTCCTCCAATTCCTCATGTAGGGATTCAAACTCCGCCCGCTCCTCAAATAATTGCGGCTGAATCTCGGTCAAACTTTCTTCTAAGCTAGCAATCCGATCTATCACGTCCTCTCGCTTATTGGCATTGGAGGATAGTAATTCAGACAGTTGCTCTTTCTTGGTACGAACCGAAACATAGTCCTGATTGATGGCATTGATATGATTCTGCCCTTCTTCGAGCATTTTTTTGAAGCTGATTTCCTTCAATTTCATCAACTCAGAAAGTTTGTTGTCCAGATTATTTCTGGTGCTGCTTACTTTCTTGTTAAGTTCCTTGATCTCTTTGTCTAGCTTTTCCAAATTCTTTGCTCTACCTATCCTTTTTCCTTCGAAAAGGCCAATTGATCCTCCAGAAATACTGAATTTTCGTTTGGTATATTTCCCATTTTCTGAGATGAAAATTGCGTCGGAGTCTTCTGGAAAATCACGGATCTCACCTTTGGCGATGTATACATTGTCTAGAATGAAGTTGATCAATCGAGAGTATTTTACATCAAACTCAATGATTTCGGTGGCTGCAATCGCATTTGCAAACAACTTGTTCTGAGAAGGTTTGAACCGCTCAAAATGCGCTAGAACAAAGAAATTTGCTTTTCCTTTGGCAGAGTCACTCAAAAGTTGAATCGCAGTCACTGCCTGAGATTCACTCTCCACTACATAATAATTCATGTAGCCTTCGAGGTAATTCTCAATGGTGACGCGATATTTCTCGTCCGTGGTCAGCAGGTCGGATAGGAGAGGGATGTCTCTTCCCCAACTGGAATTTTTCTTGAGAAATTTAATTGCTTCAGGAAAGCCTTCCAGATTTTCGACCAGTGATTTGGTGAGGTTGTACTCGTTAGTTTTGGAATCCAGCTTTCTGGCAGATTGAGTAAGTTCCTCTCGGATCATCTCGATCACCCGATTGGTTTCTTCGATTTTCTGATCTAGATCTTCCTGCTTCGCTTTGAGTCCTTGATAGCTTGCTGTGGACTCATCCAATTCTACTTTAAGTTCAAGTATTTTATCTTCGAAATCCATCAAGCTGGCTTCCTGGCTGGAATCGTCACTTGAGGTTCGTTCTAATTCTTGCTTTAAAGTAGAAAGCTGAATCTGTTTGATTTCGATGTCTTTGGTAAGCTGATAGACCTTTTCTTTGATCGTTTCGAAGGAGAGATTAATCGTTTTCTGCTTTTGCTGATGCTCGGTCTGAATTAATTTCTGGCTTTCAAAAGCCTCTTTTAATTCATCGACAATCATCTCTTTTTCTGCAAGCATTTTTTCTGCAGATGCCTTTTCCTGCTCCAAGGATCGAATGCTAAATCCTGCACGATCATTTGATTTTCGGTCGGTATCGATCTGCTCACGGAGTTTCTGAGAGCGATCTTCCAAAAATCGGAAGCGTTCATTTTTGATTTTCTTTTCAGATTCGAAGGAGCGAATCCTATTGACATGCTCATTCAGCGCTTTTTGTCTGCTTGCCAACAGTTTCTCCTTGTGAATCAGATCTGTCTTAGATTGACTCAAAAGTGCTTCCAGCTCATTTGCCTGGGTCTGAATTTGAAGTTTTTTGTCGCTTTCCTCTGTAATTCTTCTCGAAGATTCCAGGAGAGAATTGGTGTGCTTTTCAATGCTTTTTTTAGCGAGGTTTATACTGGATACTCTGTATTCTTTTTTGATCTCAAAGTACTTTGAGGCTTGTTTAGCCTGTTTCTCCAGACTTTTAAGATTTTTCTCGATCTCATATAAGACATCTTCCACACGGGCGAGATCGTCGTCAGTATCTTCTAGCTTTCGGAGAGTTTCCTTCTTTCTATTTTTGAATTTGGAGATTCCCGCAGCTTCCTCAAAAAGCTCTCTTCTAGAGTTGTTTTTATCATTCAGCAGCTCATCGATCATCTTCAACTCGATGATTGCATAGCTATTGGAATTGATTCCAGTATCCATGAAGAGGTTGGTGATATCCTTCAGGCGACACGTAACCCCATTTATTTGATACTCACTTTCACCTGATCTATAGTAGCGGCGCGTTATGGTCACATAGGTGTACTCCGTGGGAAGAAGATTTTTAGTATTCTCAAAAGTCAGGGAGACTTCAGCAAGATTGGAAGGTTTACGATTTTTTGTTCCGTTGAAGATCACATTCTCCATTTTATCGGAGCGCAACATTCGGGTTTTCTGTTCACCCAACACCCAGCGAATTGCATCTACTACATTGGATTTCCCACAGCCATTTGGCCCAACCACACCGGTGATTCCCTGGTCAAAATTGATAACCATTCTATCTCCAAAACTCTTAAATCCCTTGATCTCCAGCTTACTGAGTAGCATTCTATATTTTTAATCCCTAACAAAGAAACAAAATAAGAGCATTTGGTAGATTGTCCAAGGATTTTGGTCTTTGCGATCAGTAAAAAGATAGAAATGCCAAAACAGTTTTTAAGTCTCAGTGATCAGATGGTAATGGCTGAAAAATAGTATGATTATTTACAATCATGTCAGTAACCTAATTTTCTTTGGTTACTTGGCGGGAATACCAATGCTTCGGCAAGCTTAGCACCAGTGTCGGGTGACCGAAGCGGTATAATTGCTTGAGTTTATCCAACTCTATAATGCTTTTATCTATTTACTGGCAGAAAAGAGGATAGACATAAAATAGTACGATATCCACTATTTTTACATCATCATAAAAAAACATTGATCGTTTCAAAGGCAGAACTTTTGAAATCTCTCTTTTAATTGGAGTTGGGATGACAATTGGAAACAGAATTTTAGTCCGTCTCGAGAGAACTTTGACAATAGATTCCTAGGACTGCGTAGTAGAAAAAACAACTTTTAGTAAAAAATGGGCTTTGCAATTCTGGAATACTTAATCAAATGAATTAACTTACCAGAGTGGATTTAGGAAATATAGTATATATCGTAGCAATCTTGGGGTATTTTATCTACCAGGCGACCAGGAATAAAAAGAAAAATCTTGAAGAAGGGGATAATCAGCAACTACCTGCTGAACCTGAAGAGAGACACTCTTCCTTTGATGATCTTCTACGTGAAATCCGGGATGCGCAAAAACCGAAACAAGTGCAGCAGCCTAAACCTTCTCAGGTAAAACCTCCTCTGATCCAATTGGATAGACCTGAAACGCGTCCAGATCCGGTGGCTCAAAAGCGATTCCCTACAAAGAGAAGAATGGAAATTCTCGATGAAGAGGAAATTGAAAATTATAAGGGAGAATTCGATAAAGTAGAATCCGAATTGACCACCCCTTCAGAGGGTATTCCTGACATTCCATCTTTGAAAAGCATAGAGCAAAAATATTATCAGAAAAGTGGCAATCGCTACAATAGAATGCTTCATAATCGTGAATCCATTAAAGATGCAGTTGTTTTAAAAGAAATTCTTGATCGAAAACACTTTTAATTTTTTACTGCTTGGTAAAAACCCGCTTCCAAATTATTCCTGAATTTGACTCAGAGATCTGAGAATAGTTTAAGCCCTCCAACTTATTTATCAGACTATCTATTTCTGCCTGCTCTTGTGGATAGGCGTGTTGGTAATAAGTGTACAGAAATAAATTGACCGTATCCACTTTCAAATTCTCTTTGAGAAAAATATAATCCAGCCCGTGTATTTTTTGTCGTACATCATTTTGAGTAGGAAAAAGCACATTTTTACTAAAATCTAAAAAGTTATTTGTAATCAAAAGTGATTGACCTGTAGTTTTTTGTGACTCTTTTGATAAAGCTTTGATTAGTGTTGGATATTGCTTTAGGTTCTGCTGGTAGGGAATGGCGATTAGTGCTGGCGTCACTAAAATAACAATCAATGCTATTGCCTGATATTTGTAATTGGAAAGAAATATCACCCCAATTAGCCCAAGTTGGAAGACCGCCATTTTGAGATCTAGCTGAACGATACTGATGAGCACACCCAAGCCAATTAAACTGGCCAATAGCCTTTTCCAACGGATTGACTTGTTCCAGGTATTCCATCCAGCTGCAATTAGAAATGCAAGTATCGGGACTAGTATGATTAGATGTCGAGGATTGAGATAGATGGGATTGTAAAATTCCAGTGTTGAGCTCATAAACCAGAATCCTGCAAACAGACAGAGAAATGCCAGTGCAAATTCCATCATTGAGGATTGTCGATTTTTTAATCCAGTATATACGCCTGGAATCGCAAATACAATCCAAGCCCAATAAGACCGCTCCACAAAGGTGAGTATGGGCAAAATAGTTAGGCGTCTAGTGATAGACCAGAAACCCTTATCTGCATAGGTGAACTCTGAAATATAATGTCCTGCATTGATGGAGGAGAGGCGGTAGAGTGGATCTCCAAATTTCATCCAAAAATATCCTAAATATACTGCGCCCAAAATAATCCCAGTCAACACAAGTGATACATAGAATCTCCGGGAGATAGTTTTTGCTTTCCAATCAAAGTAGAATAGTAAAATTGGTAATGGGGCTAAAAATATGATGGTTTCCTTGGTGAGAAAACCCAAGAATAGTCCACCAATTAAAACACATCCTGCTAAAATAGAATGACTATTTCGATATAAAGCAGCAGATGAAACTATCGTAATAAAAATTACCAGAAGACCATCAGGATATACTTTGGTGAGAAAGTGCATAAAGTAAATCTGGGTACAAAACCAAAGTACCAAAACCCATGCAGAACTGGATTTTGGCAATACTTTCACCAAAAAAAATAGAGAAATGGTATAACTCAGAAGAGATATAAGTGAGATGATATGTGGCTCAAAACCAATTAAATATCCAATTAATCCTGAAAGAATATATGCGCCCCATCGGGTGGAAAAATGGTAATCGTTAAATTCCATCTTCCCGTCCCAAAAATCCTTCCCTGCATTCAAGTAATAAACGTCATCGCTGAAGGTGATGCCATCGTAACCAACGATCCAATAGATGACGAGAAATAGAAATCCAATGAAAAAAGCTTGATTGGATTTGATTGAAAAACATGAAACCGAGGCAGTTTTGCTCATTTCTTAAAATTAGAAGGTTTTCTTCAGAAATGATTGAAATCGTCTTTATCAATTTCTGACAATATGCGTCAATTAGAGAATCTACATGATAGATTTCATTACATTTAGAATTAAATTTTACCAATTTATATATGAGCCAAGCAGGGAAAATTGAGCAGCAGAAAATTCTTCGGGTATTTAAGTTGATTAACCTACTCCAAAGTACTATTGGAAAGCCTGTGCATCGACTTGCGGAGCTTTTGGAGACAGATGAGCGGACTATTTACCGATACTTCAAACTCTTGGAAGCGCTGGGATTTGATGTGATCAAGGAGTTTAGCAAGTATAAAATTGAGCAAAGGCCAGGCATGGATCAGACGCTGAATTACGGGGCTTTCTCCAAAGAAGAAAATCTATGGTTGCGCTCCATGATAGAGAGTCAGGGGAAAAACAACCTACTTCGAGATTCCATTCTCAAAAAATTGGCTGTACGCTCTGAGGTGAAACAGGTTACGGAACAACTTTTTAAAGCAAATTTGGGAAGGCTAGTGGATGAAATTGGACAGGGAATCCAAGGTAAATTGCAGATTTGGCTGAAGGATTATTACTCGTTGAGTTCTGATACTATCAGCGATCGACTAGTGGAGCCAGTTGCTTTCTCACCGAGTTATGAAACTATCCATGCCTACGAGCTTGAAAGCAAAAGTATGAAGGTATTCAAAATTGAGCGGATAGGGGAAGTGGTTCAAAGTCAGAATCCATGGAAATTTGAAGTTAAACACCAGCTTCCTGGAACTCAGATATTTGGCTTCACTGGTAAGAATAACTATAAAGTAAAGCTCAAACTCAGCAAAAAAGCGTATCAATTGATGATGGAGGAGCATCCCAATGCACGGCCTTTTATGATGATTAAAAATCGAAATCATTATTTTTTCGAGGGAGAAATTCCGCAGCTTCCGGGCTTGGCTAGGTTTATTTTGGGTTTGCCCGGTGAAATTACTGTTGAGTCTGGCGAAGAGATGAAGATTTATTTGAGAGAGCAGATGGAGAAAGCAAACGTTTGAACAGATGTTATTCTCTAGAACTTTATCAGATTGGAGTCTATAGAATAAGTCAATAGGATTATCCGCTTTCCTTCCAGAAAAGATATAAAAGCATTGTTGAAATTGCTGATCTCAATAAATTATGCGATTTCAATTACCCGCCAAATCAAACAAAAAATGGCTACTGCCGTCCTTGCAGATAATCACATAAAATAAATATCAAAAACATTCTCTTAACTACTCAATTGAAATAAGAAAATGTTTATCCGCTTTTCTGCCAGTAGCCAAATTTATCGTATATCTAGGTTCATGGATTTAAATCAATCCGAAAAAGATCCGAAGGATTGAAACGATCCATGACCCTCGGCAAAGCCGGGGGTATAGAACTAATACAAGATAGGAGCCCTGAAAGGGTGAAACTGGGATGTTTCGCCCTTTCAGGGCTACTGGTGATTAATTTACCACCTTCTTCTAGCACTCGCGTGCAGGGTCATAAATGGTTTGGCACCTTCGGTGCTACGTAAACATGAGATTTAAGGATTTTAAAGAAAAATGGCATCTAGCCAAATTTCATATTGCTTTCATTGCCATACTGGCAAGATTGCGGACAATCATAAACAAGAAAGAGCTTAGAAATCAATCTAAGCCCTTTCTTATTTATGTTTTCAGTTAGCTAGCGAATTTATCATAAATCACTTTTATGTATATCCGCTTTTCTGCCAGTAAGGAGGCAAAAGAAACACAGGATATGGTAAACTTAAGAATTGAGGATGCTTCGGTCATCTGTCACCGGTCATCCAGCTATTAAATCATAGAAATAAGTTTTCTGACACTCGAGTATCCCCATACTAACATCTAATCCTCTTGATTCTTATATCTAAGTTCTCATTTCAGACTCTTTGTCATTTTGTCGACTTTCTTACTCAAATCCACTATTGCTTTTGAGTAGCGAGAATCCCATTCTTCTAATCTATCTGTAGAGTTGATTTCCACTTCATATTTGATGCCTGGCAAAATCCAAGAAGCATAACCACTAAATGGATCAGTGCTCACATACAGTGACTTGTACCAGCTTCCAAAATACATTCCCTTTGGATCCAACCAGCTTTTCTCCAATGCAATAAGTTGCTCATTCAAGCTTTTAATTTCTTTTGAACCTATTTTATCCGATTTCAAAGCCGCATCAATCGCCACTTGGTATTTGGCAGAGCTAGCTTCAAGTTTATCAATAGCAGAATTTACCTGATCAAACACTGTGAAGTCTGGATCTATGGTCTGTACATTTTTCACCGCTTGGATAAAATGACCTTTCAAATCCTCCGCATATCTAGGGACGTCATAAGGGATCACACTTGCATTGGCCAGACGCAACGTAAGGATGCCGATCACTTGCGCTACTGTACCGCCCATTTTGAACGTTGGGTCTACAAACTTGCTGTAATAATTGAAGTTGTCGTAGTTGGAGTGGTAGGCCGTAGGGCCATGGGAACCGCCATTCATACTCGGCACACCTGCATACATGTAGAAAGCGATGTGGTCAGATCCTCCACCAAGGTTTCCAATGCTTGGCTCAGATTTATCTCCAGCCCATACTTGATAAACAGTCTTAGCGCTATCAGGATACTGAACTTCTTTGGCAGCATCAATTATTAGTTTCTTCAAAGTAGGAGCAGAGGAAACTCCAAAATTCCTACCTGACACAGCGCCATCAAAATTCATATAGATGACCGCTTTTGCTCCCAATTCGTCTTTAAATTGCTCCACCCATTCGGTAGAGCCAATCACTCCTTGCTCTTCAGCATCCCAGTGTCCAATTAAGATAGATCGCTTTGGCGCTTCTCCTTTTTCCACCAAATCACCAATTGCCTCGGCTAAGGTTAACATCATTGCCGTACCTGAATTAGGGTCAGTTGCGCCGAAACTCCAAGCATCATAATGACTTCCTAAAATGATCCATTCGTCAGGAAATTCACTTCCGACAAATTTTCCGATTACGTCGTTTGCACGAATGAAATCAACGGGTTGATCGACTTGAACTCTCACTTTAAGGTCAGCGCCTCCGGTTATTTTGTAGTCAAAATCTAACCCGCCTTGCCAGTCTTCAGGAACAGCTTCACCTTTCATTCTGCTCAAAATCTCACTTGCAGCGCCATATCCGATAGGAGATACAGGAATGGTATGAAATGCTACATCCTTAGGATCAAGGCGTTTTACTTTTTTATCACCATCCCTTGGCAAAGCCGGTTCGAAAGGAGTTAATGGATCGCCCGTATAGTCCAATGTCAGTAAAGAACCTCTTTGAATGGTAGTTTCATTGAAAAATGGGCCATCAGGATATACGCCACCTTTACCATCTCCAGAATCTTTGGGATCAGTGTATATGATCAACGCTGCAGCTCCATATTGCTCTGCAAATTTGGCTTTGAATCCACGGAAATTGCCACCATATCTTGCGATCACCACTTTACCTTTGAGGTCAATTCCCATTTCAGCCAATTTCTCAAAATCTGCCTTCACTCCGTAATTGGCATAGACGACTTCGGCAGTCACATCACCAGAACCGGAATAGGCATTGAAGCCTTTGTAGAGTCTCTCGTCTGTAGAAAATTCATCTCCTTCTATCGGACCTTCCTGCTGCGAAAGTGTCATAGTCTCTGGAGAGATAATTTGTAGAAGTGATTCTCCGGGATGGTTTGGGAGATAGACATCGTACGGATAGGAGGTGACCTCCATTCCCGCATCTCGCATCACCTTGGTCATGTAGGTCGCTACCGCTTTATTCTCTGGAGTTCCAGCGATGTGTGGTGCTTTGGTGAGTTCTTTTAGATGATCCTTGAATCGATCAAATTGAACTGCATTTAAATAGTCAGTCTCAATGGATTTTTCTTTTGCATAATCTTTCGGAAAAAATCCGTCGAGCTGTTGTGCTTGAACACCCGTAGCTAATCCAGCTACTAATGCCAAGCAAATAATTGATGTTTTTTTTATCATGGTTGGTCGGTTGAAATAAGTTTTGAAACTGATAAAACATGCTCAGAAGGTACATTAATAATACGTTTGGTACGTAAATACCTTCCTAGTTCATACTCATCGTAATTAGGATTTTCTGGATCAAAGCTGGAGATTCTCACTCTTCCTCTGGAATGGATAAATTCTCCATCACCAATCCACATCCCTACATGGACTACTCGCTCTTTATGATTCTCGGTTGCTTTTACACCAAAGAAAAGTAAATCTCCAACTTCCAGCTTATCCCATTTTTTGTCGGCATCTACGAGTTCACCTTCATTTACCTGCTGAGAGGCATCTCTGGGGATTATCTGTCCATTCAAAAAATAGATTGTCTTGGTGAATCCACTACAATCAACACCTTTGATGGAGGTGCCTCCCCAGAGATAAGGAGTTCCCATCATTTGCTTGGCAGTAGAGATTAGATTTTCAGACGAAGTACTTCTTGAAGCAATCCAGCTTTGCCAGTCTTGCACTTCGTCGATTTTCACCCAACCGCTTCTTCCATCAGGAAGGGATACTTTTAGCTGGTTTTTGGTTTCTTCTTGAATGGTCAAAATATCCCCCGCCACCAAGTCTGATACTATTTCGGAATCTTCTGTTGATTTCCAGACGTATCCGATCAACTTGGTGAACACCACTTTTGGCTCTCGATACCAATACTCTAATTCTTCCTCCGTCATGAGATGAATACCAGCAGCATCAACCCAGGCCAAATAGCCATCAGGAGTCTGTACCAAGTACCAACCACCTTCTTTTTTCAACACATTCATTGGAGTTCCCATCAATGCCTGGGTCGCTAGTTCGGCTGAATGTTTTGGATTACTTCGGATGTTGGCCACAGAGATAGTGATGAGTCCTTTGGATTTAGTGCCAATTTCCGAGTCAGGAAGAACCCTAACAGCATTGGTAAATTCGACTTTTTTGGCGCTTAGCTCGTCAATAAGTTCACTCAGGGCATCAGGGAGATTGGTCTCACCTTTTAGGCTGTCATTTTCAAATTGGATATCCCATAAAGCGATTCTTTTGTCTGGAGCTACCTCCGCTCTCATGGACTCAATGGAGCTATTTACTAAGTCACTGTCGTCCTTTTGATCGCAGGAATAAATGACTAAAAGCAAGAATGCTAAAATTGGAAGTTGTATTCTTTTCATAATTGGAGCAAAATATAGAAAACCACACGAATCACCTTAATGTAAGATTTTTCGTGTGGTTGAAATCAGAGATAAAATAGATTATTTAGATAATTCTAATCCTGGGTTTCTCTCGTCAAACTCTTGATACAATCTAATCTGACGGTTGGAGAGTGGGATTTTATATCCTTCGATAAACACATTCATGATTTTGGATCTCGTCTCAAATGGATCGCCTGTGGCTACGATAAGGTTTGCCATCTTTCCAACTTCAACAGATCCGTATTGATCTTGAAGACCGAAAATATCGGCTGGATTGATAGTTACTGCTTTCCAAGCCTCTTCTTTACCCAATCCATAGGCAGCTGCAAATGCTGCATGGAAAGGAAGATTTCTAACATTCTCCTGGCCATTAGTTCTAATTGCCACTTTCACTCCAGCTTTTGCCATTTTACCGGCATTGCCATAAGGGGTGTCGTATCGATCCGAATCTCTTGTAGGAAGTTCTTGCACAGGTCCTGTAATTACTGGAATGCCTGCTTCTGCAATCTCTTCAGCAACTCTCCAGCCTTCAGCAACTCCTGCAAAAATTACTTTCACATTTTTATCTGCGACCCATTTAATAGCCTGTTGAATGTCTGACGCAGCATTAACCTCGATCAATAAAGGTAGTTCTCCTGACACCGCTTTCGCCAATTGTTCCATTTCTGGGTAATATTCCAACGTAGCTCCATTTTGCTTTAGGGTATTGTAATTCTTAGCATTCTCCCAGATTTCATCGGCTTCTTTCATCGATTTTTCACTCGCCTTTTTGATGTCTTCGTCGGATCTACGGTCATATCTACCTTTCCTTCCAGAGCTTGGAAAGTTCATTGCAATCGCTTTGAAGCCTGCATACATCTGATCTGGCGTGTAGCCATTCAAATTAATCAACGCAGCTGTTCCTGGAAATAAACCTGCAGAAGGCACGGTCAACACGGTTGTAACTCCAGAAACTCTGGTCACCGGAATTGCTACCGAATTTGGATTCACAGCCGTAAGCGCCTGCATATTTGGGGTTACGTTGCCGATCTCTGCGTAGTCCACAGTCTCGGCGACCGAACTCACTTCCACCAAGCCTAATCTGGTGCCACCGTCAATCATGCCAGGATAAATAAATAATCCAGAGCAGTCAATTACTTCAGCACCATCTTCGGATACATTAGCGCCTACTTCTTTGATAATCCCACCTTCAAGCAATACCGAAGTGTTTTTCAGCACTCCTTTGGTGATGGTAACTACCGTTGCATTTTTCAAAAGGAATTTGCCAGTCCTTGGTTTTATAAACTCACCATCAATCTGCGCCATTGCCATTATCGGCAGGCAAGCAAGAAGGAAGGCGAAAAAGGTTTTATTTAGTCTTTTCATGTCTTCTTTTTTTCAGGTGATTAATAGTGTAGGTTGAAAAGTGCGTTTGCAGTCTCATATAGGCCTTCGGTATCCTGCATGCAACGATTTACTTTCCCATCGCTGATCATCACTGGTTCCACCATTTCAGTCGGGCTCACCTTAATTCTTTGGTCATCTTTTTTATCATTGATGTCAAAGTATTTGATTCCGTCTATAAAGGTCATTTGAGGTACGGTATAGGAAGAAAGCGGATGCTCACTAAAGAGTACTAAATCCGCATTTTTACCTTCCTCGATCGATCCTACTTTATCATCAATACCAAGTTGCTTTGCTGGATTGATAGTGATCATTGACAATGCCTGATCGTCTGTCATTCCTCCATAGCGCTGCGTCTTGGCAGCTTCGTGATACAAAT
>Ga0307487_1001232_pt1 | contig 18425 bp, 18 predicted proteins | sample CBIW12metaG_FD_203665 | JGI IMG/M metagenome (GOLD analysis project Ga0307487, IMG submission 203665) | Sea-ice brine microbial communities from Beaufort Sea near Barrow, Alaska, United States - CBIW 1.2 | ecosystem: Environmental > Aquatic > Marine > Coastal | place: USA: Alaska | collected... | reverse complement strand
AATCAAAATAATCCACTACAAACTGTGGCAATACAAGCTTTATTAAATCCAGATAGTTCCCCAAGGTGATTTTTAGGCAAAAATCAAACTACTAATTGGATTCCTCCACAACTTTTGGGAATGATCCATTATTTACAGTAAAAAATTAAATCGGTATTACACCGGTGAGACTAATGATATGCAGGAAAGGCTTATAATATTAATTCCCGTGAATATTTCGAATAAATTCTGTTAAGTGGTTTATTGGAAGAGTGCAAAAGCACAGCTTAAGAAAATCTACCTGAAAACTAAAAAATAATAGTTTTTTTTCAAAAATCCGGTCACTTTATTCCCCCTGGTTTTTATCGATCAAAAATAGAGGTATTGTCCAGGTTAAACCCGAAATTAAAATAGCACTAATTGATACTTAAAACGCTAATATTACATTGACAAATGCACCTATTACCGTAAGAATTATTAATGCAAGAACAAAAATTACAATAATCTTGAAGAAGATATTAAGGCCTTCTGTAGTTGTGTTGTAATTGTCGAGGAAAGGACCAAATGTTCTCATAAGTATTTGTTTTTTTATGTTAAACTTATGACCTAAAGTTAAGTATATTTAACAGGCTAGCGAAATTTAATCGTCAAAGGGTCAACATACTGGCTGAAATACATCGGTAGTATTATTTTAAAAGATCCATCCCTAATCAAGGCTGGGATAAATTCGAAAAATAGGCTAATTTGTGATCTATTGGCCATTCACCAAACAGAAGTCAGAAACATTCAGGAAACTTAAATCTGCCCTCCTATTTCTTTCAGTTTTTTAACGCTCACCGGTTTACTCAAAAATCCGGCAATCTCTTTAAAAGAGGCTGCCTTGAGTTTATCGGCAGTGGCGATGGAGGAAGTCACTATATAGATTTTGGTTTCGTTCTTTAAATTGGGCCTGCAAGAGGAGAGCTGGGTTATAAACTCCCATCCATCCATTTGGGGCATATTAATATCCAGCAAAATTAGATGGGGAAGCCGGAATTCGGGATCTTTAAATTGTTGAAAGGCATGCCCCGCATTTCTATATGCAGTGCTTTTTACAAATATCGCGGCTCTTCTGATAATTTTTTCAATTATAAGCTGATATATATAATCATCATCTATAACGCAGATTTCCTTATTCATATGCTGAAATGAAGTTTAAATGTGGTCCCAATGCCAACCTGACTTTCAACCGTAACCCTGCCACCCATGGCGTCCATTTGATTTTTTGTGATAAAAAGTCCCATCCCCCTGGATTTGGGTGAATCGGTAAAGCTTTTATACATCCCAAAAAGCTGTTCCCCGTGCCTGTCCATATCAATGCCAATTCCATTGTCTGATATCTCCAATACCCAATTCTCATTCTCGCGGGTACCTGAAATCAAAATTTCAGGTTTTCGTTGATGATCGCTGTACCGAAGCGCATTTGATAAAAAATTGAGCAAGACGCTTTCCATATAGGCGGCATTAAAATTGACCAGCATTTCTTCCGGAATTTCCTGACGGATGATCGCCTTTTTTTTCTGAATCTGAACCCGCAGCAGATCCAGGGTTATTTTTAAATAGTCAGAAACCAAAAGAGGTTCCACGATAATATCAGTGTTGGCCTGAATAGAAACAACCTCATTAAGATCAAACAAGGTTTGATCTAAGGCAACCCCAACTTTTGAAAGCAATTGAACATAAGATTCCTTTTCATCCTCAGAGTTAGCCAGTTCATATAAGTTTAAGATTGCCTGAATATTACTGGAATGGGAACGTAAATTATGAGAAACTATAAAAGAGAAATTCAGCAATCGTTTGTTTTGGTCCATCACCATTTGATAGGACTTATTTAAATTGAGTTCAGATAATCGCTTTTCAGTAATATCCTCAATAAGTGCCACATGCTCTTCTGGCCCTAACCATTTTTTCCATAATGTGGAAACCGTCAATTTAACCAAACCAATATCCCCATTTTTTTTAATGATCCGCTTATTGATGGTATATTCGCAAATCTCTCCGGAATTTATCCTTTGCATATTATTATAATCCTCTTGGATATCTTCGGGATGGGTAAGCTGCATATAATCTAACCTGGTCAATTCTTCCGCTGTGTAACCTAACAATTCCCCAAATTTGACATTGGTTTCCAGAATTTTTCCGGAAATTGAATCAAGCCTGGCAATTCCAATTGCAGCCTGGTCAAAAATGGTCCTGAATTTTAATTCGCTTTGCACCAATTCTCCGGCCTTCTTCTTTAATAGCTCCTGTAACTTTGCAGGTTGCTCTAGCTCTTTCGAAATTACCCATCCCAACCAGGCTGCCAATATCAATATAAAAAATGCGACAGGCAATATTAAAAATAAAATTTCATTGGGATTCGTAGAAGCTATATAAACTTTCCAATCCTCATCCGGTAGCGTAACGGATTTTGAGTAAGACTTATTTAAATTTTTAATTTCCGGAAGAAAGAAAATTTCCTCCCCTGTAAGCACATCTTTCTTAGAAAATTGAAATTGATATTTACCCCCTGCCAGCTTTTTAATCCCGGATTGCCTCAATAAATTTTCCAACTTTATTAGAACGGCAGAAAATCCCCAGAATTCATTTTTAATAAAAACGGGCAATCTCCCTACTACTGCAATTCCGCCTTGCCTGAGTTCGAAAGGACCTGCAAAGTATATTTCACGTGTTTCAATTGCTTTATTCGCTTCCCCTTTGAGAGAGTTTTCCTGAAGTATATTGTAGTTGATCACCTCCCGGTTTCCTTCAAGAGGATAAACTTTAGTAATGATTCCGCCCGGCACCAACTGGACAACATCAATATTTGGATTTCCATCGACAAGCTGGGGGGCAATTTCTTCAAAATTATCAATATTTCCTTCATCATCGACGAGTAACGCAAGGCTTAGGGCTACCGAATAACTATTTTGAAGAGATTGCTCTACATTATTTTCTACAAGATTAATAATATTGGACATTTCCTGCAGCTCCCTTTCATTCAAGATTTGAAAGCGCTGCCAAAGAACAAAATAGCCCAAAAAAACAAAAAAAAGGAAGGAGAAAATTCCAGCTAAACCTGGCCTGGAAAAGATCTTCCTAACAATATCCAATCCGCTTTTATTTTCTTTCATAAAAATTTGGGGAATTTTTTAAAAAGTGCGGTTTTGCTCAAGGTTTTTAAAATTTTGATCCATCCAATTTTTAACTAAATAAAAAAAATAAAAATTCTAAATCCCTAATTCAAGTTTCGGCTTACTAAAGCACAAAGGAAAAACATTTCCCATTATTTTATTCAGAAATTTTAAAATAAAGTAAAAATGCATGGTAATAGTTGAAATACCATCAACCAATAAAAATCTTAAAATCCTCATATTGGGAATATTAGATTTTGTTTTAAATGTAAAATTATTTTTGATTAATATGCAACCTATATTTTGAAGGAGAAATAGGTGTAACAATGATATTTTTGTAGTCGATAAGACCACAAAAATATCATTGTTACAATTTAGCGGGGATAATTTAATCTAACTTTTTCTGTTTTCTATTTTATTAGTTTCTGAAAACTTCAAACTTTTAACTCCCAATTTCGTCTTTCCTGGTTTTCAAAAAATAGTTCGGGTTGACCCCATATTTTTCCTTAAAAATCTTGGAAAAATAACTGCGGTTATTTAAGCCGATAGCGGTCACGATCTCGGAAATATTTTTTTCGGAAGTCATCAGCATTTCCTTGGCGGCTTCCAGTTTTTTATTTTGCATGTATTTATTCACGGTAAGGTTGTATTCGTGTTTAAAGCCTTCCTGAAGTTTGTTTATATTGGTGCCAGCCTCCTTTGCGAGACTTTCTACGGTAAAATTACAACCTAAATTGGCAAGAATGCGAATGGCCACATGATGTACCTTCTTAATATCCGATTTTCGCAAAATCTTTGGCCAATTACCCCGGGATTGATCATCATGATATTGGGATATTTGAATGACCAGCATTTCAAGGGATTTTCCTTCCAGGAATATAACTCTCAGGAATCCTCTGTATTTTCTGGAAATCATTTCATCCATCAAATCTGCCGATTTAATGCTGTAATGTCCCTGATAGAAAAATGGCTTTTTAGATACTGTATCATTAAAAAGCTCCTTTAAGCCGGGATCTAGATCCTGAAAATCGTAGTTGGAGTGTTGACTGAATTTACTCCTTAAAATTTCCAGGCTGGACACATGAGTTTGTACATTTGCTTTAAAATGAAGCACATGCCCTTTATGTCCACTATTGGAGACAATAATATTTTGATAGGTTTCAATATTATGAAAATCTTCACGATCCTGAAAAGTATGACCCACTTGCCCTTCTGAACAAAAAATAAATTTAAGGGGATGCACTGCGTCAGTTAAAAAGTGAATGGATATATCCTGATTGAACTTACAGTAATAAGACATAATCCCAATCCCCGAATCGAAATTTACCCCATGTATAAATCCCCTACCCAGAACTTTCGGAATTTCTATAGCCAATACCCCACTTCCATTTCGGATCGGCACATTGAAACTCTCTGATAAATCACTGATAATATCATTGACAAGTAAAGATCTAACATCAATTCTCATAATATGAATTCTTTCACTTTTCTTATTCTTAAAAATATTTTTATATTTAGATTAAAAATTAACAAAAAAAAACCTTCATTAACATTTACCCAAACCTTCCAAACCAAGTAGTTTCCCTGTTTTTTACGAAAAAATGCTACATTTATTTATTTTCTCCACTATATTAATGAATATTAGTGTAATTCTTTTACTAAAATCAATAATTTATTCAAAGATAAATTATTGTTAAAATTTACTGAATAAGCGTATTTTTTATGTGAATAACGTTAATAAAAACTAATTGTTTATCAGAAATTAACCTTCCCAATTTGAAGTAAAAATCCCTTACTCCCCACCTTACAGTTTAAAAACCGTGTATTATGGAAGTATTATATATCTTTTGGGGTGTGGAAATTTTTTTAGTCGTGTCCATGACCGTTATTTTTTTCAAAAAAATAAATAAATTCCTTTGAATCAAAAACTGCTGAGGCTTTCCTGCTGGGTACCATCACCTGTTTTTTTGTCGAAGTGAAATAATTTTTATCAGGAAATTTTTTGTTCCCGAAAATCCTCTTCAATTCTCCGTGAGCAATAAAATGATTTATCCCTTTCACGGTCAACCAAAGAATTTCAAAACCCTTAAAGCCCGGTTTTTCTCAGAGAATTGTAAGTATTGGTCAGTCTTTTCGATTAATACATTAGTTTTACAAATCATAAACTTGAATAAATCCCGATAAGGGTCTTTATTTAATGGAAAATAACACAGGTTTTTTTCAGCAGCATTGTTCTATCCGGAACAAGTGATAATTAGTTGGTATTACCTTAGAATATTGATCTCATTGTTTTTACAAATATGAATCGACAAACCGCAGTTTTAATCTTCGCAAATTCTTCTCAGGGAGAAAGGAAATTTAAATCCTTTGCTAAAGGTGATGCATTCATCGAGGAATTAAATGAAAATATCCTCCAAACCGTAAAAAATTCAAAACTCCCCTATTATTTATTCACCGAAAAAGAACAGGTTGGAAAATCTTTCGGAGAACGTTTCAGCAATGCCATACAGGCGGTTTTTGAAAAGGGTTTTGATTCTGTTATCACAGTTGGTAATGATACCCCGCAAATGAGAAAACATCATATTTTACGGGCGGCAAACGAGATTGACAAAAACAAATGTGTTGTTGGCCCTTCAATAGATGGCGGTTTTTACTTAATGGGATTGTCAAAAAAACAATTTAGCGAAATCTCTTTTTTAGATCTTCCCTGGCAAACAAAATCTTTAGAAAAAACCATTTCACTTCAATTTGCTGCCACACAAACAGAAGTAATTAAACTTGACACATTATTGGATGTAGATTCCACATCCGATTTGAAAGCATTGTTTAAATTATCGCAGTTCATTTCTAAAATACTTCTTTCCATTCTATCCTCTTTACTAAGCGCAAAGCTTCCCATTTCCCTTGCATCGAAACTTTTTATTGACAGGTGGGAAAGAAAACATTATTTCAACAAGGGTTCTCCCGAATTCCCGGCTATTTAACTCATTCTACCCTTGAATGATCTTTCCTGCATATTTATTAAAATATGTAGGAAAGCATTTTTTTATCCCAACAGATCCCCGAGCATATTTATAAAACAATTTCAACTAACGAAAACTTATTATGGCTAATTCTTATTATGACCCAGCTGACCTGCGAAAATTTGGTGACATTACAGAATGGAGCGAAGAACTGGGTACAAAATTTTTTGATTATTATGGTAAAGTCTTTGAAGAAGGAGCACTTACCGCCCGTGAAAAATCCCTGATAGCACTTGCCGTATCACATACCGAGCAATGCCCTTATTGTATAGATGCCTATACCAAAGACACCTTGCAGCGCGGTATAACCAAAGAGCAAATGATGGAAGCAATTCATGTGGGCGCCGCCATAAAAAGTGGTGCAACCCTGGTTCACGGGGTAATGATGATGAATAAAGTAAATAAACTCGACGGATAAAATATCATATCTATTGAATCCCCTTTTTTGAAGAAATTTTAACGCCATGAAAAAGCTAAAATTACAATCCCTACATAAAAGAGAAAACGAACTGGCAAATGCCAATCGTCAATTGGAAATTCTCTCCAACGGGATTTTTAAATCCGGAGAACTTCCAAAGTTTAAAGACAAAATAGCCGAGGCTGGCCATTTCCCTTTACGCCCTAAAAAACTGGAAATCCTGCAAATAAATCTTGGATATATGTGCAACCAGGTTTGTGAGCACTGTCATGTGGATGCCGGACCGGACCGAACGGAAATAATGACCCGGGAGACTATGATGCAGTGTCTTGAGGTAATTCGCAACACCGGAGCGCATACCTTGGATCTCACCGGGGGTGCGCCTGAAATGAATCCCGATTTCCGTTGGTTCGTGGAAGAAGCTTCCAAAGCCGGAATTGAAGATTTTATTGTCCGTTCCAATTTGACCATAATTCGTGCGAATAAAAAATATTACGACCTACCGGATTTTTTCAAGAAACACAATGTGCACGTAGTTTCCTCCATGCCACATTACACCCGTGGGAAAACCGACAAGCAGCGCGGGGAAGGTGTTTTTGACAAATCCATCAAAGCTTTGCAGGAACTCAACGCCATAGGTTATGGCCTGCCGGGCAGTTCATTGCGGCTGGATCTGGTCTATAACCCAACCGGGGCTTTCTTGCCCGGAAATCAGGATAGTCTTGAAAAAGACTTTAAAAAAGCTCTTTCAGAAGATTTTGGCATCCAGTTTCACAGTCTTTTTGCCATCACAAATCTGCCTATCTCACGGTTTCTTGATTATTTGATCGCGTCCGAAAATTATGAAGATTATATGCATTCTTTGGTAGATGCCTATAATCCTGCAGCGGTAGAAAATGTGATGTGCACCAATACTATTTCCATCAGTTGGGACGGCTGGCTTTACGACTGTGATTTCAACCAAATACTTGGCCTGAAAGTGGACAGCAAGGTAAAACACATCAGTGACTATAACGAAGATCTGCTCAACGACAGAAATATAATTATTTCGCAACACTGCTACGGCTGTACTGCCGGGGCAGGAAGTAGTTGTCAGGGAAAAGTGACTTGAGCAAGTATTTATAGATCTCGGAATAAAAAAAAAAAACCAAAGTGAAAATAACTAAAATGAAGATTAAAGAAATATCAAAAACACCAAAGAATGTCTGATCGAGAATCAAAATTGACCAATTTACTTATTATTTTTACCCGTAACCCGGAGTTGGGCAAGGTTAAAACCCGCCTTGCAAAAGATGTGGGAGATCAATCGGCTTTGGAGATCTATGAATTTTTACTGAAGCATACTGTTTCGGTCACCAAGGATCTGGAGTTTACCAAGGAAGTGCATTATTCCGAAGAAATTCAACACAACGATATTTGGGATGAAGATAATTACATCAAAAAAGACCAAATAGAAGGCGGTCTGGGAGAAAAAATGGAACACGCCTTTCTTTCCGGTTTCAAAAATGGATATAAAAATATCATCATCATTGGAAGCGATCTGTACGACCTCAACCGGGAAGAGCTTGAAGAAGCTTTTAAAGCATTGGAAACCTTTGAATATGTTCTGGGCCCGGCCGAAGATGGCGGGTATTACCTCCTGGGGATGAACATATTCAATCAGAAAATATTCAAAAATAAGGCCTGGGGAACAGATACCGTTCTTCGGGATACTCTTATAGATCTAAAAGACCAGCAAATCCGGTTATTAGATGAACGCAACGATATAGATGTTTATGAAGACATCAAAGAACAGGAAGATTTTCAACAATTTCTTCAACATTTAAAATTATGATAAAAGAAATACAGGAAACAACAGAATATTTAAAAATCAAAGGTTTTGACAACCCGGAAATCGGGATAATCCTGGGAACCGGCTTGGGCCAGATTATAGACGAAATTGAAATTGAAGCGGAAGTCTATTACAACCACATTCCAAACTTCCCTACCGCCACGGTTGAATTCCACAAGGGAAAATTGATTTATGGGGTTTTGGAAGGAAAAAAAGTGGTGGTGATGCAAGGCCGTTTTCACGTATATGAAGGCTATTCCCTTCAGGATGTAACCTACCCGGTAAGGGTAATGCATCAACTTGGCATTAAAAAATTGCTGGTTTCCAATGCTTCCGGCTCCATCAACCTCGACTTTAAAAAAGGGGAATTGATGCTTTTGGACGACCATATCAATTTGCAGGGTGGCTCTCCCCTTGCCTTTAGGGGAGTGGAACATTTTGGTGAACGCTTTGTGGATATGTGCGCTCCGTACGATCCTGAGATGAACAAAAAAATGGAAAGCATTGCAAAAAAGCTCAATATCAAACTACACAAGGGTGTTTATGCTGCTGTTTTGGGACCTCAGCTTGAAACCCGGGCAGAATACAGGATGCTAAAAATATTAGGCGCAGATGCCGTTGGAATGAGCACCGTGCCGGAAGTAGTAGTCGCTAATCATTTAAACCTGCCTGTTTTGGCGGTATCCGTAATTACAGATGAAGGAGATCCGGATAACCTGCAACCGGTGAAAATTGAAGATATTATCGCCATAGCCAAAAAAGCTGAACCCCAAATGATCGCACTTTTTAAAGAGTTGATTAAATCGATTTGAAACTGAGCTGATTTTAAAATTTGAAACTGAGAGATTTTAAAATGAACAAATCCCCCTGTTTTCATTAAAAAAACTATAGAAATCAATTGAAACTAAAAAAATGAGCTATTTAGATACCACCTACGATGTTTACAAAGAAGCGGCCTTAACTCCGGATGTTGGATTATGCTGCACCACCAATCCTATTTGGGAATTGCCGGGACTAAAGATCCCGAAAATCATGCAGGAAATGAACTATGGTTGCGGAAGCACCGTCCATGCACGCGATCTTTCCAACAATCCTAAAATGCTTTATGTAGGTGTTGGTGGAGGAATGGAACTCCTGCAATTTGCTTATTTCAATAGGCAAAAAGGTGGCGTTGTTGGTGTGGATATGGTTGATGAAATGCTGGAAGCTTCCCGCAAGAATTTTATCGAAGCAGAAACACAAAATCCCTGGTTTAAAAGTGAGTTTGTCGATCTAAAAAAAGGAGACGCGCTAAATCTTCCGGTAGAAAATAATAGCATTGATGTTGCAGCGCAAAATTGCCTGTTTAATATCTTCAAGGCTGAAGATCTAAAGAAAGCCGTTGCAGAGATGTACCGCGTTCTAAAACCAAATGGAAAATTGGTAATGAGCGACCCAACCTGTGAAAAACCCATGAACGAAACCCTTCGCAACGACGCCCGTTTACGCGCTTTGTGTTTAAGTGGAAGTTTACCAATTGCAGAGTACTTAAAAGCCCTCACAGATGCCGGTTTTGGAACCATCGAAATTCGGGCCAGGAAACCCTATCGCATCCTTGATCCTAAAAATTATCCAACTGAAGAATTAATTTACATCGAGTCTGTTGAAGTTGCTGCCATAAAAGATCCAATGCCGGCAGATGGTCCCTGTATTTTCACAGGAAAAGCGGCTATTTATTACGGTGACGAAGCCTTCTTGGACGATAAAAAGGGGCATGTTCTATTGAAAAATCAGCCGTTGGCGATTTGCGATAAAACTGCCGGGGCATTGGCATCACTGGGACGCGATGATATCTTTATCAGTGAATCCACTTTTCACTATGACGGTGGTGGATGTTGTTAATTTATCGCTGAACATCACAGGTTTTTTATCCCGAAAATTTGGGGCTGTGAGGGTTGTAAAAAATACTCAAAATAATACTTTTCCTGCTTTCTATTGGGTAAGATGTGTCAGGCTTATTAATAGAATCCACTTAAGTTTCAAATAAACACAATGAAGGGAGATATATTCTTTTTACAGTGAAGCATCCTTCATTGTACCTACTCCTAAAATATAGGGGCTAAAGCCCATTTCATTTCAAATCCATTGCCCCTAAATGAAGTCAGGGGGCAATGGATACCATGATTTAATCCTTCCAAGCTTCATTTAAAAAAACTATTGAGTGCAATCCCTAGGTCAATTCATCAGTATTACAAGCAAAAGATCAGTTGAGGATCAGGCTTCCGTAAAAATCTTTCACCACTTTTTCAGCGGGTTTGTTTTGCGGGGTAAACTGGTTATTTTCTTTACCTCCCGACTGCTCGTGGTTTTGATGCCATTTCCATAGAAAACCGCCGGCAAACCAATCTTCCCCCCAAAATTCTTCATAAATGGCCTTTAGCGCATTTGCTTGCAGTTCGTTATTTACGCCCTTTAATTCCCGGGAGGAATCCCACGGGGTTTTGGCTGCAAAATTGATATTCCTGTAACCATATTCGGTAAATAGAACCTGTCTCCCCGAAGTTTTCGAAAGATCTGCCAAACCCGATTTATGTAATTGCCAACCGTCTTTCAATTGCTGTAAATTTGGAGAACTTTCTTCATTTAATGGAAAATAGGCATTAACCCCTATAAAATCAAGTTCTTTCCAAAAAGGAACCCGACCTACTTTATCCCAATTTTCAGAATAAGTGAGTTTGCCTTTATACAATTTGCGCATTTCAGATATCAACTCCCTCCAAAAATCCGGACGTTCATTTACAAATTCAAATAACTCGGTTCCAATGGCCAGGATCCCAACCTTTTCTTCTTCCGCAAGTTGTGCGTAGAGTATAATAAAGTCCCGGTAGTTTTCTTCAAGGTTTTTCCAGTCGGCTTCAGAATTCATTTTAATATCCCCTGTAAATTCCCCTCTCCAAATCCAAATTTGAGGTTTTAACATCACCTCCAGGCTATCTTTATGCAGCAATTGAACCGTTTCCCGGACTCCCTCCAGTCGTTCTCCCCACCATTGCCGCTCCATATTAAATTTTAAATCGGGGCTTTGAAGGTTTTCCATAAAAGCAAAGGGCATTACCGCCACGGTATTTGCATTTACATTTAAAATAGGTTTTATATTTGAAATGCTAATCGCCTCCCGAGATGCGACTAAACTCACCCCATTTATTTTTTCTTTTGCAACGCGGTCCTGACAAGAACTCAGCAAAATCAATAAGACGATTGCGAAATAAGATCCTGTTGAATTCATTCTGCTAAAACTATTTAGGATCTTAAAATTCATTTAATTTCCAGTTATATTTATAAAATCCGGTTTCAAAATTATTGGGAATGGAGGTTTTACGGTATTTATCGGCAAACTCAATTAGAGTTTGGCCATTTTTGGTGAAATCCTGCTCATACCATTTCATTATTTCCGAAAATAACACTTTATCTTTTTGAACCTGAATAAATTGGGGATTGTTCATTGCTTTTTCGGTTTGTCGCTGAAGTTGCTTTTCTAAAGTTTCCGGTCTGTATGCCTCAGGAATTATGGGCGGGCAGCTTTTTGCACCGCATACCAAAACGAAGTGAAACCGGGGTTCAGGAAATTTCGCCCGTAACAAGTCATTTTCAATAGAGTTGAGTGTCACTTTCTCTCCGCCAATTTCATAGCTGGTTTTATCAAAAAAACCATCAATATCCATAGGAGAATTTACCGGGTAATTTTTCACGATTCCGCTTATAACAGCTAAATTATAGGAATTAATCCAAAACGCTTTATATTGGTCAGGGTTTTCGGTGGAAACTTCTATTTTCTGTGCCTCTTCCATCAAATATGATAAAGCCTTGGAATTCTGCTTAATTTCTGCGTATTTTAACTTTCCGTTTTCAACATAGGTTTGAAAGAAATTATCGGCTGAATCAAAAAATTTTGAGGTATCCTGTGCAGATAAAATCGTGGAAATCAACAGGAATAGGAATGTTAAGGATTTTATCATCATCTTTTCTTTATAAGTAATAATTAAACTTACGACCAAAACCGCAGCATTTGAGTCGGAAAATGAATTTAGAACTAACTTTTCGACCTCTTTAATCTCCTAAAATTAAAAATATATATGGAGCACATTGTCATAATAGGAAATGGTGTTGCAGGAATAACCACCGCAAGACATATCAGGAAACTTTCTGATAAGAAAATTACAATAATTTCTGCCGAAACGGAATTTTTCTTTTCCCGTACCGCCCTGATGTATGTTTATATGGGCCATATGAAATGGGATAACCTAAAACCCTATGAAGACTGGTTTTGGAAAAAAAACAGGCTGGAATTAAAAACCGGTTATGTCTCCAGGGTAAATCCTGAAGCGAATGAACTGGAATTTGATTCGGGAGAAAAAATGAGTTATGACAAACTGATTATTGCTTCCGGATCTATATCAAATAAATTTGGATGGCCGGGACAGGATTTAAAAGGAGTGCAGGGATTATATTCCAAACAGGATTTAGATTTGCTTGAAGAAAATGCCCCGGATAATAAAGTCTGCAAAAGAGCAGTAATTGTCGGCGGGGGATTAATAGGCATAGAAATGGCTGAAATGCTTCGAACCAGGGATATTCCGGTAACATTTCTGGTAAGGGAATCCAGCTTTTGGAATGCTGTACTGCCGCCGGGAGAATCCGACCTCATCAACAGGCATATTCGCGAACATCACATAGATTTGCGATTAAATGCAAATTTAAAAGAAATTCTCGCCGATGAAAACGGAAGGGCTAGAGCAGTTGTTTTGGCAGAATCCGGCGAAGAAATTGAATGTAGCTTAGTAGTACTTACTCCTGGGGTTTCCCCGAATATAAAATTCCTTGAAGGCTCCGGAATAGAGATTGGCCGCGGTGTAAAAGTGAACAGGAACCTGGAAACAAATTTTAAAAATATTTATGCCATAGGCGATTGTGCCGAACAGCACGAAGCCATTGGGAACAGAAAATCAATTGAGGCTGTTTGGTACACCTCCAGAATGATGGGGGAAGTAGTTGCCCAAACTATTTGCGATAATCCAATGAAATACAATCCCGGAAACTGGTTTAATTCTGCCAAATTCCTGGATATAGAATATCAAACCTATGGATGGGTATTCCCGGAGCCGGGAGATGGTGAAGCCCATTTTTATTGGGAACACAAAAACGGGAAAAAGTGTATCACCATCAACTATGAAAAGGCGAGTCGGAAATTTCTTGGCATCAACAATTTTGGGATCCGGATGCGCCACGAGATTTTTGACCGTTGGTTAAATGAAGAAAAAAGCGTGGACCATGTTATAGAAAACCTTAGGGAGGCCAACTTTGATCCTGAGTTTTTTGACAGGTACGAAGAAGAAATACGAAATAGTTTTAAATATACCCCAGAACATAAAATATGAGCAAGCTAGAGCACAATATGTCATTGACCGGGGATGTGCCAAAATCTTTGGGGCTTTCACAAAAATTAGCCGCAGTATTAGGGATTGCAGGACTTTTTATTTTAGTCCTGGCTAGTTTCAACACCAATTTTCCCAATAAAACCCTGTGGTTAACCATTTCTCTTTCTGCCATAGCTATTGGTATACTTTGGTATTCCTATACCATCTATGCCGGCAAGATCGAAGGCATTAAAAATGACCAGGTATGGTTTAGATCCATCACTAACCGAGGCGTTCCGGCCTGGATAATTGGAATTGTTTTAACCGGTTTTTATATCGTTTTGTATTTCTATCCAAAGTATCTGGGCTTAACTTCTGAAGGTGATAATACGGGCTTGATCTCATTTTTTGATCCGTTGAGTAAATTATTGAGCGGAAACCCGGCCAGCCAATGGTTTGTTTATGGAACTCTTTACACCGTTGCCATATTGGCTTTCGGAGTTAAATTTTTATGGAAATACCGCCACAACAACTATGAAAAATTGCGAACTTTTTCAGTGATGTTTTTTCAACTGGGCTTCGCGTTTCTCATCCCCGAATTTATGTCGAGGTTAAACAGTGAAACCTTTTCATTGCCCTATTACGATTTAAAAAGTATTTGGCCACTCAATTATTACAATTTTGAACAATACCGGGTAGACCAATTTATAAGCGCGGGAGGCATTGGTATGGCCATGCTTATTTTTGGGGTGCTTTCCATTTTTGTAATTACGCCAATTCTAACGTACAAGTATGGAAAACGCTGGTATTGCTCCTGGGTTTGTGGTTGCGGTGGATTGGCAGAAACCGCGGGAGATTCATTCAGACATCTTAGTGACAAGAAGCAATCTGCCTGGAAAATTGAGCGTTGGGTGGTTCACAGTGTAGTTGTTTTTGTGGTATTAATGACCACAGCTGTTATTTTCTCTTATTTGGGCGACGATTCTAAAGATTATTGGTTAAACCGTGATGTATTTTTGATTGGTGTAGCACTGCTGCTCACCACCGTCTTTGCACTTGTAATGATCTTTAAACGCAACGAATTCAAAAAAGACGCCCGTTATGGCGCCATTGGATATATCTCTATTATTCTTGCCCTTATTGGTTTCTACTATTTAAGCGAAGGAAGTCACATTTTTCTATTTGAAGCTGAAAAATTGCGCGTGTTTTACGGGTTTCTGATTGGAAGTATTTTCTCGGGTGTAATTGGAACCGGATTTTATCCCATTTTCGGAAACCGGGTTTGGTGCCGTTTTGGATGCCCAATGGCGGCTATCTTAGGTTTTCAGCAACGCCTGTTTTCAAAATTCAGGATCACAACCAATGGCGGACAATGTATCTCCTGCGGAAATTGCTCTACCTATTGTGAAATGGGAATAGACGTTAGGGCTTATGCCCAAAAAGGTGAAAACATCGTACGTTCCAGTTGTGTAGGTTGTGGAATTTGTTCGGCGGTATGTCCCAGGGGAGTTTTAAAACTGGAAAATGATTCGATGGATGGCAGGATCAACCCAAATGAAATTTTACTTGGAAATGATGTGGACCTGATGGACTTGTTGAACAAAAAATAAAACAAGCTCAAGGTTCAAAATTTTGGACCTTGAATTTTTTACTTTTTTGAAGTTGATCTTGATGTAATGAAATTCACCCAGATTGAGCAGATCAAAGCGACAAGGGTTAAGGCCAAGGTTAATATTTCAACTAAATTTTCATCTGGCATCCATCCGGAAAAGGTTTTAATTAAAAAAGTTATATAACTATTTGGCATTCCGGTTTCACCCAGTTTTCTTAGAACATCGTAATGCCAATCGGTGAGAAAACAATAACCAAAGCCTTTCCAGAACCCCAGGACCACCCAGGAAAAAAGTGTGATGACAAGGCTGAAAAAATGAAGTTTCCTGGTCTTTGGAAAGATCCAGCCAAACAAATTGAACAGCACAAGCAGGCTGTGAAAAGTAAAAAAGAAATAGTTGAGAAGTTTGAGCAGAAATATTTCCATTTTCGAAAGTGCCTTAAACACTAAAAAGATAGTGAATTTCAGGAAATACTGACTGCGAATATTTTGATGAAAGGGCCGTAGGGATTCTTCCTCGCCCAAAAAGCTCGTTCAGAATGACAAAACCAAGACGATTGTCCAAAATCCTGCCCTCACCCACGCCGCAGGGATTCTTACTCACCCAAAAGCTCGTTCAGAATGACAAAAAACAACCCGGCATGTCATTCTGAACGCAGTGAAGAATCCCGCGTATTCATTGAATAATCTTACAAATTAATAGAAAAATCATCATTCCAGAAATCCCAATTAGGATTGTTTTTATTTATCAAGGTTTCTTTTTTAATCCTCATCCAACCTTTTAATTCTTTCTCCCGGGCAATAGCTTCCTGAATCCAGGTATATTTTTCATAATAAATCAGGTAAATGCATTTGTAGCGACTAGTAAAAGATTTGTTTTTCTTAAGCATTCCTTCTTTATGCTGAATTAAACGAGTTCCCAAATTATTGGTTACTCCGATATATAATACAGTTTTGTATTTATTTGTCAGAATATAAGTGTAGTATGTATGATAGCCTTCGTAAAACATGAAAGTAAGTTAGGGAAAGTATTCTTAATCAATTCCAACTCGCAGTAGGGATTCTTCCTCGCCCAAAAAGCTCGTTCAGAATAACAAAAACAACTCGGCATGTCATTCTGAACGCAGTGAAGAATCCCGCGTATTCCTTGGACGAATCATGTTTGAAAGGTGATAAAATTTTCATTACTTATAACCTCACCCTCGCCGTAGGGATTCTTCCTCGCCCAAAAAGCTCGTTCAGAATGACAAAAAACTCCCTGGCATGTCATTCTGAACGCAGTGAAGAATCCCGCGTACTCCTTGGACGAATCATGTTTGAAAGGTGATAAAATTTTCATTACTCAAACCTTTACCCACATAGCAGAGATTCTTCCTCGCCCAAAAGCTCGTTCAGAATGACAAACCAAGACGATTGTCCCCATCCTACCCTCACCCACGCCGTAGGGATTCTTCCTCGCCCAAAAGCTCGTTCAGAATGACAAAAAAAGGGGAATGGCAATAAAAGAGACCCCAAATTCCCATAGAAAATTTTTTGCCCCTTAATGTTAGTATGCCCGATAAATAACGTCTTACATTTAACAAATGAAGCAAAGCGCAAATCTCGATATTTTTGTGCCAGGAAATTAAACCAGGTAAGCCTGAAGTTAAAGTTTTAAATGAGTTTTATAATAAAAGTAATTATCCCAGCCTTTAATGAAGAAGCATCCATAGGTAAAGTGATTTCAGAGATCCCCGATCTTGTTTCGGAAATTATTGTGGTGAGCAACAATTCTTCAGATCAAACTGAAACTGTCGCAAAAATGGCGGGAGCAACAGTTCTCAGGGAACCTCAAAAAGGCTACGGATACGCCTGCTTAAAGGGATTGGAATATATAGCGTCCCAGGAAATAAAACCCGATATCGTAGTTTTTCTGGATGGCGATTACAGCGATTACCCCCAGGATCTCCACAAAATTGTAGCCCCCATTATCAATAATAATAATAATATGGATTTGGTCATTGGCTCACGCGTAAAAAGATGGCGGGAAAAAGGCTCGATGACCTTTCCACAGGTTTTCGGAAATTGGCTGGCAACCAGTTTGATGAAACTGTTTTTCAACGCCAAATTTACCGATCTTGGTCCGTTTCGGGCCATAAAATACAAGAAGTTGCTCGCATTGCAAATGCAGGACAAAACCTATGGCTGGACGGTAGAAATGCAGTTAAAAGCAGTAAAACAAAAACTGACCTATATTGAAGTGCCCGTTCATTATAAAAATAGGATAGGGACCTCAAAAGTTTCAGGAACCGTCAAAGGGGCTATCTTTGCCGGAGTTAAGATTTTAGGTTGGATCTTTAAATACAGTTTTAAATAATGGATGTTGCGATTATCATACTTTACACCTTCGCATTGCTAATGGTTTTTTTATACAGCCTGGCGCAATTAAGCCTGCTCATCAATTACATTCGCTCAAAAAGGAATCCTGATCCCTCGGTTAAATTCAATCTTTCAAAGGCTGAAGAAATCCCTTATGTCACCATTCAGCTTCCTATATATAATGAAATGTATGTGGTGGAACGGCTCCTTGAAAATATAGCCGGAATTGAATATCCCACAGACAAGCTTGAAATCCAGGTTTTGGACGATTCTACCGAATCTGTGGAGAAAACGGCGTTGCAAATACAAAAGTTGCAACAAACCGGGCTGGACATAAAACACATTTTCCGTGAAAATCGCATTGGTTTTAAGGCCGGGGCCTTAAAGGAAGGATTAAAGATCGCAAAAGGAGAATTCATTGCGGTTTTTGATTCCGATTTTCTTCCTAAAAAAGACTGGTTATATCAAACCGTACCCTATTTTAGGGATCCTGAAATTGGCGTGGTTCAAACCCGCTGGGGGCACATTAACCGGGATTATTCCCTGCTCACGAAAATCCAGGCTTTCGCGCTCGACTTTCATTTTATCCTGGAGCAGGTAGGCCGGAATTTCGGAAAGCACTTTATCAATTTTAACGGCACCGCGGGAATCTGGCGAAA
>Ga0307487_1001231_pt1 | contig 18438 bp, 19 predicted proteins | sample CBIW12metaG_FD_203665 | JGI IMG/M metagenome (GOLD analysis project Ga0307487, IMG submission 203665) | Sea-ice brine microbial communities from Beaufort Sea near Barrow, Alaska, United States - CBIW 1.2 | ecosystem: Environmental > Aquatic > Marine > Coastal | place: USA: Alaska | collected... | reverse complement strand
ACATAGACTGATCAAAATATCAACACCTAAAAAAATCACAAATAAAAAAGCGACCAAGTCAAAAAACACATTTTGCTTGATCGCTTTAATAAGATTACCTCAAAAGAGATAGTTTTTCAGTGCCCTCCCATTTATCTGGTGAGTTCTTTTGAAGGAATGCGCGGTATTCGCAAGCTTTATCAGGATGATACCACCTGGAAGTCCTATAGTGCAGCCCTGGAAAACTATATAAATCAACTTTAAAAATAACATGACTACTACAAGAAGAAATTTTATTAAAAAAACCGGTCTGGCGGGAATGGCAGGACTTTCGTTCCCTATTGCCGGGATGGCAAATTCAAAAATAAGCACAATGGATAATTTAAAAAAAGAACGCCCAAAGATCTTATTCTTCGATGTAAACGAAACCCTTTTGGATCTAACTACAATGAAGGAAAGTGTTGGAAAAGCTTTAAATGGAAAAAGTGAGTTGCTTCCTTTATGGTTTACCACGATGCTTCAGTATTCTTTGGTGGCCACTGCCGGAAATCATTACGAGGATTTTGGAGAAATTGGTGCCGCAACCTTAATGATGGTAGCTGCTAATAATAACATCAAACTCAGTCGTGATGCAGCAAAAGAAGCTATTTCGCCAATTCTGTCCCTTCCTCCACACCCTGAGGTTAAAGATGCGTTGGGCAGGTTAAAAGAAGATGGGTACAGGCTTGTTTCCATTACCAATTCTTCCAATGCAGCCGTTGAAAAGCAATTTACCAACGCCGGACTGCTGGATTTCTTTGAAGAGCGTCTGAGTATTGAAGATTTGGGCAAATACAAACCCCACGCCGATACCTATAACTGGGCAGCGAGAAAAATGGGGGTAAAACCCGGGGAAGCTATGCTTATTGCTGCACACGGTTGGGATGTGGCCGGGGCACTTTGGGCAGGTTGGCGGGCCGCTTTTATTAGCAGGCCGGGACAACAACAATATCCGCTTGCACCCTCCCCTGAAATTGCAGCTGCCGATCTAAAAATCATTTCAGAAAAATTAATTGCACTAGAGAAATAGATTCTCGCTACTAATTCATTTAAAACAAAAAAACCATGTTCAAAAGCATCAAGATAATTTCACTCTCCCTTATGGCCCTCCTTTTTTTTACGGCATGTAATTTCAATAATTCCAAATCTTCAGAAAAGCAAGCAGCCAACCCAGACGGGATAGATAAAAACAGTAATTTAAAAAAAGCGCCCCAATTTGAAGTCACCACTATAGATGGTCAAAAAATAAGCCTGGAACAATCCCTTGCAGATAACAAGCCTCTGATGATTTATTTCACGGCATCCTGGTGCCCGATGTGTGCACAAAACTGGCCGGCCATTTCAGAAGTTTATCCGGAATACAAGGACAAAGTAAATTTTGTGGCTATAAGTATAGATCCCACAGATGATAAGGACGTAATGGTAAAATTGGCGGAGGAAAAGAACCTTAATTTTCCAATCGTAGAGGGAACGCCGCAGATAATGTTGGATTTTGGAGTAGAAAGTCAAGCTACCACTGTGGGGGTGAATGAAGATGGATATGTGGAATTTCAGAAAGATAAAAGCGTACTTACAGCAGAGGAATACCGTGATCTTTTTGAACAATTGATAAACTAAATGGATTTCATAGGATTTTCATTTTTACAGGGGGTACTGGCGTTTTTGGCTCCCTGTGCCATGGCCTTGTTGCCCGGTTACGTTCTAGCCTTTATTTCCCGAAATCCAAATAGCGGTTCACAGCTTTCTGCACGTTTAGGCCGGGGTTTAAAACTGGCATCGCTTAGCATAATTGGTATCCTGATAATCTATAGTATTGCCGGAGCAATGATTGTGTTGGCAGGTCAGTTTTTAAAGGAGTATATGAAATGGATTACTATTGCGATGGGAACCATTTTAATCGTTCTCGGAATTCTCTTGGTTTTGGGGAAGAGTATCTCCTTTTCTTTTAATATCCAGAATTCCAATGCCAAAACGGAAGCCATTGAAGCTTTTCTATTTGGTATTAGTTATGCCATTGGTGCACTGGGATGCCTTTTTCCACTTTTTCTAATTGTTGCTACCCAAGCGATGGCGGCAGAAACGGTTTGGGAGGGTAGTTCTTATATACTGGCCTATTTTGCCGGGATAAGTGGAATGATGGTACTTACCATTCTCCTGGCCATTTTTGCGAAAGATTTCCTCCTCAAAAACCTGAGGAAAATACTTCCATATATAGAAAAGGTTACCGCTATCCTGCTCATAATTGCAGGAGTATATGTAATCTATTATCAAATGGCGCTGTTTGTTTTTTAATCACTAGGAAATTGAACGCACAAGGAAATAAATAAAGGAAACTATTTTTTTCTGGAAAGTTTAAGTCAAGGAGTAAGGTTTAGCCAAGAAATACAACTGAATTAATTATATAATTTAAGGCATTTTAAAATATGAGCAGGATCCAGGTCATTCAACCCGAAGATGCCGAAGGCAGATTAAAAGAAATCTATACCGAAATTGTTCAAAAACGCGGGCAGCTATCTGAAGTTCTTAAAATCCAAAGCCTCAGACCGGAAAGTATTGTTAAACATATGGATCTGTATTTGGAAATAATGTTTTCCAAATCGGAGCTTTCCCGGGCTCAGCGTGAAATGATGGCTGTAGTGGTTTCAATGGCAAATCAATGTTCTTATTGCGCGACACATCATGGAAGTGCATTGAATCATTACTGGAAGAATCCTGAAAAACTCGAATTATTAAAAACTGATTTTCTTTCCCTGGATCTTTCAGAAAAAGAACTGGGCTTATGTAAATTTGCAAGGCTGCTCACCCTTCATCCTGAATCAAATAAAAAGACAGATCTGACCAGGGATTTAAAGGAATTCGGGCTTAGCGATGCGGCAATATTAGACGCGACCCTGGTAGTGTCTTATTTCAACTTTGTAAACAGGATGGTGTTAACTTTGGGAGTTGAAATTGAAACAGATGAAGGGGAAAATTATAAGTATTAATGAGAAAAAAGAATATAGATATTAGATAAAAGACTATTAATTTGATATATCAATTGTTACTTAAATTAAGTGTCAATACATTGCCGTCACCTAAATATTAAAAAGAAAAAGCAAGACCACTCCGCTAGTTGGCTGTATTTTTAGCCAATTATAAAAAATAATTTAAGAACTAGGAATGCCGAGTTTGGTTTTTAAAAGGACTCCAAAATCAGAAATTGCTACTTAAATAAGAATAATTCAAAAAATCAGAAAAAACAACCTATGAAATTTGACGCGATTATTATTGGCACAGGACAGGCCGGCCCTTCCCTGGCTGCAAGCCTGGCAAAAAACGGATTTAAGGTAGCCATTATAGAAAAGAGCCATCTTGGAGGTACCTGCGTAAATGAGGGCTGCACTCCCACCAAAGCTTATGTGGCGAGTGCCAGAAGGGCATATGTCGCAAAAAACAGTGAAGAACTGGGGATTGAAATTGAAGGCAACGTCAAGGTAAACCTCAAAAAAATCAAGGAACGCAAAGATCGACTTATTCAGGATTCCAGATCTGGGCTGGAGAAAATGTTCGGGGATATAGAAAATATTACGTTGATAAGGGGAAAAGCCAGGTTTACCGATCCTCATACAGTTGAAGTGAACGGGGAAACCCATACTGCAGATAGATTTTATATCAACGTTGGTGGAAGACCAAGAATCCCGGATGGTTTTAAGAACGCAACGTATCTTACTAATAAAAGCATTTTGGATCTGGAAGAAATTCCGGAACATCTCATTATTGTTGGTGGGGGCTATGTAGGTCTGGAATTCGGTCAAATTTTTCGCAGGTTTGGAAGCAAGGTAACCATCCTGGATCGTGGAAAACAATTGTTGAAAAATGAAGACCAAGAGTTTGGAAAAGAGGTCGCCGAAATTTTTAAAAAGGAGGACATTGATATTCGGCTAAATTCAGAATGTATTAGCGGGAAGAATTTGAAAAACGAGATTGAAGTAAAGGTTAATTATAAAGATGGAGATCCTACCATTAAAGGCTCTCATCTTCTTTTAGCCGCGGGGAGGCTTCCCAATACCGATGATCTGGGTCTGGAAAATGCCGGGGTCGCAATAGACAAAAGGGGTTATATAAAAGTGAACGATCAATTGCAAACCAGTGTAAAGCATATTTGGGCCCTTGGGGATTGCAACGGACAGGGAGCTTTTACGCATACCGCCTATAACGATTTTCAAATTGTGAATTCTCACCTTTTTGAAGATAGAAAAAGGAATTTATCTGACAGGTTTTTGTGTTACGCTGCTTTTATTGATCCGCCCATTGCCCATGTGGGAATGAAGGAAAAAGATATCAAAAAAGCCGGGATCAAGGCCAAAGTTGCAATGCGTCCCATGTCCAAAATTGCCCGTGCTAAAGAAATGGGCGAAACCCAGGGAATGCTCAAAATTTTAATAGATGCTGAAACTGATAAAATATTGGGAGCGACATTTTTAGGCACCGGAGCCGATGAATATATACATACCATTATAGACCAAATGTATGCGGATGCTCCGTATACTGTAATTATGGATGCGATGCATATTCATCCAACGGTAAGTGAATTGATCCCTACAATGCTGGAAAATCTAAAACCTCTTGATTAAATCCAAAATAAAATCAAAAGCCGGGAATGGCTTTTTTTGTGCTGAAAATAGTTAGAATGGAGAAAGAAATAGTGAGTAAATGGGTTGGCGAATATGGAGACGATCTTTATTCCTGGGCATTCTATAAGACTTCGTCCCGGGAAACCGCACAGGATCTTATTCAGGAAACATTTTTATCGGCTTTTAAATCCTATAAAACATTTAAACATGAAAGTCAGCCAAAAACCTGGTTGTTCAAGATTTTAAACAACAAGATAATCGATTATTACAGGAAATCGGCCAATACACTAAAAGGAGTGGAATTGAAGGATGAAGAAGCCCATGAGCGCATGGTAAATAAATTATTCGACCAAAACGACAATTGGGAACCAACCGGTTTTGAACAGAACTGGGAGGACGATCAGCACTTACTGGATAATCCGGAATTTAACGAAATCATGGACCGGTGTTTAAATGATTTGCCTTCCGCATGGAGGTTTGCTGTTACGGGCAAATATCATTTAGACAAAGAACCCAAGGATATTTGTCAGGAGCTCAATATCACAGCGTCCAATTATTGGCAGATCATTCATAGGTCAAAATTGCTTCTAAAAAAATGCATTGAAATAAAATGGTCTGTATAAAGAACCTGTAATGAGGTTTGTCACAATTCATTTTTCCGGAGAAATGTTCGGGAAGAATTTTTAAAAATATAGAAAACCAAATCGGCAAAAAAAATCAAAAACGAATGAAACGCCTTTTAAATAAGTTTTTCCTTTCCTGTAAAAAAGCGACAGAGCTCATAGAAAAGAGAAATGTCGAACAATTAAATTTCACTGAAAAAAATCAGTTGAAGATTCATCTTTCCATGTGCCGTACTTGTAATGCTTACCAGTCACAATCTGAAACCTTGGACAAGGCAGTTTCCAAGTGGGTGAAAAACAACAAAAAAGTGCGTAATATCTCCTTGTCATCTTCAGAAAAAGCAGCCATTTTAAAAAAAATAATAAATTCCTGAAATTTTCTGTCAGGAATCACATCTCCCCGAGTCTGTTCTCATAGTAATGCTGATTGCAACTAATTGCCGGCAAAATCAATAACTATGAAACGAAAAAAAATAATAAAAATTTCCCTGATTGTTGTCTTGGCAATATTGGTTGTTGCAGGTGGTACAGCTTTCTATATTTTTAATATGCCACACAGGGATGTTCAAAAAACCAAATCGGATTTTTCCTATACCTCAAATGAGATCGTAGCTGAATACCTTAAAGATCCGGAGGCCGCAAATCAAAAATATTTAGACGAAGAAGGTGAATCAAAAATTTTCGAAATCACCGGAAATGTAGCAGATATCAGTACCGATTTTAATGGTCAGACCGTAGTTTTGTTGCAATCTGAAGGTTCCCCGGCCGGTGTAAGCTGCACCTTCCCAAAAGATTTGGAAGCAGCCACAACTTTTGAAGTAGGCCAAAGCATTACTGTAAAAGGAGTTATTCGTGCGGGAGCCGGATATAATGAAGACCTTGAAATGTATGAAAATCTCATCCTTGATAAATGCAGTATAATAACGAGTAAATAATTAAATAAGTAAGTCAATAATAACAATTAATAAATAAACAATTATGAAAAAGTCAGGAATTTTAATGATCTTAATGACGGTAGGGATTTTAACTACAGCATTTTCTCCAATAGGTGATAAGTTGGTAAGTTCAGAAACTCATATCAAATTCTTCTCCACCACTCCTGTGGAAGATATTGAAGCGAATAATTTTAAATCGGTGAGTACTCTCAACCAAGCTACCGGCGAGTTGGTTTTTTCTGTGCCTATGCAAAGTTTTGAATTTGAAAAATCTAAGATGCAGAAACATTTCAATAGTGATAAATTTTTGGATACAAAATCCAATCCTAAAGCAACATTGAAAGCAACTTTGACCAATCCGGAAAAAGTAGATTTCAATAAGGCAGGAGTATATTCTGCTTTGGTTACCGGAAATTTAACCATCAACGGGGTTACCAAGGCCATTAATGAAAATGTGACTTTTGAGGTAAAAGGGAATGAAATCACATTGAATTCAAAATTTAATATTACCCTTGCTGATTATAAAATCGCATTTGAAAAAGGAAAACCTTCAACCAATATTGCAAAAACAGTTGAAGTAACAGTAATTGCCAAGTATCATAAAAGCTAAATACTGCCCCAAGGGGTAGTATTGCTTCAAAGTGACCGGAAACCCCAATACTTTCCGGTTTCTTTGAAGCTTTATTAAATTAAGCTTAACTCTATTCAAATCAAGATGAAAAAAGATTGTATTGCAAACCTGATGGAACATCAGGAACTGTTGTTGAAATTGTCTGATAAACAATATCAGCATCAATCGGAATTGCTCTCAGGAGCTTCTATTGGTCAGCACTTAAGACATGTAGTTGAATTTTATGATTGCTTGCTGAATGGGCTTTCACAACAGAAAATAAATTATGAAAAAAGGGCCCGAAGCCTGGAGCTCGAGAATAACAGGAACACAGCCATAAGCAAGATTTCTTCGATTATAGATCAACTGTTATCTTTAGAATTAAGCAGCAGGTTATATCTGGAAATTGAAGATTCTATTATTGATACAAGTGTACAAAGGGAACTTTATTACAATTTGGAACACAGCATACATCACCAGGCACTTATTAAAGTTGGATTAAAAGAACAAAATATAGGCAATATGGTAAACGCCGATTTTGGCGTGGCACCATCTACCCTAAAATACAGAAAGCAATGTGTAGGCTAATCTTCATTTCTTTTCCTGGAACAGTTTTGTCAAACCCGAGCAGGGATAAAATAAACCCTGTAATATGAAAACCGGTTTTGCAATAGCACTGGCCTGGCCGGAGACAAACTGTAAAAATGCAGGATCCTGGTACGATGGATTGATGGAGCTTCTTGGCTTCAGCAAGAATCATTATTACAAAGTTGGGCATGCGGCTCTTATTTTGGTTAGTAAAGAAACCAAAGAATGTCAGTATTTTGATTTTGGAAGGTATCATACTCCACTGGGATTTGGACGGGTGAGAGATCAGGAAACCGATCCAGATTTAAGCTTATTGACGAGGGCAAAAATATCAGGTTCCGGAAAATTGGAAAATTTTAATTCCCTGTTAAATGAAATTTGCAACAACATATCCTCTCATGGAACAGGACCAACTCATGGATCCTATGTTTCAGTAGATTTTAATTCTGCGTTTAAATCAGCCAAAAAACTACAAAATAAGGAGGTTTTAAAATACGGCCCTTTTGTATGGAATGGGACCAATTGCTCCCGTTTTGTCAGAACGGTAATTATATCTAGCCAACCCAATTTAATTTCAAAGTTAAAAATAGCAGTTCCTTTTATGCTTACCCCTACACCTCTTCACAATGTAGCGGCTTTAGGGCCAAAAGTTATTGTTGCCCCGCAGGAACAGCAACAAAAGAGTGATAGTTTTAAACCTGTAACCGCTTATTCCAAATCGGCATGAGAACAAATTCTACTTTACCGGCACCGCCAAGACCTCAGGATTTGCCCAAACAGGCACAATGGCTTGCAGGGATTGGTGCAGGTTCCTGGTTTTATATCTGCAAAAAAGACCTGGAATTCGAAATTTCCCGTTTTGGACCTGAAGGGAACCTTGAGTGTAGAAGCCTTTTTGAAATTGAAGGGAATGCATTTTTTGAACTCGCTCAATTATACACATTTACTTATTTAAGTCATTGCAAAACAGTTTGTCTCCTGCAAGGAAACTCCATTATAAAATTCCATCGAAAACAAACGCTTTGTTAGACGTGCGATTTTTAAATTCACTATGCCTTCATTTCATTTATGGCCCTGATTTTTTTTTTAAATTTCGGAAGAAAACTAATTTGTTGGCCTTAGAAAACCAACTTATTCGTATTGGTTAACTGAAAAACAGGATTTGTGACTTGAATTCAGCAAATTTGTGTATTCCTGGAATTTCTTTTTTTTTTCTGATTAAGGGTGCAACTATAAGTAATGATGGCGTTGCTAAAAGAAAAACAAAATCACCTCCAAAACCAATATTTATAAAGACAAGCGTAAATGAGATATAGCTTGTTACAATAAAGGCCATAATTAAAGAAAATTTTATACTTGCTAAACTCATTCCTGTACTGAATTATTAAAGTGGTTGGTAATATCAAAAAAAAGCAATACAGCACTGAGGCTGTATTGCTTTTTTTTTAAAGAAGCGGTATTCTTATTTTTTCCATGCTCTTCCCGCGAAAGCATCATCCAGCAAAGGATTTGTGTTGTGATTGGAATAATTGCTGATTGTTTTTACTGCAATTCCGGCAATAATACCTAATATTTGAATTTCAGTATATCCGGCTGCTAAAAATTCATCAGTTTCATCTTGGGAAACATTACCACGATTTGCCGTAAGTGAACGTGTCAATTTTGATAAAGCCGCTAATTTTACATCCGGAACTTGTTTTCCATCGCGAATCGCATCTGTTACTTCGGCAGGCACTTTTGACATTTTATCTCCAATAAAACTGTGTGCTGCCATACAATATTCGCAATTGTTTTCATAAGCGACAGAAAGAAAAACTACTTCCTGTTCTACTGAATTAAAACCTGAATTGGCTCTAAAACTATTGTAGCCATAAATATAAGACTCCAATAATGCCGGATTATTCCCCATGCTTTTGTACATATTGGGAACAAATCCCAGTGTTTTTTGAGTATTGTCAAAAATTTCCTGTGTTATTGATGAAACCGGATTGTTCTCTAATTTTAAATCTGCCATTTTTATTGTTTTTTAAATTAATTCTTTTACTTAACATTACAAAGGTGGGATAAAACAGTAAGTTAAACTTTTGTAATCAGTTCAACTAATTGGATATTTGGTTCAGTCGAAATGAAGATGGGGTGCAATGGAACTTATCGTGGAAAAGAGTAGAGAAATTGGCCAGATCATTAAAACCACAATCAAACGCGATATCCGTAATGCGCTCTTCGGAGACCAAAAGCAATTCAGCTGCTTTCTCCAGTTTTTTGTTCCTGATATAATTGGCCGGGCTATCGTCGTAATTTTTTTTGAATTCCCTTTTAAAGGAGGATAGACTTAAATTAGCAATTTCAGCCAATTCATGTGTGGTTAAATTATAGAATATATTGTTCTCGATAATTTGCTTGAAAGTGAAACTTGTAGGTGAAAAAAGTTGTGATAAAATTTGTTGAATTACCGGCGCATTTTTGGTTTGGCACAATAGAAGAATGATTTCCTTCAACTTTAAAACCAATAGATCCTCGTTTGTAAGGGTAGGATTGTCAAAATAGAACAGTAAACTTTCAATGTATTTCTGGATCAGAAAGTCGTTGTTGATTTTACTTAAATCGATACTCTGATCAATATTTTTGGGTTTCCGGAAAATCTTCGGCAAGTTGGCATCGTATATCTTTTTTAATATTTCAGGATGAAAATGCACGATAACAATTTGATGATTTTTGAATGTTGCGCTGTTTTTGATCTGGCTAAAGTAACTTCCACATTTTAACAAAACTGCTTCATTGACGGGAATTGAAATGCTTTGTTTTTCCGTTTTATAATTAATTTGGCCTTCCACCATATACAAAAAACAAGCTTCATCCGGCATAGGATTGGGGATCTTGAATGGTGCCTCGATAATCACTTTTTCAAAAATTATTTTACCAAATAATTCGTATTGTTTTCGTTCTGTGATCATTTTTTTTATTTCCTAACAATTGAAAAAACAGGGATATTCAGTGTCTTTAATCAATAAAGTATAATAAAAGCAAAAACATCCCGGTAAATTTATTTCAAGCTTTATTGAAGATGTTTTATCTTACTTTTATTAAGATTGCACCTTTCTTTGGACGATTGAAAGCACGGAAGATTACAAGTATAACAAAAGTTTATGGTTTACTGAATTTCTTTGGATCAGTATCCATTTTAAAATCATCATTGATTTTGTCCATTTGCACACTTTCATTTAGAAATGAGAACATCGGTTAAACTGATCATCTTAAGATTTGGAGATTTTTCAGCTAAACATAAAAAAGTGCCGTTTTAGGTTTAAAACAGCACTTTTAACAAAAGTCGATCTTCCTTCTTATTTTATAAAATTCCCAATAACCTAGCCAGGAATTATTCTTTTCTATTGAGTTCCATATTTATTTCTATATCCACGTTATCACCAACCACCAGTGTAGTTGCCCAATTTCCTGTACCCACTTTATAATCTGTCCTGTTGATACTGGTGTTGAAAGACAGGCCTAAAATTTTGGTCCCTTTCATCATTGGATGATCCATTTGTCCAGTAATTTTAAAGGGGATGGCGACTTTTTTGGTGACATCTTTAATCGTTAGGTCTCCATGTACGATAAGTTCTGTTTTAGATTTTTTTTCAAATTTTGTAGAAACAAATTTAATCTCCGGATATTTTTCGGCATTAAAAAAATTATCAGATACAAGATCGGCATCACGCTTTTTATTATTTGTATTTATACTTGATACAGGGATGCTAAAGGTGAATTTACTTCCGGTAATTTTATCCGAATCAAAATAAAAACTTCCGTCATAGTCTGTAAAGTTTCCATTTACGGTTGAAAAGAAATGTTTGACAGCAAATGTTACTGAGGTGTGATTCTTGTCTAATTTCCACTCCTTCGCTTGTTGAGCCTGACTATTAAAAACTCCCAAACCTAATACGAAAATAAAAATTCCCGCATTTCTGATTATTGCTTTCATTGTTTAAAATTTTAATTGTTAATATTTTTTTTATAATCCAAAATTCGGTGTCTTGCTACAATAAATCAATCATTAAAAAACGTGAACCCAAGGTTGATCGGCTTCGTTATCTTTTAATTGCTATGGAGCTCTTTCATTAATTTTAATCTTATTATTCATTTGATTATTAGCTAGATACCACCTATAAATAGACGAATATTTTCTTTAATCCTCTCATAGAATATTGATTTTTAACAAAAAATTATAGCCTTTATCCAATTGACGGACAGCAGCTTTAGAAATTATAACGGATTAGAAAATGAAGATTGCTGTATATCCTTTTCTTGGTTAAAAAGCGTAATTTTCTCTAGGGAATTCTTAAAAGGCCCCCAACTTAAAATATAAATTCCCGAAAGGAAAAATCAGGAATGGAAAAAATAATAAGCGTATTTCAAAATTATCAAACCAAAAAAGAGTGCAGGATTTGGGGGAAATCCCTTATTTGATTATTGATTATATTTAAGGAAAATTAAATATATTTAGCACCTAACCTAACGCAAAGCATCCCCTGAAAACATGCTGCCGGACAAAGATTTAACGCGGATGGCGGACTAATGACAAATTTAAAATAAGTCGCATGAAAAATTATAAAGTTATTAAAACCGAGCAACTTAAATTCGAGTGTAAATCTCCATTATCGGCCATGTATAAACTGAGCCCATTTGTATGGAAGGAAAATGATGTTTTCAAGATCCTTATTCGGGCTGTCAATCCCTCCATAAATCCGGTCCTCAAAGTTGCAAGGGCTTATTATGGCACCTCCATTGACGGAATTCAATTTGAAATGAGCGATGGACCGGTACTCGCACCAGGTACAAATAACTATGATAAGGACGGCTGCGAAGATCCTACGTTGATTTATATAAAGAACAATTATTTGGTTTATTATACAGGATGGAATCAAACCAAACTCGAAGGTCAGCTTTTACTCGCTAAGGGTCAGGATATAGAATCACTTTCCATGGTAGGTATTGCCATTCCAAGTAAACAACCTTATATAAATCCAAAGGAAGCCACTGTATATCAACAAGAAGACGGTAAATGGATCTTATTATTTGAATATGCTAATGAAAATCGTTCCAAAATAGGAAAGGCTATTAGTGATAATCCGGAAGGTCCCTGGAAAATTCAAGGTGAATTTTTACCCGCAGTAAAGAATTCCTGGGACTCGCATCATTTAAGTACCGGTCCAGTACTGGTAGATCATTTAAATCAAACCGTCCTGTTTTACAATGGATCCGATTTAAATACCCGTTGGCGAATAGGCTGGGTAAAATTAGGTTCGGATGGCAAAATAACCAGCAGGAGCAAAGAACCCCTTGTTACACCTCCCGAGGGAAAACCGGGTGAAACCGATATTGCTTTTGCAGCCTCGGCTGTATTGGTTGACCAGGAGATCTGGCTTTATTATTCTGTTGCGGACAAGACAAATTACAGGGCAATTATTAATGTTTAGGTTTTGATTTAAGTCTGTCTTTGCCCCTGGAATTAAGAAATTAGCTGGCCTTATAGCTGACTTTTCCTAATTAAAATCCCTCCGGATCTATTTCATAAACCTGAATCAATTTCTTTTTAATCTTTTATTTTTTCTCATACCCCATGCAATTTACCGTTTCCCTTCTCTTTTTTTAACAGAATATTAATAGATTTACAGGAAAGCTGAAAATAACCAAATTAAGCTACTATTATAACTGCGCTTATCGAAATTTGAACTAACCATGCCCGTAGAATGACCTTAACTCAATATCTCTCCAAGCTCAACACATTATTTATTACCGGAAATGCCAGGGAACATTCCTACCGCGGCGATCTTCAAAATCTTATCATGGCAATTTTGCCGGATATCCTGGTGACAAATGAACCTGCAAGGGTTTCTTGTGGTGCGCCAGATTATGTGCTCACGCGTAAAAACATCCCCGTGGGTTATATTGAAGCCAAAGACATTGGCGTAGATTTGGGCAGTAAATTATTAAAGGAACAATTTGAACGCTATAAAGCGGGTTTATCCAACCTGATAATTACCGATTATTTACACTTCGAGTTTTATAAGGACGGTGAGTTTGTAACGAAGATCTCTATCGGAAAAATTGAAGGCGGACTAATAATCCCGCAACCCGAAAATTTTGACCAGTTTAATCACCTGATAGAAAATTTCGCGCTCAGCGTTTCGCAAAGTATTAAATCGCCTACCAGGTTGGCAAAAATGATGGCAGGAAAGGCAAAGCTGATGGCCGATGTGATTGAGAAATCCTTGAACAATGACGATAAACTGGAAACCCGCTCCAACCTAAAATCACAAATGATCTCGTTTCAGCAAATGCTGATCCACGATATTACCAATAATTCATTTGCCGATATTTATGCTCAAACCATCGCATATGGAATGTTCGCCGCCCGCTACCACGATCCAAGCCTGGAAAATTTTTCAAGGATGGAAGCGGCCCAGCTTATTCCCAAAAGCAATCCATTTCTTCGGAAACTTTTTCAGGATATTGCTGGCTACGATCTGGATGACCGCCTGGTTTGGATAGTGGATGAACTGGTGAATATCTTCCTGGCTTCGGATGTTGCCAAAATAATGAAAAATTTCGGAAAATCTACCCAACAGGAAGATCCGGTGGTACACTTTTATGAAACTTTCCTGGGGGAATACAATCCTAAATTGCGAAAGGCACGCGGGGTTTGGTACACGCCGCAACCTGTGGTGAATTTTATTGTCCGCGCCGTGGACGATGTTTTAAAAACCGAATTTAATTTACCTCAGGGCCTTGCGGATACAAGTAAAACCAAGATAACCGTAAAAGTCCCCACGCATGACAAGCGCTATTCCTCGGGAATGCGGGATTATGAACAGGAAGTGCACAAAGTCCAGATTCTTGATCCCGCAACGGGAACGGGGACTTTTCTTGCCGAAGTGGTGAAACTTATTTATAAAAAATTTGAAGGCCAACAAGGCATTTGGAGCAAATATGTGGCAAATGATCTAATTCCCCGTTTAAATGGTTTTGAGCTGTTAATGGCGAGTTATGCGATGGCACATTTAAAAATGGATATGCTGCTCACCGAAACCGGCTACAAACCAACTAACGACCAGCGTCTGCGCATCTTTTTAACCAATTCCATGGAAGAAGCGCACCCGGATTCCGGAACCTTGTTCAGTTCCTGGTTAAGCGACGAAGCCGACCAGGCAAACGCCATAAAACGCGATACGCCGGTGATGGTGGTTATGGGAAATCCGCCTTATAGTGTAAGCAGCAGTAACAAAGGGAAATGGATTGAATCTCTTACCGCCGATTATAAGAAGGATTTAAATGAACGGAATATCAATCCATTATCTGATGATTATATAAAATTTATCAGATATGGGCAATATTATATCGAAAAAACTGGGGAAGGAGTCTTAGCTTATGTTTCAAACAACAGTTTCATTGATGGGTTAATTCACAGGCAAATGAGAAAGAGTCTGTTACAAGCTTTTGACCAGATTTTCATAGTGGATCTTCATGGTAACTCAAACCGACAAGAGGTTTCTCCTAGTGGCGGAAAAGATGAAAATATTTTTGATATTCAACAAGGTGTCTCTATAAATATTTTCATAAAAACAGGAAAAAAAGGGAAAAACCAGTTGGGAAAAGTTCATCACACTAATCTATGGGGAAAAAGAGGGACTAAATATAAATTCTTGGTTAGTAATTCGATTCAAAGCATAAAATGGGAGGTGTTACAATGTAAAGATCCAGGATTCTATTTTGTGCCTAAAAATTTCAAATATGAAAAAGAGTACCAATCTTTTATTTCAGTAAAGGATTTATTTTTGGAATCAACGGTAGGTTTGAATACGGAGTTTGACGAGTTATCGGTTATTGAAACGGTAGGAAAAGCTGAGATTCTATTAAATGATTTAAAAAAATTAACGGAAGAGGAAATAATTCAAAAATATTCTTTTACAGTAGATAAAAAGCCGAAGATTACCAATGCTTTAAAAGATGTCAATAAGAACAACCCTGTAATAACAAATTTAGCCTACAGACCTTTTGATATTAAAAGTACTATTTATACAGGTGTATCGAATGGAATAATGGGCAGACCTAGAGGGAGGGTTATGAAGCACATACTGCAGGATAATATAGGTCTCGTTTCGATGAGGCAGTATGCTTCGAAGGTTCCAGATTATTGTTATTCATTTTTAACTAAAGACTTGGTAGACAATAGGTTTTTTACTAGTAATAAAGGTTATTGTTCTTTCTTCCCATTATATCTCTATCCCTCTGCTACCGATCAACAAACCACAAACTACAAACCTAAGGAAAGGACTCCAAACCTCGATCCTAAAATAATCCAACAAATAGAAAAATCCCTGGGTTTAACCTTTGTTCCCGAAAAAGAAGAAGAAGGCAATGTTTGTATGGCCAATAATGGGGAAGTCCGAGATGATTTCAAAACCACTTTTGCACCCATTGACCTGCTGGACTATATTTATGCCGTGTTACATTCTCCGGAGTACCGGGAGAAGTATAAAGAGTTCCTGAAAATCGATTTTCCGAGGGTGCCTTTTCCAAATAATTCTGATGATTTTTGGAAACTTGTAGAACTGGGCGGGGAGTTACGGCAGTTGCACCTACTGGAGAGTCCACTGGTAGAACAGTACATCACCAGCTATCCTGAGGACGGCGACAATGTGATCACCCGCAAGATCACCAAAACCAGTCTAGGCTATGAACCCATTTCCGAAACTAAGGGGAAAGTCTGGATCAATGATCAACAATATTTTGATAACGTGCCACTGGTCGCCTGGGAATTCTACATTGGCGGCTACCAACCTGCTCAAAAGTGGCTCAAAGACCGCAAGGGTCGGGAATTAACTTATGAGGATATTTTGCACTACCAAAAAATAATCGTGGCGCTTACCGAAACAGATAGGTTAATGAAGAAAATAGATAAAGTGGGAGTTGTTGTGGAAAAGCAATTAACAGTATAACGGCGGCGGTTAGTAATTTGTGGATACACCAGACTAAGCCAATCCCTATACGGGGGCAAATTTAGCTGCATCAACAGGAACCTTAATTTATTGCCATTTCGGGGCAAACTGACCCCTTCTGTGGATTTAGCGGATGTGATTCCGGAGTTGCCCCCAGTCCTAAAGGTTCTTCTCTAATGTAGAATGTGTATCTTCTTTTAAAAAGTTTATTATAAAAGATGTTTTTCTTTTTCACGCAATTGTTTTTTCAAATACCTACACCTCCTACACAGAATCATGATGTGGAGAAAATCCAGTGATATTTACTGTTTCGTATATCCATTCCGGCTCCACCGTCCTCTTAATTGACGAAACGGCGGCGGTTAGTAATTTGTAACAGCCACGGTTTCTAATTAATAACGGTTGGATCTGTATTTAAGGTAAAATATAACCAGGACAAGGTAATTAGCCGTTGAAATGGCTCCGTTGATTCACCATTGCAATGGCTGCGTTGATTCACCACCGAATTGTTGTGGATGCGAAGGCACCTAAGGTCACTGAAAATCCCCGTTGCAATGGCTTTGCAATGGCTCGTTGAGATAGCTATTTTTGGAGATAAAACATAACAATACATTGTGTATTACCATTGCAATGGTTCCGTTGATTCACCCTCCTTAAAAAGCCCCTTGGATGTTCTGTTTGAATCAGGTACATTTGAGAGTAAATAAAACGACATGCCGTCCAAAAGCAATATATCAGCAATAAGATATAAACGACATGTCTGATATAGACATGTTGTAATACATTTTGAATGGAAGAATTTTTAAGTACATATGGACTTTATCAAGAGTATTTACTAATCGATGATTACGTTAATACAACAGAACATTATTCAAGTCCATTTGAATTTGTTGGATGTACATTTGATTATTACTGTGAAATTGAAGAATCAATTAAAACTTTTGAAATAGAATTAGATAAATCAACTGAGGAATATTATGGTAAACTTCCTGGAAACAAAATACCAGATGAATATTTTAAAGATGATAATTTAAACTATACTTTCAAAGCTATAGCAAAGTGTAGGTCATGTAAAAGGTTCCATGTTGATTTTTTTCTAAATGTTTATTCTGATAAACCTATTTCCAATATCCTCAACAATATTAATAACATTGCTTTTAGTTCAAGAAATACAGCAAAATATTCCGACACAAAAATTTTTGTTCAAAAAGTTGGCGCATTACCTGAAATTAAAGAATTGCCTTCCAAATTGATAACAAAATACTTTGATCGAGAATCAAATAACTGGTATTACAAGGGAATTAATTCTATTGCGAACAAATTTGGTATTGGATCATTTGCATATTTCAGAAGAATTATCGAAAAAGAATTAATACGCATAATTAAAGATATTCAATCATTACCAGCTTCACATGGTAAAGAAATCGGAGAATTACTTGACAAACATAATTCGGATCCTAGGATAATTACGATTTACGAAAATATTTTTCCACATCTTCCTAGTTCATTAAAAGAGTTAGGTAATAATCCAATCAAATTACTTTATAACCAAACTTCTGCTGGTCTTCATTCGTTAAGTGAAGAGGAATGTTTAAAAAAAGCAAAAAGTCTTAGAAAACTTCTTGATTTTGTTATTAAAAAAATTAATGAGGAGAAATCAGAAATCAAGGACTTAAGAGATATAATTAAAGACCTAGAATAAACGTATTACAACGTATAACGCAAATGGCGGGTTTCATAGAAAAGAACTAAATTAATTTCCATAAAACAAAATTATTAAGCCGACAAATCCGAATCTAAAACCCCGAGCTACTTGTCGTTATACGAGACCGCTATGCACAAAAAACAAAAAAATGAAATCTAAATTACTAACTGTAATACTGATTTTTATTATATCGTCACTCACTGCTCAAAGTATTAGTGAAATTAAAAAAATTCAACACCTATTTATGGACGGATGACAGGAGAATACACTCCTGACAGAGAACAATTTGAAAAAATAAAAAACATATTGGAAGAAGATATTTTAACCAAAGAAGAATACAAAACTGAAAA
>Ga0307487_1001229_pt1 | contig 18442 bp, 20 predicted proteins | sample CBIW12metaG_FD_203665 | JGI IMG/M metagenome (GOLD analysis project Ga0307487, IMG submission 203665) | Sea-ice brine microbial communities from Beaufort Sea near Barrow, Alaska, United States - CBIW 1.2 | ecosystem: Environmental > Aquatic > Marine > Coastal | place: USA: Alaska | collected... | reverse complement strand
GCGGTCGAAATGATGTCGTGCCCTGGCGTGCCGCGAAGTGTCGCCACCATGGCGAGACCACAAGCGTCCTTCTCATTGGATGGGTCGTACATCCCGGCAGCTGCCGGGATCGAACCAAAGCGTTCAAAGGGTGGGGTAACAGCCATGCTGTACCGTCCTCACATGTTGCTGGTGCGGAGAGGGACTTCTATGGCCCAGAGACAATTCAGGTCCGGATTTAGGCCTGAGGGGGGTTGCCGCTTGTGGCGGACACATTCGAAGCAGCGACAGGAGCGGACTCCCCGGCAGCGTTGGCGACAAGGTCATGCTCAGAATAGGTTTCATCGGAGTTTACAACACCATCGGCGGTCCACGTGTGACCATCGAGGTAGGCACTGCGTTCTACGCCGGCGTGGCGACGTGACTGAACGATGAACAAGATGATGCCGAGAGCCACCGTGAAGATCGCTCCCCACACGTTGACGCGGAGCCCAAGATAGACCTCGCTTGGATCGATGCGGATCGTCTCGAACCACGCGCGACCAACGCCATACCAGATCATATACAGCGCCCACACTTTGCCCCATTGGAGACGAATCGGTCCTGTCGCCGTGAACACGGGGACGTTGAGTCCAAGAACGTGCTTCTTCACAAAGCCATACTGGCGTTCCATCGTGAGGAGGAAGACGATTCCAACAACGTTCCAGATCATTTCGTACAGGAACGTGGGGTGGAAGAGCGTGTCAACGGGCAAGCCTACGGGGACGGCTGAGTTGCCAGCCTCAATCTCTAGGCCCCACGGAAGTGCCGTCGGCTGCCCAAACAGCTCATGGTTGAAGTAGTTACCTAGACGGCCAACCGCCTGAGCCAAAAGCATGGCGGGAGCGAGAGCATCCGCGAAGCTCCAGAAACGAATACCCGTCTGACGCGCACCGATATAGGCACCAACAGCGCCACCAATCAGCGAACCGAAGATGGCGTTGCCGCCCTCCCAAATGCGGATGACAGCCCAGGGGTCTCCGCCCTCAAAGAAGTAATCGCCAGGGTGGGTAAAGACGTGATAAAAGCGTGCGCCAACCAGTCCGAGAGGAATAGCCCAAATGATGATGTCAAGCACGATGCCCGGCTCAGCGCCACGACTTGTCAGTCGACGTGAAGTGAGCCACGTCGCGCCGATAATGCCGACGAGGATGCAAATCGCGTAGGTGTGAATCACGATGGCTTGCGTTGGGTCAATACCCAGGCCGCTCAACCATTGACCGAACGGGATCGTAACAAGCGTCGACCACGAGTCGGGTGGACTCGGAATGCTGAGAGGAACAAATGACAAAACGGTGACCTTTCTGGAGTGCGACTACGCAAGCGTACCGGTGGAAAGTGACGCTGCGGTCTTTGCGACGGCGCTCACCCCTCCGGTAGACAACGCACTTACAAATACGGATCCGACAATCGCGCCGTCGGCATAACTCAAAACTTCGCGCACCTGGTCGGCGGTAGAAATACCCAGACCGACACACGCGCTAGTCGAACCGGCTGTGCGCAAGCGTGCAACGAGGGTCTTTGCAGCAGAGTCGACATCTGCCCGTGCCCCTGTAATCCCCATCGTTGACACCGCGTAAACGAAGCCGGTGCTCGCCTCAACAGCACGCACCAACCGTTCGTCGCTCGACGATGGAGCAGCCAAGAACACTCGGTCGAGACCGGTGCGTTTGGAGGCCGCGATCCACTCGGAAGCCTCGTCGCTTACGAGGTCGGGAGTGATGATCCCCGCTCCCCCAGCGGCAAGCAATTGATCGGCAAAACGATCAACTCCAAATTGCAGGATCGGGTTCCAATAGCTCATGAGAAGCACCGGCGTCGAGACGCGCGAGGTAATCTCGGCGACAGCATCGAAGCCGTCCTGAAGCCGGAAGCCGTTCGCCAGAGCAGCCTGAGTAGCTACCTGGATAGCCGGGCCGTCCATCACTGGATCTGAGTAAGGCAGGCCGAGTTCAATGACATCGACACCGTTCTCAGCCATCGCGACCGCGGCCTCGATGCTGTCGGCAATCGTCGGGAAGCCAACCGGAAGGTACCCGATAAGAGCTCCAGATCGATCCCGGTTTGCCTGGGCAATGGTGTCTTCTACAGCGCTCATTTGTTCTCCTCCGAGACCGGCTGAGCGGCGTCAATGAGTTCAAAGTACGCCGCAGCCGTTTCCATGTCTTTGTCGCCGCGACCGCTCAGGTTGACCAAGATCACCGAATCCGGTCCTAGTTGCTTTCCGAGCGTCAAGGCGCCAGCAAGCGCGTGCGCTGACTCGATAGCGGGAATGATTCCTTCAGTTCTGCTCAACAGGCGCAGTGCATCCATGGCTTCAGCATCGGTAATCGGCAGATAGTTTGCCCGGCCGATGTCTTTCAGCCACGAATGCTCGGGGCCGACGCCCGGATAGTCGAGGCCGGCAGAGATCGAATGAGAATCAACGGTCTGGCCGTCTTCGTCTTGCAGCATGTAGCTGCGGGCACCATGGAGAACTCCGGGGCGGCCGCGCGTGAGGGTTGCTGCATGGCACGGAGTGAGATGGCCTTCGCCGGCGGCCTCATAGCCATAGAGGGCAACATCGGCATCATCGAGGAAGGCGTGGAAGATCCCCATCGCGTTGCTCCCACCGCCAACACAGGCCGCAACAGCCGTCGGTAGCGCTCCGGTGAGCTTCAGGACCTGTTCGCGAGCCTCGTCACCGATGACCTTGTGAAAGTCGCGCACCATGACGGGGAAGGGATGGGGGCCGGCAACAGTACCCAAAAGGTAGTGAGTGTCGTCGACATTGGCTACCCAGTCGCGCAACGCTTCGTTGATCGCGTCTTTCAGGGTTCGAGAACCAGCCGTGACCGGAATAACCTCGGCGCCGAGCAGACGCATCCGAGCGACGTTCAGGGCCTGGCGTTCGGTGTCGACTTCGCCCATATAAACAACGCACGACATGCCAAAAAGCGCTGCGGCGGTTGCGGTCGCAACACCGTGTTGGCCTGCTCCGGTCTCGGCGATCAGTCTCGTCTTTCCGAGACGGCGTGCCAGTAGGGCTTGGCCAAGGACGTTGTTGATCTTGTGCGAGCCGGTGTGATTGAGGTCTTCGCGCTTCAGGATGATGCGCGCACCGCCGGCGTGCTCAGCGAACCGTTTGGCCTCAGTGATGATCGATGGCCGACCCGTGTAACTCGCGTGAAGCTCTGCGAGTTCAGCGACGAACTCGGGATCGTTTTTCGCTTCGGTGTAGGCAGCATCGAGCTCATCGAGAGCAGCAATGAGGGATTCGGGAACGAAACGCCCACCGAACTCTCCGAAGTATGGTCCTTGTTCATCTTTCAGCATTAGCAGTCCAAAAACTCTTGCAGCGTGGCAATGGGGTCGCCGGTGACGAGCGCTTCTCCGACGAGAACAACGTCGGCGCCGGCGTTACGGTAGTGGGCAACATCCGCAGCAGATTTCACCGCGGATTCAGCGATGCGGATCACTCCGCTGGGAATCTGATCTGCTAGCTCACCGAAAAGATTCTGATCGAGCTCGAAGGTGCTCAGATTGCGGGCGTTTACGCCAACGAGACCAGCGCCCACATCGAGAGCGCGAGCTACCTCATCGGCAGAATGGGTCTCTACCAGCGCTGTCATTCCCAGTTCGACGGTGAGGTCGTAGAGGGAGGCGAGGGTGCTCTGATCTAGTGCGGCAACAATCAGCAGAACGAGGTCAGCACCAGCAGCTCTCGCTTCGAATACTTGGTAGGGCTCGGCAATGAAATCTTTGCGCAGCACCGGCAGGCGAACGACTGACTTCACGGCAATGAGGTCGTCAAGCGAACCACCAAATCGGCGCCGTTCTGTGAGCACGCTAATCGCGCTCGCACCACCGGTTTGATAGGAGGACGCGAGCGATGCAGGATCGCTGATCTCGGCAAGAGCGCCACGTGATGGACTCGAGCGTTTAATTTCAGCGATGATGTGCACACGCTCTCGCGGTGACAATGCCTCGAGCGCATCGAGAGCGGGTACAGCGTCAGCCGCAGCGCGCTCTACAGCAGCGAGACTGACGGATTCGCGGCGAACGGCGGCATCTTCGAGCGCGCCATCGACTAAATCGGAGAGCACTCTAGTCGTGAGACTTTACGGTGAGCTTGTCGCCACCGACGCCGTAGCCACGCACACGAAGAACCTGACCGACGATCAAGCCAACGATGGCGAGGCCAGCCGAGGCGAAGACAAGCCACGGCACGATGAACCAAAAAGCGAACGTTCCGATGGTGAACGCGACCAACATGATGACGACGGCAGTCCATGCCGCTGGAGAATTTCCGTGGCCGGGGTCAATATCAGTACTCATCAGGCTCCATTCTTTGCTGATCCTAAATTCTAGCGGGAGTAATGCTCGCGGTCATGCCATTGGGTCGGCAGTGGGGTCAATTCCCCTACTTTGAGCGTCCCATTGTGACGCGGGATCGTCGGCAACCACGGTGGTTGCGCGGTCATATTTCTTGGTTGCGACGGGCCAGCGGTGTGCCGAAAGAGTCGCAAACAGTCCGAGGACAACAATGAGTGCGCCGGCGATGATCGCAGGAACCGGCCAGGGGCTGATCTCGACAGCGTCGACCAGGGCACGCACGGATTCGCTACCGCTGATTCCGGTGGCGTCCGTAATCAGCGCCTGAGAGGCACGGAGCGGATCGGCAAGCGCTGATTGCGCAACGGCAACGATAATGCCGCCAACGACTGCAGCGAGCACACCCAAAAGCCTGCGAACGATGATCGAAGACAGGCTGAGCGCCGCGACCATAGCGAAAATTGCCAGAGCTAAGGCGGCAAGCGAGCGCGATGCATCGCTGCCAAGCACGGCGACGCGTGAACCCTCATTGAGGACAATCGTGAACCACTGCTGGGTCCACGACAGCATCACTGTCGCGCCGAGCAACACAAGGCCGGCCAACACGATGGGCCGAGCACGTTTGAGAATCATGAATCTATCCGCCGCATCGCGTTCGCAACGGCAACTGCCCTCAATGGCGCAGCAGCCTTGTTCTTGGTCTCTTGGTGTTCCGCTGCCGGGTCAGAATCAGCCACGAGTCCAGCTCCGGCTTGAACGCGAGCAACTCCATCAACAATCGTGACTGTCCGGATCGCAATCGCAAGATCGACATCACCGGCGAAGTCAAAGTACCCAACAACTCCCCCATAAACACCACGTTGGGCTGGCTCAAGTTCATCGATGATTTCGAGAGCGCGAGGCTTCGGCGCGCCAGACAGCGTGCCAGCAGGGAACGTCGCGCGGAGGACATCCACGGCCGTTGCGCCGTCAGACAGAGTGCCCTCCACCGACGAAACCAGGTGCATGATGTGGCTGAAGCGCTCCACCTGCATGAACTCGGTGACGGCGACGGTGCCCGGCGTGCACACCTTCAAGAGATCATTGCGGGCCAGATCGACAAGCATGAGATGCTCGGCGCGTTCTTTCGTATCGGCGAGCAATTCTTCCGCAAGTTCGAGGTCGTGTTCGGTGTCGGAACCTCGCGGTCGCGAACCAGCAATCGGATGCATCTGCACCCGCTTCTTCGACACCTTGACGAGAGCTTCTGGGCTGGCCCCGACGATCGAGTATGGACGGCCATCGACGTCAACGAGCGAAAGTAGATACATGTACGGAGAAGGATTGAGTGTGCGAAGAACACGATAAACATCGAGCGCGCTCGCACTGAGTTCGTGATCGAACCGCTGCGAAATCACGACTTGGAAGACGTCTCCGTCACGAATGAATTCCTTCGACCGAGCAATGGCGGTCGCGTATTCTTCCGGAGTGTTGCGCGGGAGGGGCGCTGGCTCAGTCTCGATATCAACGTCAGCTAAAAACGCCTCAGTAGGCTTGGCGAGTCCGGTCTGAAGTGCATCAAGTCGCGCTTGAGATTCATCCCACATCGTGGCCGCGTCGAGGTGTCCATCATTCAAGGCGGTGGAAATAAGCAGCACTGTTCCATTGCGGTGGTCGAGCACCACTAGATCGGAAACAAAGCTCAGAGCCTGACTCGGTACATTAAAATCGGCTGGTGGAGGTGAGGGAAGATTTTCCAGTTCACGAACAGCTTCCCAACCGATGAAGCCAACGAGGCCTCCGGTCAGGGGCGGATGACCGTCAACCCGAGGGGTTTTCCAGCGTTCGTTGAGGTGCGCTAACGCCTCTAGCGGTGCCGTCGGGCAGTCGTCACCAAGTACTCGTTCACGCGACAGCCCGTAATCAATCCACTCAACGCCACCTTCGTGTTGAGTCAGCACGCCGAAGCTGGCAACTCCAACGAAAGAGAAACGGGACCAGATTCCGCCCTGACCTGCTGATTCGAGAAGAAATGTTCCTGGCTTGGCTTTGGCAAGTTTTCTGTAGACCCCTACCGGGGTCTCACCGTCGGCAAAAATCTGTCGGATGACCGGAATGACGCGATTACCCGTTGAGACGAGCCGGGTAAATTCTGCGCTCTCCGTCGTGCTATTCATCGGCGAATCCCTGGTGTGGCTCAAGCGGGTCAACCTCGAAGCACGAATGCGCCCCGGTGTGGCAGGCTGGCCCGACTTGCGAGACGCCCACGAGTAGAGCATCCCGATCGCAGTCGAGCGCGGCGGTGCGCACGTATTGACGGTGTCCGCTCGTATCGCCCTTGCGCCACAGTTCTTGGCGGCTGCGGCTATAAAAGGTCACTCGACCCTCCGTGAGCGTGCGGGTGAGGGCTTCAGCGTTCATGTAGCCAAGCATGAGCACCTCCTTGGTATCCCACTGCTGGATGATCGCCGGAAGCAGTCCATCGGCCGCGAACTGCGCACGCTCGATAACCGCGTGCGCGGTCGCTGGGGTGAGTTCGTCGCTCATCGCGTAACCAATCCATGACTTCGAAGGGACTCTTTAACATCGCCAACGGTCAGTTGACGAGTGTGAAACACGGATGCCGCAAGCACGGCATCGGCTCCGGCAGCGATCGCCGGGGCAAAGTGTTCCACCGCGCCGGCGCCGCCGCTTGCGATGATCGGAACTGTAGCGAATTCGCTGATTGCTTTCACGAGTTCGAGGTCGAAACCCTTTTTGGTTCCGTCGGCATCGATCGAGTTGACGAGCAATTCGCCTGCGCCGCGCTCCATTACCTCGCGTGCCCAGTCGAGCGCATCACGGTCGGTTTCGGTGCGGCCGCCGTGGGTAGTGACAATCCAGCCGTCGCCGCGCCGTTTAATGTCGAGGCTGAGCACGAGCACTTGAGCGCCAAACCGGTGAGCTATGTCGTCGATGAGTTCTGGGCGGGCGAGAGCAGCACTATTGACGCCAACCTTGTCTGCACCATGGGCGAGCAGCTTCGACACATCATCGGGAGCTCTCACTCCGCCGCCGACCGTCAGCGGGATAAATATCTGTTCGGCGGCAGACCGCACAACGTCGTACATTGTCGCGCGCCCCTCAACGGTTGCCGTCACATCAAGGAAGGTCACTTCGTCAGCGCCCTGTTCGTAGTACATGCGAGCGAGTCCAACAGGGTCGCCTGCGTCACGCAGATCCTTGAAGTTGACGCCTTTGACGACGCGACCGTCGGCGACGTCGAGACACGGAATGACCCGAACTGCGACAGCCACGACTAGATCCTCGCTGCGTGAATGGTGCTGACGAGTATCGCTCGAGCACCCACAGCATAGAGCTCGTCCATGACGTGGTTGGTGTCCGCGCGGCGGACCATCGATCGCACGGCAACCCAATCGGGATCGTGCAGCGGGGAAACCGTTGGGCTTTCGATCCCCGGCGTCACCTTCGTCGCGGCCTCGAGAAGTCGAACGGGAACGTCATAGTCGATGAGCACAAATTGACGCGCAACGAGCACACCGTGCAGACGACGTTGAAGCGTCTCGATTCCCTCGACGGACTCGGCGCCAGAACTGATTAACACGGCCGTGGAGTCCAAAATGACCGGCCCGAAGATTTCGAGGCCCTGGGCACGCAAGGTTGACCCGGTTGAGACGACGTCGGCAACAGCATCCGCTACTCCGAGCTGAATCGCGGACTCAACAGCGCCGTCGAGGCTCACGAGTTCCGCGGTCACCCCGTGACGTTCGAGAAAGGCGCCGACGAGTCCGGCGTAGCTTGTGGCAACCCGCACGCCGTTGAGATCCGAGAGCTCGGTAAAGCGACCGGGGCTACCGGCAAAGCGGAAGGTCGATCCCCCGAAGTCGAGGCTCGCAATCTCCACCGCAGGCGATTTCGAATCCAGCAGCAGGTCTCGACCGGTGATTCCCACGTCGAGGGCACCGGATCCAACATACGTGGCGATATCGCGGGGGCGCAGATAGAAGAATTCAACGCCGTTGCGCTCGTCACGCACATTCAACGCACGCGGGTCGCGGCGACCGACGTATCCGGCCTCGTGCAACATCTCTGAAGCGATCTCGCTCAGTGAACCCTTGTTGGGCACTGCAACTCTTAACATGTCAGCTCTCAGTCAATTGGCTCAAAAACGGGGATGTTGGCTCTAGAGATGTCGCCAGACGTCCTCGGGAGTGAGTCCCTTGGCGACCATCAGGACTTGGAGGTGATAGATCAGCTGTGAGATTTCGTCGGCAGTTTCCTCGTCGCTCTGAAATTCGGCGGCCATCCATACTTCTGCGGCCTCCTCGACAATCTTTTTTCCGATTGAATGCACGCCAGCATCGAGCAGGGCAACAGACCCTGAGTCGGCGGGACGTTCAACCGCTTTACGGCTCAGTTCTGAAAAAAGTTCGTCAAAGTCTTTCACTCGTCAAGGGTACCGCCCCGAAGGGCGGCACCTCGCCGTTTCGTCGGACCCGGCCGTGTGGCTAGTTCGTGCCGAGGAGATCGATAACGAATGTCAGAGTGCGGCCGGAGAGGCGGTGGCCTCCGCCTGCTGGGCCATACGCGAGGTGTGGCGGGCAGATGAGTTGACGACGACCGCCAACTTTCATGCCGGGGATACCTTCCTGCCACCCGCTGATGAGCGCGGTGAGCGGAAAGTTGATGGACTCTCCGCGGCTCCATGAGGAGTCAAACTCCTCGCCGGACTCAAAATCTACGCCAAGGTAGTGCACGTTGACTGTGGCGCCGGGCGTGGCCTCGGCTCCGGTTCCTTCTTCAATATCAATAACGACGAGTTCGGTGGGCTCTTGGCCCTCGTAGAACTCGATCTCTGGCTTGGTTTTTCCTGAATCGCTCATGCCACTAGTCAACCAGATGCGAAAGCTATGGGCTGACTAGTGGTGGTGAGCTCTGGCGCGTTCACGCAACTCTGTGACTCGAAGCGATGGATCGTCTGCACGGAAGACGGATGAGCCAGCAACGAAGGTATCGGCTCCGGCCGCCGCCGCGATCTCAATGGTGCGATCGTCGATGCCGCCGTCAACCTCAAGCCAGACGTCGAGGCCGCGCTTGTCGACAAGGTCTCGCAGCTGGCGAAGCTTGGGCATCGTTTCTTCCATGAAACTTTGGCCACCGAAGCCCGGTTCCACCGTCATCACGAGCACCTGGTCGAACTCTTCAAGCAGTTCGAGGTATGGCTCAATCGGGGTCCCCGGTTTCACCGCGACGCCGGCGCGGGCGCCCTGCGACCGGAGAGCGCGGGCCAGCGCGACGGCATCCTGGGTCGCCTCGGCGTGAAAAGTGACAGCGTATGCCCCTAAGTCGGCATAGTCAGGGGCCCAGCGCTCGGGATTGTCGATCATGAGATGGATATCGAGCGGAACTGGCGACACCTGCTGGATGCGCTCAGTCATCTGCAGGCCGAACGTGAGATTGGGCACGAAGTGGTTATCCATGATGTCGACGTGCACGAGATCGGCATTCGAGATCTGCGCGATATCGCGCTCGAGGTTCACAAAATCGGCAGCGAGGATACTGGGGCTAATGCGTACAGACATGGTTTGAGCTTATCTTTCAGTCAGCTTGGGTCTAGTCAGCTTGGGTCTAGTCGGCGGTGGTCTCGTCGGCGGTGGTCTCGTCGGCCTTGACGAGCAGCTGAATGAACATGGCGTCTGTTCCGTGCCGGTGCGGCCACAATTGCACGTGGCTGCCTTCTGGCAGATCGAGTTCGCCGAGCGCGATCTCCTTCAGCACCGCGGGCGTGTCCATTTTGGACACGTTCGGTAGTTTGCGAAGCACGGATCCAACAACCGCTTTCGTTTCTGCCGCGTGCGGCGAGCACGTGACATACGCGAGCACCCCACCAGGCTTCAACGCGGCGAGTGCAGAGTGAAGAAGCGCGGTCTGGAGGGCGCCGAGCTTCGCAACATCGCCGGGCTGCTTGCGCCAGCGCGCCTCTGGCCGGCGGCGCAGAGCGCCCAATCCGGTACACGGTGCGTCGAGCAAGATTCGGTCAAATTCGCCCGGATGCTCGTTGCCGATGTCGACTCCGTCTTTCTCCCACACCTCTGGTGGGGATTCGAACACGGCAAGCGCATTGCGCACCAGTTTTGCCCGCGCCGGAATCAGCTCATTGGCCGTCAAGTGAGCGCCACCAGTGAGAGCTTCGGCGGCGAGCAGTGCGGCCTTGCCACCCGGGCCAGCACACATATCAAGCCATGACTCTCCCGCGATGATCGGCCGCGCACGGCTCAAAGCCAAAGCCGCCAACTGCGAACCCTCATCCTGAACGCGCGCGCGCCCCGAAGCGACAGCAGCGTTCTTGCCTGGATCTCCCTCTCGCAGCGTGCCGCCGACCGGGGAATACTCCGCAATCGTGACATCGATCTCGGCGGGGACGGCAAAACCAGGGAGCGCAGCAACGGATACTCGGGCTGGAACGTTGTCGGCGGCCAGAAGACCCTCAAGCTCGGCTTCACGTCCCTCAGCGACCAACACTTGCCGGAAAGCGCGCGTCACCCACAGCGGATGCGAGTACTCCAGTGCGAGCGCTTCCTCGCCAGTTCCCGCGGCGGCAATCACGCGCTCGCGCCACACGTCCGGCTCGTGCTTGGTGATCGCCCGCAATACAGCGTTGACGAATCCAACGGCCGAACGCGAACCAATGGTCTTCGCCAAGCGAACCGACTCATCAACGGCGGCGTGGGAGGGAACTCGCATCGACAGCAACTGATGTGCAGCAAGTCTCAGAACGTCGAGAACTGGCGGATCAATCTTGGAAATTGCCCGTCCAGCGGCCTGCGCAATGACGGCATCGTAATAGCCCTGCATGCGCAAGGTGCCGTAGGTGAGTTCCGTGGCGAGTCCGGCATCAGCGGTCGATAGCTTGGCGCGCTCCAGGTGCACGGGAAGGAGCAAATTGGCGTAGGCGTCCGACTCGCGCACGGCCATGATGACATCAAGTGCGACCCGACGGGCTGATTGTGCGTAGCTCACGAAGCCACCACCTCTGATTCTGAATTCAGGCCGCGCCACCAGGCTGCGGCATCCATTGCTTTACGTCCTTCGGGATGGACCCTCAGGAGTTCAATCGGTTCTGTTGCTGTGCCGACAAGTACTTTTTTGTCGACGAAGTTGATGTGGCCGGGTGCCAGAGCGGGAGTCTCGCGCGCGATCGCCGCCTCTAAGACCTTCAGTCGCTTTCCGTCGACCAGAGTGGATGCCCCCGGTTCCGGAGTCACCCCTCTGATCTGATTGTGAACGGCCTGGGCTGGCCGTCCCCACGCGATACGCCCATCGTCCAAGGAAAGTTTCGGGGCCAGCGTGACGTCGCCGGACTGCGCAACGGCCCGAGCGCTGCCGTCAGCAAGCGAATCGACCACCTGCGTCAGTAGAGCCGCGCCCGAGAGGGAAAGCTGTTGTAGCAGCGAGCCAGCGCTTTGCTGCGCACCGATCGGCTCCGTCATCGTCGCAAACACATCACCGGCGTCAAGTTCTTCAACCAGTTGGAACACTGCCGCACCAGAGACGGTGTCGCCGGCCATGATTGCCCGCTGAACGGGTGCCGCACCTCGCCACTGGGGTAGGAGAGAGAAATGCAGATTGATCCAGCCCAGTCGCGGGATCGTGAGTACGTTCTTGGGTACCAGACCGCCGTAGGCGACGATAACGCCAAGATCAACGTCGAGAGCGTCGATCGCCGCCGCCGTCTCATCATCGAGGCGATTGGCACGAATAACGTCGATGCCCGCTTCCCCAGCGCGCGCAGCGACGGGAGTTGGAGTCATGACTCGACGACGCCCCTGCGCTGAGTCGGTGCGCGTAAGCACCCCAACCACCTCATGATCGGTCGCCACTAATGCGTCGAGGCTGGGAACGGCAACCTCGGGGCTGCCGGCAAAAAGAAGACGCAATGAAGTCATTCCCCAATTCTCTCGTGAATCGACCCGGTCGCGCGCACAGCGTGGCTATAGATCAACAAAGGGCTCGAGGTCATCCAGATGCACCCGCAAGCCGGGCACGGGCTGACTTGCCCTCGGCGCGCCCGGTTTGCGACTGCTTCGCGACACCGTCGTTGCTGCCACGACAAGGGCTTTCAATTGTTCGGCAACCGCCGGTCCTGCCTTGTAATCGAAGCGGATGATCGTCCGTACGATCCCATCGGGCAAATCGACCGGGCCCAATATGTCTACCGGATCAACAGGCAACGTGGCGATGGCATCGGTGACGAGAGCAACGCGACCGGTCAGCGTCGCCACGCGTATCGCCGGTGGGAATCGCAGTTCTCGACGATCGGCGAGTTCGGACCGAGCGAAATCCTCTTGACGCCAGGTGACCAGCGACGTCGCGAGGCCTCCCCCGACGCCGACAACGACCGACGGCGCCCCATCTGCGGCAAGCGCTATCGCATTTGACCACCACCGGAGGCAGTCTTCGGCAACCCGCAAACTCTCCCGAGCGAGCATCCCTGCCCCATCGAGAAGAAGCACTGCCCGATACCCGCCGGCGGCCACCGGCTCAGCGCCACGAGTGGCGATGATGAGCGAAGGCTCGTCGGGAACTGTCGTCACTTGGTGATCGCCGTCAGCGACGATTACCTTGTATCCCGGAAATGCCCGCCCCAAATCATCAGCGGTTCTCGCGCTACCCGAGCCAACCATGCGCAATCGAGTCCCTTCACACTCTCGACAGCGCCACGACACCGCCAAAGCTCCACACCACTGACAGCTCGGAGTCGAGGATGCCGAACGCTGCGCGAGGGGTCCGGCACAGGTCGTGCACCGCGCGGACTGTGAACAGTCAGCACACGCTAGTCGTGGCGCGTACCCCGGCCGCGCCACCTGCACGAGGACAGGCCCTTCGTCGAGACCAGCGCGTGCGGCCTTCCAGGCGGCAGTCGGGATTCTGGCCATTGCCGCAAGGCGATCTTGGCTTTCCTGGTTGGCGGTGGGAATGACGTTTGGCGGCCGGATTCCCCCGGGATCCAGCGCGGCAAGCCAGCCAATCTCGACAAGTCGCTGCACTTCGGTGCTGCGCGAGTGGCTCAAGAAGACGAGAGCACAGCCCCGTTGTTCTTGTCGAAGCAGCGCGGCGTCACGGCTATGCGCGTATGGCGTGAGGTGTTCGCTGTAGAGCGGGTCCCCGTCGTCCCAGATCACGATCAGTCCGAGTCGTGCTGCCGGCGCGTAGATGGCGGAACGATTCCCGATGACAACGTAGGGGGTGCCGTCGTGGGTTCGCAGAAAGTTGCCGTAGCGACGTTGGACGCTTTGGCGGGCATCCAAGCGCAGGATTCGGTCCGCGGGAATGAGGGCAGCGACTGCGGCTTCCAGTTGTTCCTGATCCCGAAAATCGGGGGTGGCCAGAATTGCTGTTGTGCCGCGAGCGAGCGCCTGGGCGGCGAGTTCGGCCATCGTTTGAGCCCAACGACCGACCCAATGACCAGGCGCTACCTCCGTCACCCCTGTCGGCGCTGACAGTGCTGCGCGTTTGCCCGCAGAAAGGAGCGTAGAGATCGCATCGGCGTTGAAATACGAGACCGGTAGTGGATCTCCGGATGGCTCAAACGTCGATGTTGATGCATCCGGAAGCGATTTCTCGGCCCGCGCGTGACGCTTGGGGATCCCCAGTCGCAACACGTCAGCGGCGTTGCCTGCCGCCCGGTCGGCCACAGCACGCGCGAGCGTCCAGACCTCCGGCGCCAAGACGGGGAACGGCGAAATGACCGAATCAAGTTCGCTGAGCTTGCCGGAATAGCCGACGGTGTCTGTGAGTTCCACGATCCACCCCTCGACGACGCGACCGAGCGTTCTGAGGGGCATCTTTACTCGAACGCCGGCGCGGGCGGTATCCCTCAAGTGCTCGGGAATGGCGTAGTCGAACAGCCGATCAAGTTGCGGAAGCGGCGAGTCAATGAGCACCCGTGCGATGGATGCTTCAGCCATCGTTACAGCCCGGCTGCCTTGCGAAGAGCCTCGACTCGGTCAAGGCGCTCCCACGTGAACTCCGGCAAGTCGCGGCCGAAATGACCGTAGGTAGACGTCATCGCATAGATGGGCCGCAGCAGATCAAGATCGCGAATGATGGCACCCGGCCGCAGGTCGAAGACCTCATTGATCGCGCCCAAAATGGCTTCGTCGGAAACGTGTCCGGTGCCGAAGGTCTCCACAAATAGGCTCACCGGCGCTGCGCGACCGATCGCGTACGCGATCTGAATCTCGAGGCGATCGGCGAGTCCGGCAGCGACGGCATTCTTGGCGACCCAGCGCATCGCATAGGTAGCCGAGCGGTCAACCTTCGACGGATCCTTGCCGCTGAAAGCTCCGCCGCCGTGACGCGATGCGCCACCATAGGTGTCAACGATCACTTTGCGGCCGGTCACCCCAGCGTCGCCTTGCGGGCCGCCGATTTCGAAACGGCCGCTCGGATTGATGATGGCCTGCAGCTGAGTCAGATCGAGGCCTGAACTCTCGGCGATAGGCCGAACGACGAGTTCTTCGATCTCTGCGCGCAACTGGGCTGTAGAGATGTGGGGCGAATGCTGGGTCGACAGCACAACGGTTTCAATGCTGCGCGGGACCGAGCCCTCGTAGCCGACCGTCACCTGCGTTTTGCCGTCCGGACGCAAATAGTCGACGAGTCCGAGCTTGCGTACCTCAGCGAGGCGCTCAGCCATGCGGTGGGCAAACCAGACGGGGGCTGGCATGAACTGAGGAGTCTCGACAGTCGCATAGCCGAACATGACGCCCTGGTCCCCGGCACCGAGAACGTCGAGCGTGTCGCTGGAGTTTCCCTCGCGGGTTTCGAGAGCACGGTCAACACCTTGCGCAATATCGGGCGACTGCGCGCCGATCGACACGGAAACGCCACATGAACGCCCATCGAAGCCGACATCCGAGGAGTTGTACCCGATCTCGGAAATGCGGTTGCGAACGATGGCGGGGATGTCGGCATAGCCGGTCGTCGTCACCTCACCGGCAACATGAACAAGACCGGTAGTGACAAGAGTCTCGACCGCAACACGAGCATGGGGATCTTCTTCGAGCAAGGCATCAAGGATGCTGTCGCTGATTTGATCACAAATCTTGTCAGGGTGTCCCTCGGTAACAGACTCCGAGGTAAAGGTGCGCAGGGGCGAAGTCATAAGCCGTCTCCGGTAGTGATGAATGGATGTCAGCGGACTGCGAACACAAGGTCCAGAATGCGGTTGGCCACCGACAATTTGGTTCCGCTTGCCTCGCCAACTCTATCGCCGGCCTGATCGATGATGATCACAGTATTGGTGTCCGAGGCGAAGCCTTCCGTCCACCCGACCCTGTTGATGACAAGAAAATCGCAACCCTTGCGGAAAATTTTTGCTCGGCCAAGCTGGAGTAGGGCGTCGTCATCTGCTTCGGTCTCTGCCGCGAATCCCACGATCACTTGATCGCGCGGCCTGTTGGCCGAAAGTCCGCGCAGGATGTCTGGATTCTCTTCGAGCGTGATCTCTAACGTGCTCGAATCGCTGCGCTTCTTGATTTTGGTCTGGGCGGTTTCTGTCGGCCGATAATCGGCGACGGCTGCCGCCATGACAATCAGATCCGCCGCTGCCGCTTCCGCAGCAACCGCCGCTTGCAGTTGAAGAGTCGTGCCAACATCAATGACCCGAACGCCTGCGGGTACCGCAACCTCAAGGTGTGCGCCGATCAGAATGACCGTCGCGCCTCGCGCCCCGGCGGCGCGGGCAACAGCAACACCCTGTTTTCCACTGGAGCGATTACCGATAAATCGGACAGGATCGAGCGGCTCACGGGTGCCACCAGCCGTGACGAGCACGGTGCGACCGGCGAGGTCGCGAGTGGCAGCTAGCGCGTCGAGAGCGGCAGCAACAATGTCGCTGGGTTCCGACATCCTGCCGGAGCCGCTGTCGGTTCCTGTCAATTGGCCTGATTCGGGTCCGACAATGTGGATTCCGCGTGAACGCAGCGTCTCAATGTTGGCTACCGTCGCGGGATTGGTCCACATTTCGGTGTGCATGGCCGGCGCAATAACGATGGGGGCCGTGCTCGCCAAGATTGTGTTGCCCAAGAAGTCGCTGGCCTGACCGGTGGCGATCTTCGCAATGGTATTCGCGGTCGCCGGAGCGATAATGATGAGGTCGGCGGCCTTTCCGACCGCAACATGACGCACCTCATCAACGCCCTCGTAGAGGTCGGTGTTTACGGGGTTTCTACTGATCGCCTCAAGGGTAGGCAATCCGACAAATCGAAGAGCATTGCTCGTGGCCACGACATGAACGTCGTGGCCCGCGAGCACAAGCTCGCGCACAACGGAGACCGCCTTATAGGCAGCGATTCCGCCAGAAATTCCGACGACAACGTTGAGCGCGGCCACGGAATGAGCTGCTATTCGCCGCTGAGTCGCTTGAGCTCGAGCTTGTTTTCGTTGATCTCGTGAAGAGCAACCGAGAGCGGCTTGTCTTCGATCGTCGAGTCAACGAGGGGGCCGACGTTGTCGAACAGGCTTCCCTCGTGGAGGTCCGCGTAGTAGTCATTGATCTGACGTGCACGCTTGGATGCAAAGATCACGAGCTGGTACTTGGAGTCAACCTTCGACAGCAATTCGTCGATGGGGGGATCAATGATGCCCGAGTTCTTGTCAACCATGTGTGTGCTCCTTGGAGTCGGAAGTGGTCGCGCCAGCGGGCGCATCCATCAATTCTACGACTTCTTGAGCCGCTCGGCTTACTTCTGTGTTCACGACTTTCACATCGAACTCTTCTTGGGCCGCCAATTCGACCTTCGCGGTGTCTAATCTGCGGGACTGTTCTGCGGCATCTTCGGTTCCCCGACCGATCAAACGGCGAACCAATTCTTCCCAGGTCGGCGGCAACAAGAACACCAGCAGTGCCTCCGGCATCACCTTCCGCACGGAACGGGCGCCCTGCAAATCGATCTCCAACAGCACACGCTTTCCCTCAGAAAGAGCGATATCGATCGGCGGGCGCGGCGTGCCATAGCGGTAGGAATTGTGGACGACAGCCCACTCCAGGAGCTCGTTATCCGCGATCATCGCGTCGAACTGATCATCGCTGACGAAATAGTAGTGAACGCCGTCAATCTCCCCCGGCCGCGGCTTTCTGGTCGTTGCCGAGACGCTCAACATGACATTGGGATAGTTCTCGCGAATGTGGCTAGATACCGTCCCCTTGCCGACAGCGGTAGGCCCAGCCAGGACAACGAGACGAGTTGGCTCGGGACCCTGTCGATCAGCCAGATATTCGGCGAGTCGGTCGCGCTGCTTCACCCCGAGGCCTCCAACGCGTTTGCGTTCGGCGATCTCGAGTTCTTCCATGACGCTTGCTACCCTCGTCGGGCCGAGGGAAGGCACGCTGAGTAGAAGTTCGCGGACCAACAATCGTGCCTCTGGGCTGTCTGGCGTTGACCAGGCCGTTCGCGCAACGCTCAGTGCGGTTCTGGCCTGTTCTGCTACTTCACGCTTGATCGACGCCCGGGCGCGTCGCGCCACAATCGCCGCTCTCGATGCCGCAGCACGGTCGACCTCTGGTGGTTGGGGACGCGGGCCCATCACCGCACCTGCTCTCGAAGTTGTGAGCGCAACGAGCGCAACTCCGCCGGAATCTGGCTTGATCCTTCTTGGAGCACGCTTCGCGACACCGTGACGATCGTGTTGGCGACCGCTGGCCCATACAATTCGCGGGCCTGCTCAACTTGAGCCCCCTGCGCACCAAATCCGGGCGCCAAAATGGGCAAATCGATGAGCTCGTCCTGGCGCATGCCGTAGTCAGCAACATCGACTGTCGCACCGATCACAACGCCAAATGATCCAAGACCACTCTCCGTGTTCAACGCCTGCACGTCGCGAACAACGCTCGCGGCAACCGTGGCACCCTCATGTTCTCCGTCAACGATGCGAGCGGACTGGATGCTGTACGCCGAGGCATTCGAAGTCGCGGCGAGCACGAAAATACCTTTTCCCGCGCTCCTGGCCAGCTCGAACGGGCCGGACAATTCTGAGACGCCCTGGTAGGCGACAGCAGTCATCGCGTCAGCCTCCAGCGGAGAGCCAGGGGTGAGCCAGGCTTCGCCATAGGCATCAACCGATGACG
>Ga0307487_1001225_pt1 | contig 18488 bp, 12 predicted proteins | sample CBIW12metaG_FD_203665 | JGI IMG/M metagenome (GOLD analysis project Ga0307487, IMG submission 203665) | Sea-ice brine microbial communities from Beaufort Sea near Barrow, Alaska, United States - CBIW 1.2 | ecosystem: Environmental > Aquatic > Marine > Coastal | place: USA: Alaska | collected... | reverse complement strand
TTCATCTGATGACCGGCATCTACGGCCAATACCATAGTTACCGATGAAAATATAAGTATAAAGGTCATAAAAGCAACGTAATACATAGGGGCATCTACCCCGTGCATAAACGGAAAGTGGTTAAAGACCTCATCGGCTATAGGCCAGGAGTCAATATACTTAAATCTTGAAAAACCGTAAGCGGCAAGAAATCCTGAAAAAGTGATCGCATCGGAAAGGATGAAGAACCACATCATCAGCTTACCATAGCTGGCCTTAAAAGGCTCATTTCCACCACCCCAGGTTTTTTCGTCGGTGTCTGTTCTAATAACAGTAGCTTCCATAAAGAGAAATTGATTTTAAATGATGTTCAAAAATACACAAATTTATTATCTAAAGAAAAATAAAAATAAAAACAGATACACCCAAAGAATATCAAGGAAATGCCAAAATGTGGCACCCAACTCGATTCCAAGCATTTGACCGGGGCGATAACGTTGTTTAAAATGATTGTAAATTACCACCAAAAGCACGATCAAACCCGCTACCAGGTGGGCAAGGTGAGCCAAAACAACTATATAAATAAAGGAGGTAGTTATATTGCTTTCACTTCCGGTAAAGTAATATCCAGCTTTTATTATTTCAGAAAAACTTTCAAACTGCAAGACCATAAATGCGATGCCCAGCAGTAAAGTAGCTATCAAAAACGCAGAAGCATTGGTTCTTTTATTGGCCAAAATACTCTTTTTTGCCAGGAAAAAAGTAAGACTGCTCACAATAATTACAAATGTACTCCAATATAAGGATTCCGGGAGCTGAAAATCGGTGCCCCAGTCCGGACGGTTTTTACTTACCACATAGGCACTGGTCAATCCGGCAAACATCATGACCATACTTGCGATACCAAACCACAGCATCATTTTTTTGGAGCGTTGAATTTTTTGATCTCTGGTTCCTTCTGTTAAATCCATTGTCTTATAAATTTATCTAATACATATACAATTTGCAGCAAAGTGATATACGAAACACTTGCAAACATTAATTTTTTAGCTGAAAGCGTATCCTTGTTCTTATACAATTGAACGGCATAATACAACATTCCTAATCCCAAAATCAAAATAATAACTCCGGAAACAGGAGTTAAATACAGTTTCCCGGTGACACCGAAAACAGGAATAAGAGATACTAAAATAGTCCAAATAGTGTATAAAATAACCTGAACGGCTGTTCCTTTATCACGCTTACCGGTGGGCAGCATAAAAAATCCACCCCTTTTATAGTCGTCGTATAACCACCATCCAATCGCCCAAAAATGCGGGAATTGCCAAAAAAACTGGATCATGAACAAGGTTCCGGCTTCAATACTGAATTCATTTGTGGCAGCAACCCATCCCAACATAAAAGGAATTGCTCCCGGAAATGCACCAACAAAAACCGAAAGTGGCGTTCTGGTTTTTAAGGGGGTATAAATACTTACATATATAAAAATACTTATGGCGCCAAACATGGCAGTTTTGGGATTAATAATATACAATACAATTAATCCTAATAACGTAAATACACTGGCAATAATAAAGGCGGTAGTAACCGACATTCTCGAGGCAGGAATTGGCCGGTTCATGGTGCGGTGCATCAAAGCGTCAAGATCTCGCTCAATAATTTGATTGTAAGCATTGGAAGCGCCTACCATAAAATACCCGCCAATTGCAAGCAATAACACGGTCACAAAATCTATAGTTTCTGCTCCCAGGAAATAACCGGCCACCGATGAAAATACGACACTGATTGCCAGACGCATTTTGGTGATCTCTTTAAAATCTGTAAGAATTGAAACTGAAGGAGTATGTAGCTGTGTATTCCTCAAAAAAGCGTTTTTTTATTGGCGCGAAGATACTCCTTAATTAGGTTTTCACAAGAGCGCCCAAAAGTTAAATTTACCTAATTGAAAATATTAAAACACCCGGAATCAATGTTTAAAGAGTTTTCCGTATAAAAACATCTTTTAATAATAGACGGCAGGTGATTAAAAATCAAGGATCGGATTAAAAAAACATTCGTTTAATAATCAAAATACCAGTTAAAAATATCAGTTCGCAGACCTATATTGAGCCAAACTGTATTGTTATCAAAATTTTGGGTGGTATTTACTTTAGTATCAAAATTCCGGTAGATCAAACTGCTGAATAATTTTAGGTTTGTGGTCGGGTTTACAATATATCCTGCTTCCAGTTCTGCAAACATTGAAGTGGTCGTGTTGCCCTGTCCTATTTTAACACCTGTTTCCAAAGCCCTGTCCCTTTCGCTCCGGTAAATATTTCCACCGTAGTAGGCATTATCCTTCCCGTCGTTAAAATCAAATCCGCGTTCTCCAAAGATCACTTTTGCGCTTCCAAAAAACCTGTCTTGCCTGTATCGTGCAATAACTAAAAATTCCCTGAAATTTGAACCCCATAAATGAGCCATTGACTGGTTATTATGTCCATAATTTAAAACAATCGAATTATGGGAGTACGTATAGGGCCGAACCTGATTATATTCTGCCTGCAAATAGAGATTTGGAACATTAAACGCGTCAAAATATTTTATTCCCAGCTGAAAACCGAGTTTGTTTTTCCAGCTTTGTTCCCCTCCGAAAATTTTTGAGGTAGAAAATTCATCTATGATCCACTGCCCGTAAGTATTGATTTGATCGCTCCATTTATATTTTCCGGTCAAGCCGATAATTGCATTCCCCCCCCTTGCTCCGGTAGAAAATTCAATAGACCGGTAAAAAATAACCGGATTGAGATAATTCACATCAAAACCGCGGTTATTGTCGTTTTGCCAGACAACCGATTCAAAAAGGCCAATATTTAAACGTTTGCTTAGGTTCAAACTCAGGTAATGATTCGCCATATATTTGGTTCGGTAAGAACCCTGATCTGTCACTTCTTCACGCACATCCCTTAAAGACATCCAGGTGTTGGTGTACTTTAATTTCCAAAATGACGTGTTTAGTTTTAAATAAGGATGCGGACTGGCATTATCACTAAATAGCAGGGAGCGGTATCCATCTCCTATAAAACTGTTGCCATGGCCGAATTGTATGTTAAAAAATTCAGAAGGCTTATATGAAATGTAACCCTCGGCAACAGGATAATCGTATCCGTTATCCATAAATTCCTTTGCAACTCCCCTGCCGGGGATTATCGCGGGGTTTCCTCCATAAGGTTTTATACTTTCAGCATATCGGTTAAAATAATCGGCGAACCTCCCCTGACTTTCAAAAACAACCGTATAAAAATTCAAATTTTTGCCCAGTCCCCCTTGAAAAATAGCTCCCCGGGTATTGTTATAGGTGAAATCTAAATCGCTCTGAAAATCTTTTCCCAACTGCAAATCCAATACAACATCTCCGGTAAACCAGTAATTTTCGCCTTGAAATGTTACCAAATGCTCATTCCATAATTTTCTTCCCAACCAGGAAGATGTATTTTTTGACAGTTGTTCCCGTTCCAGGTCAAAATCGTAATATTTTGAAATTTCACTGTATAAAAATGGCTTAGACGCAGTATGGCTATTGGTTCCAATTTGATTTAGGTTAGCATCAAACCGGTTATATCTCTCATGAGAAAGGGGAATATTTAAATTACTGGAAGTTTCCTTTACTTTAAATGCTTTGGAAACGATTTTTTCATATTCTTCCAGCACATTCGTGATTTCCTGAATTGTATCTTTTTTAGCAATTGTTTCAATTTTAAAGGGAATTGGTTTGCTGAGATCCATTGGGATCTTAAGAGGCATCCTAAACTGAACATAGGTTGGTTTTCCGTTATAAGTTGCGGGTTTTATTTGAGGTAATTCATTAAAAACACGAAGAATTTCCTCTTTTAATTCTGAATAAATTGCATCTGTGTACACGACCTTAAAATTCCCTTCCCGGTTCACTTCAAAAAGCAACATCATTTCACCGGTATAATTTTCTTCTGAAACTTTTTGAGGTAAGATGAAATTATCGGTCACAAATTGTTTCAGGGTATTTTTAAAACAAGTTTCTTCAAGAATATGATCGGTATTCTGACATTCGGAAAAAACCGGATAAGTTTCAAAATCAGGAAAATCCTCCTGCCCCAAAACGGATAAAGAAGTTAAAAACAAAAGCAGGAATCCAAAATACCTCATACAGGGGGGAAAAGTTATTGGTTGAAACTGTGGAAAGATACCAATTTTTTTGTTGTTCTAAATTAAAGACAACAAAAGAAAAATTCCCAAACTGCACTGCAATTTGGGAATTTAAATTATGTTTTATAAAAGCTGTTTAATCTTGTACCTGGAATACAATTGGCAAGGAATACATTACCCCTACCGGTTTTCCACGTTGTTTACCCGGCTGCATCTTAGGAAGGGAATTTATTACCCTTGCTGCTTCCTGCTCTAATCTTGGATGCGGTGCACGGGAACGCACGTCGGTAACATTTCCGTTTTTATCGATTTTAAACTGGACTATCACCCTGTTTATTCCGGATAGGCCAAGTTGGCTTCCCAAATCTGCATTAAATTTCTTTCTTACAAATTCATCTATTTTTTCACTCATGCATTTTTTACGCTGATCGTTGTTTTTCATGCTCTCACAACCCGGGTAAATTGGCACATTTTCAATAACAGCAAAAGGCACATCGGCAATTACTTCTTCAACAGGAGCTTCTACCACTTCTCGTACTTCCACAATTTCGTCCTGATGTGTTTCCGTAGATTCAATAATTGTTTCTTCCACTTCCTCTTCGTCTTCCACAATTTCAATAACTTCCGGTGCGGGTGGCGGTGGTGGTGGTGGTGGTGGGGTAGCCAAAATTTCTGTGATTGGGATTTCTTCATCATCCAGCTCACCTAAATTAAGCTGACCGGCGTCATAGGCAGATCTATCGTAAGTTTTCCATTCTATGGCAACATAGGTAATAAATAGGACTAAAATTAGACCCATTTGGAGAAAGAGAATACTCCTTTTGGTTAAATCGGCTTTTGGATTTTTCTTGGGTTCCATAATTCGTTAATGATTTATAAAGGTGGCTAATGTAAAAATTTTTTTCATAAAAATAAATTAATCTTTTGTTTTATACGTTTTAAGTAATTCAAAAAAAGAATACAAAAGAGAAATGCGACAAGAACACCGATGCTATTTGCCAGAATATCAGCCCAATCTGGCTGACGATAACTGGTTAAGGTTCCTTGTAAAACCTCAATTAACATACCAAAAACAATTACAAGGACTGAAATATAAAAAAATTTCCATTTGTAATTGTTATTTTCGGGCATTTTCATCAAATAATAGAAAAGCCAAAACAAAGTCAAAATAAAATAAGCAATCGCGTGCAACATTTTATCGGTAGGGTTAAATCCTCCTACCGATATTTTCCCTAATGGAATAAGGGAAAATGTTGTTATTGTAAGGGTATATACAACAGCGATTATTAAAAAAAATCTAACCGCCAATTAAATCCTTGTATTCTTCCGGGCTCAATAAACCTGATATCTGGGATTCATCTGAAATTTTAATTTTTATCATCCAGCCTTCACCATAAGGATCTGAATTCACCGTTTCAGGGGAATCTTCCAAACTGTCGTTAAATTCAACTATCTCTCCGGCAAGCGGTAAAAATAAATCTGAAACAGTTTTTACGGCTTCTACCGTACCAAAAACTTCTTCGCGCTCTAAAGTCTCTCCTAAGGTTTCTACCTCAACATACACAATATCGCCAAGTTCTCCTTGTGCAAAATCTGTGACCCCAACAGTGGCCACGTCCCCATCAATTTTCACCCATTCGTGATCTTTGGTGTACTTTAATTCTTGTGGAATATTCATAAAATTTGTTTTATAAGAACGCAAAGTTAATTTTTTATTCGTTTTAGTGACCTAACATTTAATTAATTTCCAAAATTATATCTCAGTGTAATTCCAGACCTGATTGTTGTTTGCGGAAAAGCTGTAGATACTGCATATTCAGAAAAGGTATGATCGTAAAAAATCAAGGCGGTTAGGTTTTTCGACAAGGCATAATCTGCGGTAAAATTTATTGCCCACAAATCCTGTCCTGCGATTACCTGGCTGTTCTCCAAATCCAAATACCTAATGATATTTATATTTTTACGGTAAGCCATATCGGCTTTAAAATTTAAATCACTGCTCAAAACCCTGCTCTTACCGGCAATATTGGTCACGATCTTAAAATCTTTAATCCTGTAACCCAATCCCAGCACATATTCATTTCCTTTTACCTCAGTCAATAAATTGTTGTCGAAACTAAGTGATAAAGCCCGGTCCTTTTTAATCTCCGCCAGAATCCTGATAGCATCATTGGTTTCAAGATCTATCCGTATTAACGGGCTAAACATTTCGGTTAAATTGATATTTGCAAACAGCAACTTATTCATAATATTATTTGCCTGATTCACTTTAAACGGATCATCAGGATCAAAGTCGAGGTTTGTTTGAAATTGATTAATGGTATAGCCTGCACGGTATCCATGGTTTATGGAAAATCTTCTGAAATTCTTTTTAAACCAATCTATTTGCATAAACCCGGTATATTTTATATCCCAGTTAGGCAAAGGCATGTTCCTGAAAGCGCCCAACTTGACCGAAGATGCATTCTGTCCTGTATAGGCAGCTAAAAAGGCCGGTAAAAGAACTGCCTGATTGCTCTTTCCATATCCTATTGGGTAACCCTCGTCATCAACATTATTAGGATCTCTTCCATTTAGGGCTGCAAGTCTTTTAGCTATATCCAACCTGTTTGCCCTGAAATTTTCAAAAGTTTCAGAAAATGCCTGGTTATTCTTATCAAAAGCAGTCTTAATTAAAATCGTTGAAATATTGAAATTTCCGAAATTATACGGATTCAAGGGTTGATATTGCAGATCTATTGGGCTCACCCGGTAGTTCTCGGAAAATGTTTCTGAATAGATCCTGCCGGCACTCAGGTCTATCGTCAAATCGGGAATTAGGCTCAAGGAAGCCTGAAGATCCAATTGTTTATTGTTTACCGAGGTGTATTGCTGGTTAAATTCCTGGTACAGGGTCAGCCAGCCATTGCGGGCAGCAAGGTATCGCACATCGGCCTGGCTGCCAAAAGTGAATCCGGCAGTAGGTCTTAAGGTTCCCATAAAACCTATGCTGTTAGTATATCCGGGCAAAAATATTCCCTGATTCCTCCTGTAGGTAATCTGAAACCTTTTTATTCCTGTAACCAACCCAATAAGTGTATTGTATGTTTTATCACCCGATCTCGCAGTTTCTTCTTTCACCGGCTCTTTAGGCTGATTTGGATCTAGAGTTGGCACCCCGGCGCTTCGCTCTTTGATAGTTTCAGGAGTAGACTTTCTAATTTTTAAACCTAAATAATCATATAGGTTTTGCAGCTCCATATTGGCATTAAGCTGATGAATACTTGCATTTTGAACCGAATTACCCAAATCGGGGACCCCTTCCAGATTAGAAAAAATTTCTGAACCCCGTTGCCATTGAAAATCACCTGTATAGGAATAGGTGGCTTTAATGAATTCTAAAACCGGAATTTTACTGAATGGCAATTCATAATTGACTTGCAAAGACTGGAAATGCTGATTGGGCGTGCCAATTTCAAAAAATCCATCCCAAATACCTATACTGTTATCGGCAAAATTATCTTCATTTATATAATTTCTAATGATTCGATTATTGGTGGCGTTGAAACTGAACTGCAGGGATTTTGTCAGGTTATAATTTACGCGATATTGCCAATCATACCTAAAATTTCGCTGGTATAGGGTTGGGATCTCTATATCATTCTCGGTTAAACTTGTCTCCCTGAATTGCTGCTCATTATATTGCCTGATAATGTTTGAACCCAGGCTTATATTGCTTGGCAGAAGATTCAAATTGAAATCTTTTACCAAAGAATAATAGTCACTGCTGTCCAGGGCTGTTGCATTCTTAAACGGTTCTATGGAAAGCGGGGCAAAACTATAATCGTATGTAGCGCCAACCCGAACATTCTGGCTTAAGGCATCTTCTATTTCAAAATCCCGATAATCTATCTGGTTGTAGGTGGAAGAAAGCGTGAAATTCTCGATATCGTACGGCATGGGCTTTTTCTCGGCTGTACGATCTTTCCGAAGGCCTATAACATTTACGCTCTGCCTTTTGGTATAAACCTGTGACTGTTCCTTAACCCTGACTTTTTCATCCGGATCTGTAATCGCATCCAGTCGGTTATTAAGCTCCAGATCTAAAAACTCCTGATCGTATTTAGGGGTTATCAATTCCTCACCCCTGCTGTAATTAAACGGGATTTGAACACCCCATTTTTGAGGTAGTAATTGGCCAACATTCATATTGGTGACCATATCATATTGCTGAAGGTCTTCCCTGCTGCGTTGGTTTGGCCCTTGCTCCAGGGTTCCAAAACCAACCGTGCTTTTTCTTCCTGTAGCTGAAATGGTAGCAAAATCGGCTAAATTCGCATCCATATTAAGGATTGCCGCCCATCCGCTGTCATTGTCCAAATCAGACATACGCAACTCGTTGAACCATACTTCCCCACAAATATCAGAAGCATCGGTTTCAGGCATCCCGTTTTTAATTCCCAGCATAAACAATCGCACATTTCCGAAACTTGGATTTCCCCGGATACCTATCCGCAGTTCCCCAATTTGATATGGATCTTCTGCATTGGTCAAATTCAATTCCTCGTCAAAATAATTTACTTCTGAAGACAACAATGAAGGATCTCCCAACACCTTTGTTTTAATTCTTTGCAATAATTCCAGTGATAATAACAATCTATTGGATTCCGGCCAGATCTCATTGGGCGAAACTGCACCAAAAGCAGTTGCAGTAAGAGGAATTTCTATTTGATAATAATTTTCGGTAAAATCTGTTCCCATTCTAATGAACGCCACCAGTTGTCCGTCTTTTAGAGGCACTTCGTTCAGCAAAGACTCTGCGTGTAAAAACATTTCCAGGTTTTTATATTGACGCATATCCACCTGGAAATTTTTGTAAACCGCACGTGCATCCTGAGGCTCCAGGTCGCATACTTTCAGGGAAAGGGATTGTTCATTTTGCCTGATACTTGTATTGCTGTTAAAGAGTTCTTCCCGCACCACCCCTGGAGGAAGCACATATGGAACAGGCTCCCTGTTCTCATTTTCTTCGATGTTTACCGATGAAACCTCAAAGAAAGTTCCATTATCCAGTGGTTCACCCGGATTTTTTGGATCTAAACTTTGATTGAACCTTCTGTAGTCGCCTCTAACCAAATCCATAGTTCCAAATCTAAGAATGGTGCTTTCTTCAAAATTATTCAGGAATAATCGCATAAACCGGATCGACCTAAAATCGGCTATTCCCCCTTTAGATCCGGTAGGTTCAAAAATTGGAATCTTAAACTGTACCCATCGCACCGGAATTTGCTGTCCATTGGGCAAAGGTGCCGTAATTTCCTTTACATCTGAAATATATGGGTTATTGTCAATATTCATTCCCGGAAAAACACGCACATCATACTCAAAATAACTATTGATGGTATTCATTGTATTGTCGCGGTTTAAATCCTCGGTAGTGGGAAGGGTGGAGTTTCCCCTGGTATTATTTGCAATTCCGGAAGGCGAATTTCCATCGGTCCCATTATAGTTTCTGTAACGGTCAACAATACTTCCGGTTGAATTTAAAAAATATTCGTAATTATCGGCTGAAGGATCTGCCAAATTTGCGAAGTTTGGAAATTGAACAGCTTCCTGGGCATCGCTTAACCCATCAAATCCTACATCCTGATTTGTGCGCTCCTCTCCTTCGGAATCAAAGGCGTAGATTAAAGATTGGTTTGCCGGAACCCTCCCAAATGCCGTACTCACAAAGTTTTGGTCCACCTCATCCCGGGGGAGTCCATTTTCAAATTGCTTTCTTCCGTCCTTTAAGACATCTTCAGAAATATTACCCAGATTAAAGCTAAGGGTTCCCCCGTTATTTGCTGAATTCTCGGGATATATAAAAGGATCCATCATCCAGAATTCGATAAATTCGACGTTGGATTGTTCAAAATTTGTGGAGCTTAATGCTCTGGAGATCCCCCCGAAATTTTCTTTCGGATTATTTAAATTATTTCCTACTGCAGCCGTTGGGTTGAAGTTATAAGATCCTCTTTCCCCTGGATAATACGCCAGATCCATCGTGAAAATCACCTGTGGCTGACCCTGAATCACGTCGGTATTTGGAAATATTTCATCTAAAAACACCCTTCTGGATGCAAAACTTGAGAGATCGACATCTGTAATTCCATCCGGCCTTTGGCTGCTGTAAAACAATGGATCTATCGTGTACCAGGCCAATTTAGCCCGCTTAAATCCTGAAGCCAGATCTCCGTTGGCAAGTTCACCCCCAAAGCCAAGCGGGGCACTAGAAAGTTCCCAACTCAAAGGATTGCTAATTGAAATGGAGGTTTGCGAGGCTTCAAAATCGTCTATATAAACAGTGGCTTTTTGATCGAAATCATTCACCTTAGGCGCGCCCGGCTGCAAATAAGCAAACTCGCCCCTTAAAGATATATTGGAAGGAACATCGGTATCAATATTGGGTAATTTATTTACCAATCGGGTTAAAAATGGCACTTCGGTGCTATAAGTAAGGTTAAGCCCATAAATAGAATTATTCACCGGTTCAAAGCTGTAATTTGCTTTTTGGGTTAACGGACGTTCGCTTAAATTCAAATAAGTTCCGCCAATCAGTAATTTTTCGTTGAATTGATGTTCGACATTTATTCCGGTGAAGCGTTTGGATTGCTGTCCGAAAAGCGAATTGTTTTCTGTTGAAATTTGAATGGGAATATTGGAAGCCAACAAAGAGTCATCTATAATTTGAACCCTTCCAAGCTGATAATTCACTACATAATCTACCCCTTCCTGTAAAACCCTGCCACCTGCCGTTACCGTAACCGAACCCTGGGGCAGGTTGAACCCTATTGGAATTCCCTCTACCTGTGAAGATTTATACCGGCCTTTAAGCTGGAATTTATTTTTGTCGGCTTGTTCCTGCTCGGCCTGTACTTTTGTGGTTTTGTAGAGTGCGCGAAAAACATACTTTTTCTGGTTGGCGTTGTAGGTTTCCGGGAAATTATAATCTTCGCCTCCACCGTTCGGGGTATTGTCCAGTTTATCGAATAAATGCTTTCCAAAGGGTTCCACCGTGGTAAAAATAACCAACCCGTTTTGTGGTTCTATGGTAAGACCGGGAACGTAATCGAAAAAGCCGTCTCCCCCAGCTACAGGATCATTATTTGAATCTAATTTATCCAGGTTGAATACACGGAGTAAAGTAGTTTCTGCCACCCCTTCCGGCAAGGGCAGATTTGCTCCTTCAGCCGGAGAAATAAAGTTTTGTGGCTGCGGATTGGTGTATAATATATTTAATCTGAAATCATCCTTTTCCAACTGAAAAGCTCCAAGACTGTAAATATTCTTCATCATCAAATCCCAGATTGGCTCATTGACATTTGTCACAGTACTTTTAAGCAGTTTTACAACCAGGTTTTGATTGACCCGTAAACCTTCGCTGCCGCCCTGCACATTTGCATCTACTCCATCGTTGGCAAATTCCCCAACCTGATACACCTGCCCATTCAGCGTATACTGAAATGCTACCGCTAAAACTTCATCATTGCTCAAACGTTGATTTAGAGTGATATATCCTAAACTCGTGTTAAGGGTATATTCTCGTGGTTGCAATTGCCTGGCATTTTCGAGTTTGTCAAAATCGGTGCCCTGAGATACAGGCAATCCACCAAACCCAATTTGCACGGTTGCGATATCGCGAATGGCGGGAGTAAGAATAGATTCCTGGGCACCCGTTATCCCAAAGGGGTTAAAATCGTTGTTGGCATTGTCCGGAAAGGAACCGGGAGGCTGGTTAAAAAATCCTGCCGGCGGATTCTCCAGGCCAATATTTCCGGGGATTTCAGTTTCTCCTAGATCCTGTATCCCTACAATATTTCGCGTATCGTTTAAATTCTGAATATTATTTACCCTGTTGGTAACCCATACCTGAACACGCTGAATCTGGACATTGCTGTTTATAAAAGGGTAATTTTTAAGGGATTCATTATAGTGATCCCTGAAATAATGAGCTAAAAAGAAATGTCTGTCTTGGTCGTAATCTATCGCAAAACGCTCGAATTCTTCAATTGTGGCGCCACCTTCAACATTCACCGTTCTTCTTTCCGATTTTTGTTCTGAAAAAACCCCGGTGATACGTGTTTTACCGAATTGCAGTTCAGTTTTAACTCCAAACAAACTTTGCGCACCTTGAATAAGGGCACTGTTTAAAGGCATGCTCACATTTCCAACTTCAATTTTCTGAACAATATCGTCCTCAGTAGGAGTATATTCCAACCTGAGTTGATTCTGGAAATCGAAGGTAGATTCGGTATCATAATTCGCGATCACTTTCAATCGGGTACCAACCTGCCCCAATAAGCTAAGTTGAATGCGCTGATCAAAATCGAATGTTAAATTACTCCTGTTCCTTGGGGAGAAGGCCGGATTATCCTGTTTTGTATAAAGCAGCCCTAAATCCATGGCAACGCTTCCCTGCGGGACTACCTCTATTTCCTTTCCGCCAAATACACTTTCAAAAAAGCCGGAATTCACATAGTAACCGGGCAACAAATCCTGTTGAGCTTCGGGATCTCCTTCCCTGTTTTGGGCAATTGCATTGCTTTTTTGTTTAAAATAATTCCGAATTTCTTCCTGAATTACCAGCTGTTGATATTCTTCCGGGGTTAAAATGAGAGGGATGGAAAGATTGTAACTACCCAGTTTTTCAGAATAAATATACCTGTTCAAAATAGGGTCATATTCATAACCCATTATTATATTGTTGGGGTTTGGCAAAGAAAGCCTTCCAACGGCATGCCCCGTGCGGGTAGAATCCTGGGAAGTGGCAGGTTCCTGGGCAAATAAATGATTAGAAAACGCAATTAACCAAAAGATGCCAACCAAAAATAATCGACCCAATTTAAAGTTAATATTTCTCAAAAGTTGATGATAATGTAATTACAAATTCTTTAAAGCCAGCTTAATAATAGTTTCTACTGTTGGGTCGGTGGTTACTTTCATAATCCGGTCAACAACTTTTTCGGCCGGTTTACGTAAAAATCCTAGGGTTTCCAGTGCAGATAACGCTTCTTCTCGGTTTGTATTGTTTTGGGAAACAAAAATTTCATCTACTCCAAACACTTTTAAGATTTTATCTTTTAGATCCAAAATCACCCTTTGGGCTGTTTTGGTCCCGATGCCTTTAATTTTTTGAATAGTAGCCGCATCACCCGAGGCAATCGCTTCCATGATTGGTTTGGGTTCCAGGGAGGAAAGCATAGTACGCGCCGTACTGGAACCAACTCCTGAAACAGAGATCAATAACCGGAACAACTCCCGTTCCGATTTTTCCATAAAACCATATAAGGTATGGGAATCTTCCTTTACCTGTAAATGGGTGTATAAGTGTATGACTTCTGAATTGTTATTCAAAAGCGAAAATGTATGTAAGGATATATGAACAAAATATCCTACTCCGTTGCAATCAATTACAACATGAGTAGGATTTTTTTCTATTAATTGCCCCTTTAAATGATAGATCATAGATAAAACCGAAGTTAGTATCCAAATGTACTAAAATAAAAGAGAGCTCCAAACTATAAACTCAATTCCTGAAAAGGCTATTTTTCCTTCTTGCCCAATCGCTCTTTTTCCTGCGCATCTACCACGGCGATGGCTGCCATATTCACTATTTCATTCACGCTTGCGCCCAGTTGTAAAATATGAACCGGTTTGCTCATTCCCATTAAAATTGGGCCAATGGAATCACTTTTGTTGAGTTCCTTGATGAGTTTATAGGTTCCGTTGGCAGCCTCCAGGTTTGGATAAATAAGCGTATTTACCTTTTTGCCTACCAATTTTGAGAATGGAAATTTGCTTTTCAGCATTTTCTGATTTAATGCAAAATCAATTTGCAAAGCACCATCCACCACCAAATCTGGGTGATACCTGTGCAAATAGGCAACCGCCTCTTTCACCTTAACGGCATGTTCGTGTTTTGAAGAACCAAAATTCGCGTATGAAATCATTGCTATTACAGGTTCCATTCCAAAAAGCCGTACCGTCTTCGCTGTCATCAGTGCAATCTTGGCAAGATCTTTAGCGGTAGGATCAATATTTATTGAAGTATCGCTAATAAATAACGGGCCCCGGGAGGTATTCATCAAATTGGTAGCTGCTACCCTATCTATCCCCTTTGCCATTCCAATAAGTTCCAACATTGGCTTAACCACGGAAGGATATGCCCTGGAATAACCGGACAACATGGCATCTGCATCCCCGACGTTAACCATCATAGCTCCAAAATAATTCCGTTCCCGCATCAGTTTTTGAGCGTCATATTTGGTAACTCCATTGCGATAGCGCGCTCGCCAATACACTTCAGCATAGGCATTCCTGGGATCATCCTGCTCATCAGATTTTGAATCGATGATGATGATTTTATTGTGATTGTGATCGAAATCGATCTCATCCATCAGTTCTTTAATAATATCTTTTCTTCCCAATAAAATAGGAATTGCAATTCCTTCCTCAAATACAATTTGTGCGGCTTTCAACACATCCAAATGATCAGCTTCGGCAAAAACAACCCGTTTTGGATTGGTTTTGGCGCGGTTCATTAAAAGACGGGAAATTTTATTGTCGTTCCCCATTCTTTCCAACAATTCATCTTCATAAGCCTGCCAATCGGTAATAGGTTTTCTTGCAACCCCGCTTTCCATAGCTGCTTTTGCCACAGCCGGCGGAACTTTTGCAATCAATCTTGGATCAAAAGGTTTTGGAAGTATATATTCAGGACCAAAATTCAATCTGGTTTCCCCGTAAGCGATGTTTACCTGTTCCGGAACGGGTTCTTTGGCGAGTTGGGCCAAAGCTAACACAGCGGCCATTTTCATCTCCTCATTAATTTTTGTGGCACGAACATCCAGGGCTCCCCTAAAAATAAACGGAAATCCCAATAAATTATTTACCTGGTTAGGATGATCGCTTCTGCCTGTAGCCATGATCAGATCCTTCCTGGTTGAAACGGCCAAATTGTATTCTATTTCCGCATCTGGATTGGCCATTGCAAAAACGATGGGCCTTTTGGCCATGCTGAGCAGCATATCAGGAGTCACGATATTCGCTATTGAAACACCCAAAAACATATCGGCGTCCTTCATGGCTTCGGCCAGGGTATCTAATTTTCTTTTTGTGGCAAATTCCAGTTTTTCAACAGAAAGGTTTGGCCTGTCGGCCCTAATAACCCCCTTACTGTCAATCATAACTATATTTTCTGCTTTCGCGCCACAAACTTTATACAATCTGGCACATGAAACTGCCGCGGCACCGGCACCACTCACAACAATTTTTATTTTTTCAATTTTTTTATTTGCAATTTCTAACGCATTGAGTAAAGCAGCCGAGGAAATAATGGCTGTACCGTGCTGATCGTCATGCATAACAGGAATATCCAGTTCTTCTTTCAGCCTTCGTTCAATTTCAAAAGCCTCCGGAGATTTAATATCTTCGAGGTTGATCCCACCAAATGTAGGAGCAATATTTTTTACGGTGGCAATAAATTCTTCTATATCCTTTGTATCGACTTCAATATCAAAAACATCAATATCTGCAAATATTTTGAACAAAAGTCCTTTTCCTTCCATTACGGGTTTTGAGGCTTCGGGACCTATGTCGCCCAAACCTAAAACCGCTGTTCCATTTGATATTACTGCAACCAAATTTCCTTTGGCTGTATATTTATAGGAATTTTCCTTGTCCTTTTCAATTTCAAGGCAGGGAATTGCAACTCCCGGAGAATATGCAAGAGATAAATCCCTTTGGGTTGAATATTTTTTAGTTGGGATAACTTCTATTTTACCCGGTTTTGGTTTTTCATGATATTCTAATGCTTCTCTTCTTTCACTTTCCGTACTCATGGGTTATTATTTTTAACTGAAAAACAAAGATAACAAGATGCATTGCATGAAGGTGCTCAATCTGTCAAAAAGAAGATAAAAACAGGAGCTTTAATAGAAGAGAAACAGAATAATAGGTTAATTTAAAATCATTCTATAAGAAATATAGACTGCATTGAGCTTTGGCATTTAATTTTATTCTGAAATCTGTTCCTTTAACATTTAATCTTTTTTAAAACCTGATATTTCTCTTTAAACTCACAAATCTTGTTCGTTTTGCTGCAGATTTTACGAAAGATCTAATCAAAAGCAGAAAAGGCTTATTAAAACCCAAATTTAATAATGAACAGTAACTTCTATGACTTCATTAAGTCTTCCATATCTTCAAGGATATTTTCTAAGCTTGACAATAAATTTCCGTAAACAATTTTTGTGCTGAGACGATACAACAATATGCCGAGCACAGAAAGAACCACAGCCAATCCTGAAATTATCAGAATCTCCACAACTAAATCGAGTTGTTTAAAACTGTCCATTATTTTGGTATCCTGAAAAAACATCCAGTAAGCCGGAATAGCCACTAATGGAAATCCTAAACCCATGAGCCAGGTAGTATAGCTCGTGATATTTTTTATGGTCTTCCTGTAGTTCAGAAGATAATTATAGGTATTATCCCTAATATTTAAGGTTTCGAGCTTTTTTAGCATCCTTTTGTTTAAAAAATATAAGCCAGTAATAAGTATAGCTACATACGTGCCCAGGATGACTTTATCCATAAAAACTAAGATTCCAAAAATAATAACACCCACAGGAATAAGGCTCAAATTATCCTTTTTTGTAGTGCTGTTAATTTGCTGTATGACCAGGCCAGACTTTCTTTTGTACAAATTGGTGATTGTCGGAGCTGAAAGTTTTTTCTCTGCCTCAAAGCCTTTTTTCCAGATATTTTCAATAGATCTTTCCATCAAGTAATTTTTTAAGTTGCTTTTTAATACGTGTGATTCTCACCCCAATGTTATTTGGAGTGGTCCCAATAATACTGGCAATTTCCTTATTGGGATTCTCTTCCAGATAAAGTAAGATAATAGCCCGATCCAGTTCCGAAAGTTGGCGTATTGCCGTATACAGTAGTTGTAAAGATTCATCTTGAAAAGAATTTTCAATATCAGGTATGTTTTCTTCATCTATGTAATCTGAAGAACGCACCTGTTTCTTCTTTCTCTTTTTCAGGAGGCTCATACACACATTTAGGGAAATCCTGTAAATCCAGGTAGACCATTTGGATTCCTCTTTAAAATTTTCGCGGCTATTCCAGATCTGCAGACATACCTCCTGATAATAATCCTGAAAATCTTCCTCGGTATCGGTATATGCCCTGCAGATTTTAATAATAATCCCGACATAAGGCATAATAAATTGGGTGTAGAAATATTTACTCAAAATTGTCTTTACCTGTTTAGTGTCAAAAATTCCGGTTTATTACATTACAACCAAAAAATTACAATTTATTTATTTACGTTAAAATTTGAATGGTTTTTTTTGTTTGTGGCTTACTAAAAAGTTTCTACTCCCTGTTTAATCTCAGTTTTCTCCATCAGCTGTTTTAAAAAAATTGGAGCATTTCGGTAATAGTTTTCCATAAGATCTAGATGTTTTCCTGCGGATATTATTTCGCTGTAGCCGGGGGTTTCCGCACAGAAATATACAAAATTCAGGATTTCCTCCTGCGGTATGCCCAATTCTGCGACAAAATATTCGGTTGGGACAATCTCAATTCCTTTATCCACAGTAGCATCAAATTTCATATTCTCCCTTGCCTTCTTCAGCATTTTGATTCTTCCGTTGAGCGTATTGATCAGGAAGATCAACGAAGAATTGGTCGCTGAATTAAATTTTCTGCTCATCAGGCTTTGAGCCGGTTTATGTGAAAAAGCAAACCCCACGTCTGCCTGACTAAAAACCTCCATCTGTTCAAGGTCCTGTTCAAGATTTCCGGTTAAATTGATATTACTAATCCTGACTTCGCCTAATTCAGTTAAATTATCTTCCAAACCAACCTCCAAAAATTTCCGGTTAAATAGCTCTTCAGAAATTTCCACCTCTACAGGCTTATATTGTACAGAAGAAAATTTCAGGATATCATGCAAACCAACTTTGATCTCAAATTCTCCAGAAGCTAAACTAGTTGTCCCCGTTTGTCTGCTAATATTTATTATATTAATAATCGAACCATCTAAGGAATCTGCTATAATATTCCCCTTAAGTAAAATGATTTCCTGAGAAAAAAGGGAGGAGCTACAAAGAAGGCCAGCGATAAATATTAAATATTGGAACTTGTACAAGTTATATAATTTTGGTTAAAAGCTTATTTTAAGGTTGCATAATTGTACTTCAACCAGGGAAAATAATTTTGCTTCTATTCACTTTGAAAACTACTGAATAAAAATCAAAGAATTCACGTCATTCCCCCAAAAACCGAAGATTCCTCTTTAAACCCTCCAATTTTGT
>Ga0307487_1001221_pt1 | contig 18567 bp, 12 predicted proteins | sample CBIW12metaG_FD_203665 | JGI IMG/M metagenome (GOLD analysis project Ga0307487, IMG submission 203665) | Sea-ice brine microbial communities from Beaufort Sea near Barrow, Alaska, United States - CBIW 1.2 | ecosystem: Environmental > Aquatic > Marine > Coastal | place: USA: Alaska | collected... | reverse complement strand
CCCATATTGCGCGTCTGGCCGAAATGTATCTGCAAATGGGCGCCAGCAAACAGGCCAGCGAGCTTTTGGAGCCCTGGCTGAACGACGCCCCGCAAGTAGTTGCATTGCCCTTGGCCCGCGCCTACGTCGAGCAACGTAAACACTTGTCGGCGATGGAAACACTGGCACTGGCAACACCTGAAACCGACAGCGAAAAACTGGAAGCGGCGCTTATAGAAGCCGAAGCCCTGCGCCTGTCAAGCGGCCCCGACGAAGCCCTCGCCGCGTTTCAGGACATCAGCAACAACAACCCGGCAAACGTAGAAGCCATAACCGGCGTACTGCAAAGCCAGCTGCAGCTGCGCAACGGCAGCGCCGCACTGACAGCCGCAAACGATTGGCTAGCCAGTAACGAAACCACACCCGCTATTTTGCACCTGAAAGGCGCCGCGCAATATCAACTGGACGATTTGGAAAGCGCCACAGCCACACTGACAGACGCGGTTACCGGATTACCAACATCCGACATGTTTCTGCCGTTACGGGGTGAAATACTCACCCTGTTGGCACGGGTGCTCACCGAACAGGGCAAAATCACCGAAGCCCAGGTGTACAACCGTATTCTGGCCGAACGCACAGATTCCGGATCTCGCGAACAGAGCGAAGCTGCTATCAGTGCCATCAGAGCCGGCAACTTTGACGAAGCAAAAACAATACTGCGGGATATGCGCAAGATAGACCCCGACAACGAACAGCTGGCACTCATGTTAGGCACCCTGACCGCAGGCACCGGCGAACTGAAAGAAGGCGCCGAACTGCTGTCTGCAAATCTGGACCCGGAAACCAGCCCAACCCGCTTTATTCGCGCGTCCACCATGGCCCAGATTGACCTGGGCAAACGGGAAGAAGCACTGGCCACTCTGGAGCGTGCCGTAAAAGCCCGCCCCAACGACAATGACTTGCTGGCCATGCACGGCATTCTGGCCCTGAGCATGCCGGGCCAGGAAGCCGCAGGCGTTAACAGCCTGAGCAAAGCCATCAGCAACGAACCCGAGCGCACCCGGTTGCGGGTGGCGCTGGCCCGGCACTACATAAACAGCCAGCAAACCGATCAGGCATTGAGCCAATTGCGCACGGCGTTCACCACCCAGCCGGCAGACTGGGCAAGTACGGCTATCTATTTAGGCCTGCTGATCGACAGCGGTGAAACCCGCGAAGCAGAAGACGTGCGCGATTCACTGATCAACGGCTACGGCAACCAGCCACAAGCGCTTCTGCTGGCAGCCATCGCAGATGGCCGCATGGGCAACTTCGGCCCAGCCATCACCAGGCTTGAAAAACTAACCACAGACAATCCCGACATGCAGCCCGCGCGCCTCGCCCTGGCAAACTTGTACGCCTCAACCGATAAACGTGACCAAGCCGTTGAACAGCTGCTAGCCGCCGCCGTCATCACACCAAATGTCATCGGGCCGCTTCAGCAGGCTGCCCAGACCTATGGCACCATCCACAACGCAGAGGAAGTACAGCAGTGGCTTAACACCGTTGCCGACACTCACCCGCCACTGGCGTCAAACAGCAGCTTGTTGTCAGCCTTGATTGATGTACAACAGGGCAATCTGGAGCAAGCGCGAACCATTCTGGAGCCAATGGCCAACGAAGATAACCCCATCGGTTACAGAGCTTATGGCCAGCTACTGGCTGCAGAAGCCGTTATATCCGCACAAGCGGAAGACTATTCAACGGCGCTCGCCAAAGCCGCAGAAGCCATTACCATACAACCTGACAGCGTCAGCATTGCGCTGCTGCCTGCGCGCATACTCATCACACAGGGTAAAAATGCTGAGGCCCTGGAAGCACTTCAAGCCGCCGCAGAAACCCACAACAACCACGTCACCATTCTGATGGCCCAGGCCGACCTGCAGATGAACCAACAGCAGAATCAGCCAGCGATCGATTTATACGAACAAGTTGTGACAGCTCAACCCAATAACGTAGTCGCGCTGAACAACCTGGCCTGGCTGCTACGCGAGCAAAACAACAGCCGCGCCATAGAACTGGCTAGCCGCGCCAGCCAGCTGGCACCCGACGCGCCAGACATACTCGACACCCATGGATGGGTTCTACACCTGGGCGGCAACCACGAACAGGCCAAGGTCATTATTGAGAGGGCCTTAGCGCTGGCGCCAGAAAGCGCCGACATCCAGGCACACCTAAAAACCATAAAAGCGGCAATGTAAAGTAACCTGACACTCCGCGGTCGTTGCAAACCGGGGACAGATTTAAAATCTGTCCCTTACCTTTTTTTGGCCCTTTTTAGAGCTTCCGAATCCTAAATACCCTGCACTTTTTGAACTATCGGTTAAGGCGACATGTTTAGCGTCAACTTTCTATACACTTCCCGTGGCCTGACCCTTGCAGTTACTTATTTTATTGCTCTACCTCTCTGATTTTAAGATGTTTTTGTAAATTGGCCCTCTTATTGCTAATTCAAGCTACAAGCCGCTTAAGACTAGGGGGCAAAAACTCCCCGGCTAAAGCCAGTATTCAGCACCGGGATTGGCAAAAAACAGGGCAATGACTATGAAAAAAGTACAACTGAAAACCACGCTTCTTGCTGGGACTGTCGCTGTTGCGGCTTTAGGTATGAGCTCGGTAGCAAATGCAGGGGCTATTTTTACTGTCGGATCGGTGAGCGGGGGCTGCCCAACATACGCTTGCGCGGATCTTGGCAGCACTTTTGCGAACAATCCCGGAGTTTCCGTTACCGGAGGCGCTGTCGTTAATCCGGGAGTCGACATATCAGGGGCTGCCGCCACGCCGGGCAAATACTTTGGCGATTTTGCCAAGACGCTTTCCTATAACGTAACCAGCTCAAAGAACACTCCAACCGGTGCATCAAGCCCAATCATAATTACCGGATTGGACGGTAAATTTGATTTTTACTGGGGTTCGATTGATAACGCCAACTATCTAGACTTTTACCTGGACGGGCAGGTTTTCGACAACAATACTGACCGCTATACTGGTACCCAGGCTTTGGTCGCAGCATTTGGGCTTCCTACAGGCAACAACGGTCAAACTGATGCTTACTTCACTTTCTCAGGGGACTTCGACGAGGTGAGGATGAGTTACGGCGCTGTTGCCTTCGAAGTTGCCCGCGCAGTGCCTGAGCCAGGAACATTGGCCCTGCTGGGTCTTGGCCTTGCCGGCCTTGGCGCAGCCCGCCGTCATCAGAAAGCCTGATTACGGAAGAACACTAAAAAGTCAGCTTCAGCTGACTTTTTTATTGGCCAAACCGGGGACAAATTTCAAATATGTCCCCTACCTCTGATCGGGTCTGGCGCGTAAAACGCGCGTCGATGTTTTACCGCGACATTTATTATTTTACTTCCTTGCAAGCGCTGTCGCAGCCGCATCAGGCGGATCTCAATATTTTGAGCGGAACGCTAAGGGCGGGCCGGCGCTCCTTAAACACGTCAATTTCCTTTACAGTCCGTTTATTGATACATAAACAAAATCATTTAAGACATGAAGTTATATTGATGGCACAAATAATGCTGCATAAATAATGCAGAGAGCAACGTAGCCGACTAGAGAGATCGGACGCCAAACCATTCGCGAGGGTGGGACGGAAAGCCACGGGTCTCTCGAAGACAGCCGGGTTGCAGGGAACGCTAAAACACAGTCTTAAGGAGCACTTAGTGAATAAACTTCAACTCATAACCGCCGGTATTGCGATGTCATTCGCTTCAGCCGCGGCTTTTGCTACACCCCAGTATACTGGCAGCACTGCTGCCGCCGGCGAACTGACACTGAACCAGGGCGCTGGTTATTACATCTGGAACGATGTGGATAACACGTCAGACTGGAGCATTCGATGGACCGGGGACAAAAGCAATGCTGACCTGCCAGATATCATGACCTGGTTCGGTGATCTATATTTCTCCAACAAGACGTTAGGCGAAGTGCAGAAGTTTTCGTTTGAGACAAACGCCAACTACACCGACGAAATGAGCCAGTTTGAAGTCGCCAATGCAGACATCCTGACGTGGGACGCCTTCACCGACAACAACGGCGGTGTAGACGGTTTCAACTTCAGCCTGAACTCGGACTCTGAATTGCTCCGTTTCGCTCTGGGCTCCAACCTTTTCGAAGATCTGGGTCAAACCCTAAACGACTCCGGCACCGATTCAACACGGATCTACATCGGCCAAGGATACGCTGACACCAAGGTTCTGGTGAACAACCAAGGCTCACAGACCTTTGAGATTCAGGTGCCAGAGCCTGGCACCCTCTCCCTCCTCGGCCTTGGCCTGTTCGGTCTTGGCGCTGCTCGGCGCCGCAAAGCCGCGTAACGCGGCGTTTAGAGCGATCGTTAAGCCAGCCTCAGGGCTGGCTTTTCTGGTATAGAACTCGCTCCTTGAAACCATTATTCTGTGGTTTTTAAGCCCATCAAGGCAAGCCTCCCTATGTTAAGGAAAACAGCGCAGAGGCTGCCAAACGCAAAGCCCTATCTTGTTGTCACGGCAGTTGCGCTAGTGCTTCTTTACCCCACCTGAATCAGGCTTGCCGAAGCCTGGCAAGAATTCGAACAATTTCTCGTCCACGGCCCAGCAACCGCACTCATTTTTCTCTGGCTGGTGATCACCCACCCACCGGCACCCAATAAAACGTTAACCCATCAGCACAAACCCTTTTACAAAACCGGCGCACTGGCCTTAATTGTGATCACTCTGGGCTGGGCCGTGCTGGAACTTACCCGAATAGACACCCTCGCCTATTTTGCGCTACCCGCAGGCCTCGCTGGCGTAACCTGGGCATTACTAGGCTGGCAACGCCTGATCAGGTTTTTACCGTACATTCTGGTTCTGTCACTATCGTTACCGTTCTGGGCCGATTTAGTCCCGGCACTGGTCCACCTCGCCAGCGCCGCGGTAGGTACTTGGGTAGGCTGGATGGACACGCCCGCGCTTATAGCAGGTAACAGCATTACCGTTCCCTGCGGCCGGCTGATCATTGAAGACGGCTGTTCTGGTATTCGCTACTTCGCCATTTCTATCCTGCTGGCCGCCATGACTTCCGTATTGAATGACTACCGCTGGCGCGGCTGGCTGGCTGGCTGGCTGGCAAGCTTAAGCGTCGCCATAACCCGGGCTCTGGTCGCTGAACGTGGCGAACAGCTTAAAAGCCGAAATGCAATCGCTACCAATCCCCCTAAGCAAGCCGTAAGCCGTAAGCCAGCAAGCCTGACGCACCGCAGGCACTTGGGTATTATTGGCATAAAGCCAGCGCACCAACGCCGAGGATAAGCTGGTGCCTTACCTGCCACCACAGTTCAACCGCTCACAGTGGCTGCGTGAGAGCAATCAACAGCCCGGCGCAACGGTTTACCGCCACATACTCACGCGGGAGCAAGTAGTCATGACTCAGTGGTATCAAGTGGGTGACTACCGTGCCGACGGCTACCGCAATGGCCTCAGCCCGGCCCGGTGTGAAAGGCAATCCTAGGCTTATTCCGGGCGCTCTTGCAGCCGGCAGCAGGTCATATTTGCGGCCGTTATCTCGGAAGTCATCCCTTTGGGGCTAATTGAGGTGCAGTCAGACTCGTGTTTGGCCGAAGACGAAATCTTTGCGCTTACAAGACCTATACGGCAAAGCCTGAAAAACCCATGGCCTTTAAAAGTTCGTTCTGCCCGTCGTTGAAAGATCAACATCGACCAGCCCGGTGCAGCAGTTTAAAAATCAGCCAACGTTCTAGGTTGTGCTAAAATTAATGAAGTTAGAGTAGACGTTGAAGATGGTTTTTTTTCGCGCAATGTAAATCTGGAGGCGCCCATGCAGGCAAACAAAAAATTTCTTGTTGTTTGTATTTCTATACTAATAACGTCTGGCTGCAGCACTTTAACGCCTCGGAACATCGACACCTTGCCTGCACCAGCGGCTTTACCTGAAAAAAGTGAGCAGGGCCTTGTTGAGATATGGTTTTACAACAACGTAAGTGTGTCATCCGTTACCGATTTAGGAGGCCTAGCGCGATATCCCGACAATCCAGACGAAGTTTTACGGCTTAATCGCTTAGAAGGCCCTACAAACAGGGGTGACCGTTATGCTGGCTTGGTGAGAGGCTACATCACGGCACCTACTGATGGGCAATACCGTTTTTTCATGACTAGCGATGATGATGGGCAGTTTTTACTGAGCGACTCGGCCTCACCAAGTCAGGCCCGTGTTATAGCTACTGTCCCTGATTGGGCTGGACGCGGAAATTTCAAGAAGTATAGTTCTCAAACTTCCAGCAATATTTTTCTGTCATCTGGGCAAAAGTATTATTTTGAAATGCGGTACCGTGAAGCCGGCGGTGGCGATCAGTTCGCAGTTGCCTGGGAAGGGCCAGGCTTTAGCCAGTCGGTAGTAGATGGGCAGTATCTGTCATCGTTTTCACAAGAATCGCAGATTTATCCTGACGACTCTCAATCCGTTGCGGGTTACGAACTCGGGTATCGCGTTGGTTTTTTTGATGGTAGGCAGGAGGTGCCTTTTACGCCAGCCTACCCTCCGCTGGATAATGATCAAGACCGTCTATACGACAACTGGGAAACCTTCTTTGGGCTGGATTTCACCAATCCAAATGACGTCAACGCGGATAATGACAATGACATTCTCACGAATTACGACGAGTTCTGGGTTGGCTCTAGCCCAACTAGCGCTGATTCGGATGGGGACGGGATACCGGACGGAGCGGAGTTCGCTTACGGCCTAAACGCATTGGACGCTGTGGATGCTAGGGCTGACGCCGACAACGATGGCTTTAGCAACCTAGTGGAGTATCAGGCAGGGTCGGATTTGACAGATATTGGAGACATGCCTGTTCAAGTAGAGAGTCGCATTACTGGAGTGTGGGCTCAATATTTTTCAGGCAAGAACTTCGACGAATTTGTGCTGGCACGTGTCGAACCCGAATTGACTTTTAGCTGGGGCTCAGGTTCACCATCACCGGGCGTTCCTGTGGATAAGTTTAGCGCCCGCTACCATACGCAGTTCAATCCGCCTCACCAAAACGGGGCCAGAGACTATAGATTAAACATCAGGCGTGACGATGGCTTGAGGATCGACTTTGGCGGCCAACGTGTTTTGGATAGATGGTCGGATAACGACGAACGCCTAACAACAACAGTCACCGCAACCGCAGGGCAAAGCTATCCGTTAAATATCGAATACTACGAGAACGGGGGCGGGGCCAGGCTAAACATCCAATTTGTTGACACAGTGACGGGACAAACGCTCAATCCGGCCGATATTTTTACAGTGCTAAATATTTCTAGCCCGGCTAACCAGTCTAATGACAGTGATATTGACGGCATTCCTGACGTATGGGAGTACAGTCAAGGAACCAACGCCTTTTTAGCAGACGCAGCGATTGTTAATAATACCGCCGGCATTTCAAACCTGTCGGCCTTTCAATCAAGCGTAAACCCCTGGACCACGGAAGCAATTGAAGGAAGCGCCAACACGCCGCCTAGCACGGGCAGCCTGCCACCCACACCGCCCATTATTAACCAGAGCCCGTCTTTGGTTACATTTGCGTGGACCGCGCCGCTCACCAGAGAGGATGGAACCTCCTTAGCTCTAGGAGACATCAAAGGTTATGAGTTAAGTTACGGAAAAAAGGCCGATTCCTTAAATACAAAAATTGACATCCCCGGGCAAGAAACGGGCTATATACTCGAAGGCCTTGAAAAAGGAACCTGGTATTTTCAGATGCGGACCTATGATTACAACGATTTTTACAGTCGACCGTCTGAAGTCCTTGAACATGTAGTCAAATGATACTAAAGATGAGTTAATTGCTTGAACAGCGACACTAGCAAATAATGCGAGCCAATAACCATTTACTGTACGCACACAAAGCAAGATTCGCTCGATGGGATTCGCTATGCATAGTATCCTTTCGACCAGTTAACAGTCTGGCGGATAAACAATGTTAAGGAAGATAGTAGACAACCTGCCCCGATCCAGACCCTATCTGGTGGTTACTGCGATTGCAGTACTGATTTTTTATCCCACCTGGATCAGGCTTGCCCAAGCGTGGCTTGAATTCGAGCAGGCTACCGCACATGGGCTTGCGACGGCCGCTATTTTTTTGGGGCTGCTGCTAATACATCCGCCTGTTCATGCTGACCGTCCAATTCAGTTCAAGCCCTACCATCTTGCCGGCGCACTGCTGCTGATTATCATAACGCTTGCATGGGGCCTGCTGGAGCTGGTTCGCATCGACACCCTTACCTATCTGATGCTGTCCGTAGGACTAATCGCAACGGCTTGGGCGCTGCTTGGTTTGGCTCGAACACTGACGTTCCTACCCTACGCTCTCCTTCTGTCACTTTCGTTGCCTATCTGGGCAGACATGGCTCCGGCCCTTGTAGATCTCGCAAGCGCCGTTGTAGGAACGTGGGTAGGTTGGTTTGGTATGACAGCCTTCATTGAAGGCAACAGCATCACCCTGCCTTATGGCCGCCTTATTATCGCCGATGGCTGCTCCGGCTTCCGCTATTTTGCAATGTCTATAATGTTAGCGATGATGACATCCATTCTCAACGACTATCGCTGGCGTGGCTGGCTCAGCACCTTGTTGATAGCTGGTATTATTGGCCTTATTGCTAACTGGGTACGCATAACCATTCTGGTCGTCGTTGCCTATGAAACCGACATGCAAAGCGACATGATCGCCGACCACGACACCATGGGCTGGGTCGTTTTCGCTGTGTTTATTTTACCGGCATTGTACTTCTCACCGGTTCGTAAGAGAAAACCAGGCGAAAAACTTACTTCGAAGGTCTCAGTATTCAATAAAACCGGAGCCGTCGCCGTTGTTGTCGCAATTGTACTCGGCCCGATCGCTCTCACAATAATGCAAAGCCCAGGCCAGCCAATTTCGCCCTGGACGCTTGAGTTATCCGGGGCCAAACCGGCCAAAACGGTCGACTTACCGCTAGCACTCAATTTGCCGGAAACACTGAACCGACAAACATGGCGCGCAGGCGATCTATGGATGCTGCTCGCACAGAGCCAGAAAACCATTTCTGATGACAAACTTGTACCCTACCTGCCTCAGATGTTCGACACGTCGCTGTGGCAATTACAGGAATCACCACAACCAGGCCTCCGCCACTACCGTAATATACTTACGCGTGAGCAAATAATAATTGGCCAATGGTTTCAGACCGGGTCCTATCGCAGCTGGAATTACAAGAAAGCAAAATTGCTTCAGATTCCAGCGCTGCTGGCACAAGAGAAACAATTTGCTCTGGTCGTTCTCCAGATGAAATGCACTCAAAGAAACTGTGACCTGACCACGGAAGAAGTCCAGCAGGCCATGACATCCATTCAGCTTGTCAGGTGATTCAACCAGCTTCAGCTTTACTCTGATAAAATGCCAGCAATGCACTGGATGTCCTCGATGCAAACATCCTCGTGGGCAGGAAGGGTGATGAGTCGCTCCGCAAAGTCACAGGCGCAAGGGAATGCCGAAGCGGCAGCCGCCACAAGTTCGCTAATTCCGCCTATCGCAGGCAGCGCCTGGCCGTAGAAAGCGCTGGCGCCGATACCGTTACGATTGAGCGCAACCAGCGATTGATCGCGAATCTTGCGACAAGGCGCGAGTAGTGGGTAACGCAGCAAGTTGGGTGATGCGGGAACCAGGCCTTCAAGCGCTTCACCGAAACACTCCGGTGCTAACTGAACCCAACCTTTACCGGTTAGCTTCTGCAACGCGTCAGAATAGGCGTAGCGGTTATCTTTTCGATTATTAAATCCGTTAATGCCCGCCTCCAGGAGCCCCTCAACGGGAGCCTGGCGATTAACAGATACCAGCGGATGAAACACAGTCTGCCCAATACCCAGAAACGGTATGCGCTCCATTACCCCGTACAGCGGGCGTGTTAACAACAGATTGAACAACCAGCGCTTAAAACGCCAGGAAGCGCCCGCTGTAATTTCAAGCTCAGGAAGAACCCTTAAAACGCCCGCGCTCTTCTGGCCATGATCCTTACGAATCAGAAGCGCGCCGCCGCCCATCAGATTTATGGGCTTGCCCCGGCCAAAACTCAATATCAAAAAGTCTGCCAGGCCGTTACCCGAAGAAAAAGGTGGAAATACCTGAGCCGAATCCTCAATTAGCGCTATACCGGCTTTGTCAGCAACCCTCCTCAAGGCACGCAACCGCTCTGGTATGCCCAGAAAGCCCACTGCGATAATACACACGGTGTTGTTGGTTACCGCGTTTTCTACGGCATCCAGATTCATCCACGGCCGCCCCTCCGCCAGATCAACCAAAACCGGTCGAGCCCCTTGAGCCAACACAGCAGCAACCAGATCCGGGCAACCGTAGGCTGGCAAAATCACTTCGGGGCTTTGCAGAGTGTGCCTGCCGTTAACCGATAATTTTACCGCCAGTGACAGCGCGGCAGTGCCGCTGTTCACAAACACAGAATCGTAATGCTTGGCCCAGGGCAAAGCCAAAACACCGGAATCCGCCGTTGGCAAAGGCACCCGGCTGCCCACTGGCCGCAATTTGGAAAAACCCACCCTTTGTATGCTCCTAACGCTGGGAAGGCGACCAGACGGTCATCCGACGCCCTCCCAGAAATTTTAAGGTGGCATGGGCAATGGCATAATTCACCTGCACGAAGAAATACGGAATTCGGATATAGCCGCTGGTACGTAAGGCGGGCGAGAAGTGTGCTGCCAGAACGACACCGTAAAAAGCAAGTTGCAGCACCAGCGCCAGGCTGTAAATCCAGCCACTGCCCGCGAGCATGATTGAGACCACAAACAAGACAACCAAAAACCACGGTACCGCCCAACGCATCAGTTTATGGCTGAACACCTGCCAGGCAAACAAACCGAACTTGGCCGGGTTAAGCACTTCCGGATGCCGTGCCAACGCCGTCCAGCCACGAATAACGGTCCGAAGTTTGCGCTGATACTCTTTGCCGGGGTCCGCGACGTCCTGGTAATGGCCCAGCACGTCAGGCGCTGAAACCGCTACGTAACCATCAAGGGCGCAATTCAGAGCGGTATTGAAATCACTAGGGGCGTGGATATCCCAGCGCTGACACAATACATGCCGCACCGCGAAAAATGACCCGCTTAGACCAACCAGGCCACCTCGCAGCGACTCCAGCTTACGCAGCCACATTTCATATTTCACATAGGCGCCCTCGCCCACTACGCCTCCGTCCCGACTGACAAACACATCCTCACTTGAAATCGCACCCACCGCAGGATTATCGAAGTATCGGACCAATGCAGCTATCGCATTTGGGGGAATACTGGTCGCCACATCCGAGAACACGATAATGTCTCCGGTTGCCATCGCGATGGCATCTCGCTGGGCGTTCTCCTTCCCCAGCCGCTCGTCGGTTCTGGACAACAAAATGCCCTTACTCTGATACTCCCGCACAATATCATCCGTTGCATCGGCCGAGCAGTCAGAAGCCACGATGAGTTCAAGGTTGGGATAGACCAACTCAAGGGTGTTTTCCAGCTTTTGCCGAATGCGCCCGACTTCATTGTGTGCCGTAATAATGAGCGAGACCGAAGGTGAGACAGCCTGCGTATTCCTCGCAACAGCCTCAGCAACAGGTGCCGGCAACGCTCTTTTGGCTGGCAGCGCCATCAGCACCAGCGGATACATAAAATAGCTGTACAAAGACCCGAACACCGCAATCCAGAACACCGCTTCCAACATCCGAATCATCCCTGCATTTGGTTAAATTTGAGGCACGATAATAGCATACCGATAAAAGGTAAATGAGCCCTTCGGACACACTTGGTAAATCACCAAGTATAATGACAAGACCGACCTGAAATGGCACAATCTGCGTGCAGCGCAACGGCGTAGTGGCCGCCTGTGTTTTGCGTCAGGGAGGATTGTGCAGATGGTTAGACAAAGTCTGAAGCAGGCTCGTAACAGCCTGTTCGCTGCTATCGCGTTACTGAAAATCAAGTTCGATAGTTCGCCCTCGCTGGCTATCCTGACGTACCATCGCATTCTGCCCGGCCAATCGCCCCTCCGTCAGACTGAACAACCCGGCATGATAGCCACCCCGGAAGCTCTCGACATGCATATTAGCCTGCTCAAACGGCTTGGGGCAGAGTTTGTTTCACTGGAGTCCTGGCTCGATGCCCAGCGGCAGAACAAAACGCTACCCCGGTTAGCGGTAGCCGTCACCTTTGATGATGGCTGGCAGGACAATTACGAACATGCTTTCCCGGTACTCAATAAACACAAAGTTCCAGCTACCATATTTCTGGTATCTAAGCGCATCAATACACCCTGGCAGTTCTGGCCGGAGCAGGTGCTGGAGTTACTGATCAACCATGCCCACCAGCTTGATCATGAGGCACTGCAATGGCTACGCCCTTACCTGTGCGGCATGCCGGCAAACACAAATCCTGCATCGCCCTACACCATCCTTCAGGCCGACTCGGTGATAAACCGACTTAAGGCAATGGATGATCACACCATCGAGCGCAACCTAGAGCAAACCCGCAACGCGCTCCCCGCGCTGAGTCAGGCGAACCTGAATGCGAGGCCCCTGCTCAACAAACAAGAGCTGGATACCATGCGGGCAAGCGGACTGGTCACTTTCGGGGCACATACCCGGCATCATTACCGGCTGAACCATCTTGCGGAACCGTCAGACCTTGAAAACGAAATTGCCGGCAGCCGAAAGGATCTGGAAGAACTCGGCCTCAAGCCGGTCAGCATCTTCTGTTACCCGAACGGCGACATCACCGGCAAAGGCGAACAACTCGTCCAAGGGCACTTTACCGCAGCCTGTACCACCGAACGGGGCTGGAACAAAGCGCCAATAAACCCGTTTACCCTGCGCCGGTTTAACTTTCACGATGGCAATGGCAGTACGCCACTGAGCTTTCTTGCATCACTTGGGAGGCCATAAAGTGGCAACGAGTGACTCAGATAAAAAGCTTGTGGTGACTCATATCGTGTCCGGAGATATTTGGGCCGGCGCCGAAGCACAGGCATTTCAGCTTATTTCCGGGCTGCAGGCCAACGGTGTTATCAAGCCTACCGCCGTGGTCTTCAATCCGGGTGTTCTTTTTGACAAGCTCGAGGCTTTGGGGATTGATGTCACTCTTGCGAATGAGTCGGCTTTATCGCCCCTGAGCCAGATAAAAGCCATCTGCAAACACTTGCGAGAACACTCCACCGACATTCTTCATACCCATGGTTTCAAAGAGAATGTGCTAGGCACAGCCGCCCGATACCTGACCGGCGTTAAACGCTCCGTTCTAACGGTACATGGAAGCCCTGAGTCTCAATCAACCTGGCGCGCCCCCAGGAAAAAACTGACCCACCTTCTGAATAGCGTAATGACAGGGTTTTGTCAGGATGCGGTGGTTGCTGTGTCTCAACACTTGAAAACCGTGCTGGAGCCCCGCTATCCCAACAAAACAGTCGTCATCCGGAACTTCATAGACACCGACGAAATTCTAACCGCTCCTCCGGAACAACCTGACGACCTAAGGCAATTAGATACTCCTTACAGGATTACTCTGGTCGGCCGCTGTGTACCGGTCAAGCGCATCGATCTGTTTATTGATACTATTGCCAGCCTCAGAAACGACCATAAGCTTGAAGTTGAAGGCAGCATCTGCGGAGATGGGCCACTACTGGAGACTATGAAGCAATACGCAAACACCAAAGGCGTGGCAAAATTTATCCACTTCCGGGGCTTTGTCCAGGATATGGAGCCCGAATGGGCATCAATAGACGCGCTGGTAATGCCCTCCGACCACGAAGGCTTGCCCATGACACTGCTGGAAGCGTTGCTGCGAAAGGTCCCGGTGGTCGCCCACAACGCGGGCGGTATACCGGAAGTGCTAGACTTCGGGAACAGTGGCGTATTGGTGGATAACCACAGTGCAACGGGCTACGCCGACAAGCTTGCACAACTCATAAAACAGCCGGAAATGGCCAGACAGCTTGCGGCCAACGGACAGAACCACGTCAAAAAGGAGTTCAGTAAACGTGAGAATGTACGAAAGTACGAAGCGCTTTACCGAGCCATCTCGCAGAAGAAGCAACGCCTAACCCAAAACACGTAATCACCGGCTAGCACACTCATCAATATGATCGGGATGTCGCAAGCAGGATTTACCAGAGCCTATTCATGTATATATTCAATGTTATAAAAACTATTCTTTCTGTACTGGATGCACCTACCCGAAAGAAATATTTTGCGTTACAACTTGTTTTTTTCTTTTCTGCCTTCTTCCAGATCGTCGGTATAGCGAGTATCGGGCCTTTTATCTCCATTCTCTCGAATCCAGACGTCATTCACACCAATACAGTGCTCTCATGGGCATACCAGCAATTTGGATTCGAAACCGACCTGCAATTTATTATTGCAGCGGCACTGGGCTCGCTAATTTTAATTTTGTTATCCAACGCAGTTGCGGGTATGACAATGTGGCTAACCTTCCGGTTCTCGGTATCGCTTGGCAGCAGTCTGCAACAAAAAATCTACAGAAATTTTCTTTTCAAAGATTATCTGTCTCATAAGACCGAAAACTACACCAAAAAGATTGCCGTAGTGGCCACACAAGTTCCTCGCTTTGTTTACATGCTTTTCCAGCCTTTCCTGCTTCTAACAAGCCAACTATTTATTGTAATGCTTATTCTTGTTGGGTTACTCGTGCTGGACCCGCTATTAGCTTTTATCGCCGGCGGAATTATTGGCGGTTCCTATTTAGCGACCTATATCGTGTTGCGCAAGAGGCTGGCCTACCACGGTGCAGTCATCTCTGAGAAAAACAATCGGGTGCAGGGAATTCTATCAGAATCGTTTATTGGTATTAAAGACGTAAAGCTCGACTCTCTCGAGAACCGGTATATTGATCGGTTTAATACAATAAATGTCAGGGGGTTGAAATCGCAGGCCTTCATTGCATTGGCTGGTGATCTGCCCAAATTTGTCATTGAGTCGATTTCTTTTGGGGCGATCCTGGTTCTGGCGTTGGTGCTACTTACCACACAGGATGATATCCGTTCGGTTGTTCCCCTCCTAAGCATCTACGCACTTGCAGGTTATAAACTCCTGCCCACGATGCAACAGATCTACAAATCTCTTTCCAGCCTTAGCGGCCATGGTTCTGTTGCCAATATAATCAAAAATAGATTGAAATCGGCATCAACAGACCCCTCTGAAGGTTTTGAACAAACGAAACCAATGAGAATCGATCGGGTTACGCTTTCTGAGGCGGATTTTTTCTACAACGTAGACAGCGCGCCCGCAGTGCATAACGTCTCTTTGACTTTGAATCGTGGTGAAATCTATTCACTGGTTGGCCATTCGGGATCGGGCAAATCCACGCTGGCAGATGTCATACTGGGACTACTCAAACTCCATTCCGGTAAGCTCATCGTCAACGATGAAGTTCTCACCAGCGAGAACCTGGCGTCTTTCCGGAAGAAGGTTGGATACGTTGCCCAAACCATATTCATCCTGGATGACAACGTGGTAAACAACGTTGCCTTCGGCGTACCTGAGGATAAGATCGATATGGGCCGGGTCAAACAAGCCCTTACATTAGCCAACGCTGATGAGTTTGTAGACAATCTTCCAAACGGTATCTATTCTAACTTGGGGCAGGACGGGAAACTCCTGAGCGGCGGACAGCGGCAACGGATCGGCATCGCCAGGGCCCTTTACAAGCAAACAGACCTACTGGTATTGGACGAACCTACCAGCGCCCTGGACATGGAGTCTGAATACAAACTGATGACAACGTTGAGTTCCTTGAAAAAAGACCTGGTTATACTGGTTATTTCCCACCGGCCTGCCTCCATTAAAATGTCCGATAAAATCATCTTGATGGCGGCCGGTGACTTAGAAGATATTGGGTCTTATAAAGACCTTGTGACAAGGAATGATAATTTTAGGGAGATGATGGCGCACTCAACAGAATAATAGATTGGGGGGGGGATAATCATTCCGAAGAGCGGCGCCAGACTGGTTCGGCCAAGTTGTTGCCGATTTACAACCAAAGCAACAGGAAATAAAATGAAAAAAACGATAGCTAATGGAAAATTTGATTCGATTATAGTTTTTGCCAAGCGTTTTCTTCCAAAAAATCGTTGGGGCGACTACATGAGCTCGCTCTTCACCTTTGTTCAGTACCAGGGTCGATTTCCTAATAGAAAGGCAGGCGGGGATCTCAATGATTTCTTGTTTTCTATAAAAACGTCTAAAGAAATACTTAACCCCCTCAGAGTTTTTGTTAGCGATAAACAGCATCTGAAGCTTTTCGTTAAGGCAACCATCGGCGACTCATATAACGTTCCGACAGACGCTGTACTCTCGAGCTATGAAGAGGCCCTCTCATATAGCTACCCTAAAGACTGTGTTATCAAGCCAACACACATGTCGGGAGAGGTAATTTTTCGTCGAGCCGGAAGCTCCGTTGATTTTACAAAAGTAGCCAGCTGGTTTGATTTGAACTACTATAACTGGACGCGTGAGGCAAATTATAAGAGCCTAAAACCGAAGGTAATCGTTGAACCATTCATTTTTGGTGCAGAGAACTGCGACGACTATAAAATTTTCTGTATCCGGGGTCAGCCTCGACTTATCGTAGTCGATACCGAACGCCAGACAAGCCATCGGCGCAACCTTTACACGACGGACTGGACCCTCTTACCGGTAGAACTAGCATGCCCTCCAGGGAAAGATCTTCCTAAGCCTGAAAATCTCGAAGAAATGCTTCGGCTTGCTGGCGAACTTAGTCGTGACTTCTCTTTCATAAGAGTCGACCTATATTCTAACGGCAATGATATCTTGGTTGGCGAGCTCACGAATTGCCCTGGAGATGCGCGGGATACATTCAAGCCAAAAGAAAATGCACCAATAATAACAAAGCTTCTATTTGATCATAACTGATTTCGCTAAGGTGATTCATAGTCATAAAATAGCAGTATATTCAGAGCCTTTAGCCTAAAACTTAGTCGTCGCTGGTTTTTGAGGATAATGCTTGGAGTTTAGCGCTTGGCGATTAGGAGGCGATCTGCAGGTCGCGTAACTTTTCCAACAAGGTGACCCCTTTGGACGCGTTCCCCCATTGACGCCTTCCTTTGTCAAGCCGGACCTCTTCACGAAAAACTTCCAAATCCGAAGATCCTCTAATATAAAGTTTATTAGTTGGAAAATTAACAAAACAAACATCGAAATTTTTGGGTAATTCTGGCAGTCCAGCTCCGTAATTTGCTACGGTAATGACTTTTCAATTCGGATTTTTTTGCGCGCGCATATCAAACGAATAGTCTGTTTAAGATTTCCAATCAGTAAATTCCAGTTTTCTGAATTTTCTTGGTGTCGTATCGGAGTGACAAACGTTAGACAAATCATAGTTTAGGCCTTAATTCTAAAAAAACGCATGACCGACAAGCGGAAAAAAGTCTTAATGCGTTAGGTTCCGGCAGATTTACCAGCAATTTTTACATTTCCGTTGGATCAAAACGTAAAACTTTAAAGAATACTACCGATACCGAGCCTCACTAATTCAGTTAACGAGGTCCTTCCGTGACATCAAACACCTCTGAATATTCCGGAAATTTTTTACCACAAAGAAGGTCCTCCAACAACCGTTCCTCCGCGCATAAGAAAGCAACACCTAATCGATAATCAGTTTCAGCATCACGGTCGCAGTAAGTTCCGGGCCTTGGGGTAAACTCACCGAATACGATGTCATCTTTACCTTCAAGAAAATCGATTCGAATGAAAGGTGCGGGTATCGATGCACCAATCCGATCAGCGAGACTTACTGCTTCCGCAATACGCGGAGCCAGCGCAACATTAGTGCCGTGTAGCTGATTTCCTTCGCGGTCAAACCAAGTGGACTTTAAACGCGGATACCTTTGAATATAGAGGACAAGCTCAGTTCGACCGTAGAAAGTGTAGCATTTGATGTCTGCCGCCGCACTTTGCCCATCGGCTCCTATAACCAGCTCTTCAACCAGCCAATCGTCATGACGCACCAATCCTTCTCTCATTAGGCCACGAGAATGTTCTTTTAGCTCCTCCTTGCCCGACAGCAAATTCGCTTCTTTCACACAGATAATTTTTCCATCACCAGTAACAATGTACACACCCGTCGAAGCAGAACCAGAAGCCGGCTTTATAACGATGGAATTTTTAAGGTCAATTTCATTGAGCGGGACACCATTCTGTAGCAAAGCCGGGGACCGCACACCCAGCTTGCTTGCGTACGGCGGACCAACCCGCTTGTCTCCTAACCGCCACTCGTTGAGCCTGAAAAGCTCTTTCTTTTTTGAACGCAACGTTAAGCTAACACGAAACGAGGCACGCAAAGGAAGACTTAATCGTTCGGCCCGTCTGACCGACTGCTCGTTTATCTGCTCAATCGGAAGGTTAGCAATACAGGTAGCGACGAAATCTTTATCCGGGCCATCGCCTAACCACTTGTGGCTAGCGACACCAGCAGTATTCAGAAACGCACTAAAATCACTGTTACGTTCGGATTGCTCCTGACATACCTTCT
>Ga0307487_1001219_pt1 | contig 18593 bp, 10 predicted proteins | sample CBIW12metaG_FD_203665 | JGI IMG/M metagenome (GOLD analysis project Ga0307487, IMG submission 203665) | Sea-ice brine microbial communities from Beaufort Sea near Barrow, Alaska, United States - CBIW 1.2 | ecosystem: Environmental > Aquatic > Marine > Coastal | place: USA: Alaska | collected... | reverse complement strand
ACCTGATTCGCACGATATATCCCCTGATAATAAGTTTCAAAAGCCCACCCATAGATAGCAGCATCTGCCGCGCTTGAATTAAATCTACCTACATTATACATAGAACCCCAAGGACTCAGACTTCGGGAGTCATCTCCTTTTAAATCTAGTAAAAGAGGGGTGCTACGCATATAAGTACCATCGGTTAACAAACTACCATAGACTGAATTGACCCCCAATAAAGCATCATTCCCATTATCCCAAAATGAATCTGTGGTATCAACATTTGGATCTGACTGAAACAGATCATCTTCTGTCACACAACTATTCAGAAGAAGTATTCCTGAGAATAGTATGATGTAGAGAAATTTTTGATTTTTCATTTTATTATATTTTTGTTAATTATATCTTTTTAAAAATCTACTTCAATACCAAGTGCAAAGGTTCTTGGATTTGGAAAGCTACCTCTGGCAAATCCTCTTGAAAATAACCCATCACTAATAAAATCGGGATCATATCCCCGGTAGTCACTAATAGTAAGCACATTTTGGCCTGTAACATAAATTCGTGCCCTATTGATAAAAAGTGCTTCATTGAGTGGAACCGTAAATCCTAGCTGAACATTTTGTAATTTGATATAACTTCCATCCTCTATAAATCTGTCGGAAGCCCTATTGTTTCCATTCGGATCACCAATTACAGGTCTTGGAATATTTGTGTTTGTGTTTTCAGGAGTCCAATAATTAAGCATATCTCTATGATGATTGGAATATTGTCCCACCATTAAATTCTGATAAGTTGCATTAAATAATTTGTTTCCTGCATTCCCCTGCCAAAATAAAGAAAAGTCGAAATTCTTGTAGGTACTGCTAAAATTAAGACCATAACTTATTTTAGGAATAGTCACTCCCTGGAATGTCCTATCATCATCAGTAATCAAACCGTCTCCATTCACATCCCTGAATTTTACGTCCCCCGGAGCTGCACCAGGTTGGTTTGCATGCGCATCTATTTCCACTAGATTTTGAAAAATTCCTTCCGTTTCAAAAGCATACAATTCCCCGATAGATCGTCCTACTTCGGTTCTTGAAACAGCACCACTTATAGGAAGGTCATCTTCTCCAATTTTAAGAACTTTATTTTTTAAGGTTCCTAAGTTCGCAGAAATATTATACCTAAATTCCCTTTCTGCATTACTATAACTCAATTCAAATTCTAAACCCTTATTTTCTATAGTAGCAGCATTTGTTGTGATACTTGCCGGAAAAGCCCCAGTGGAAAAAGGAAGAGGAACATTCGCTAATAAATCACTTGAGCGCTTTTGAAAATATTCGGCAGTAAACTGAAGTTTATTATTGAACATCCCCATTTCTAAGGCTACATTAACAGTTTCTGTATCTTCCCATTTAACATTGGGGTCTTTTATATCTATAGCGATAGTTCCAGGTGCAAGGCTATTCCCAAAGGCATAGCTGGCAAAGGGATTTATTACCGCAGCATAATCATACACTCCTATAGAATTATTCCCTAATTGGCCATAACCACCTCTTAATTTCATTAAATTAATCCATTCTGGTAGGTTAATAAATGACTCATTATTAATTTTCCATGCTCCTGAGACTGAGAAATAATCCCCGGTATTATTTTCTGGAGCAAATAGTGAAGTTCTATCCCTTCTATAATTCAGGGTTAATAAATACCTATCGTCAAAATCGTAATTAATTCTACTTAGATATGAAAGTGCCGTAACGGTATTCTCATTTTCAGTTCCAGAAATAGCATCTGCATATTGAATTTTGCCTATTTCTCCTGGCTCAAAACCTACTCCCCTTCCAGTTGAAACTTCAAAATCACTACGTTCCTGAATAACCCCAACCAGAGCTCCAATGGTATGTTTTTCTACTTCAACATCATAAGTTAACAAATTGTCAATAATAGTTCTTACAGTACTTCCATTAGAGATATCCAGTGCAGCTTCATCATTAGTAGTTAGGTAATACCATCCTAAATCACTGGGAGGATTAAAAAATTTATTTTTAAAATCTGATCTATCTGCACTTGCCCTAAAGCGATAAGTTAAACCATCTATAATGTCATATTCTGCAAAGATATTTCCTAAAAACCTGTTTCTTTCACTACTGTTTTGAATGAGATTATTAAAACCTATAACATTCATTGTAATTGCTCTTTGAGTTAGGTTATCTGCACCCCCATATCCCCCTAACCTGTTCTCATCATAAACAGGCATGGTTGGAATTGCCTGCAAAAGATCTATTATGGCAGTTTGTCCTCCTAAATATTCATTATAATTTTCTTTATCCGAGCTGGTAAAAGCGATCTTGGCTCCATATCTGAATTTTCCTTTTTCTCCATTTAAATTAAGAGTAGTAGCATATCTTTCATAGTCCTGTGGTGAATCAAGATAACCTGTGTTTTTAAAATAATCTAAATTAAGATTATAGTTGATAATTTTAGATCCACCACTGAATGTAAGGTTATGATTTTCAACAATACCAGTTGTAAAAGCCTCTTTCTGCCAGTCGGTATCTACATTATCTATAAAAAGATTACTCGTAGGGTCATTACCTGGCACTATGCCAAGTCCGGCATTAAGCTCGGAAGCACTTGTAATTTGTTGATATTGTACCCTGTTAGTTAAGGGAATTGTATTCGGAACATTCTGAAAACCAATTTGAGTTCTGTAGGAAATCCTGTTTTCACCCTCTCTTCCTTGTTGAGTGGTAATGATAACAACTCCATTTGCACCTCGCTGCCCATATATTGCTGCCGCTGAAGCATCCTTTAAAACCTGAATAGTTTCTATTTCCCCCGTAGGAAAGTCGAATGGAGAATCCACAATAACCCCATCTATAACAAATAAAGGATTGTTATTATTGAATGAAGTAATTCCCCGTATTTTTATATTTACAAATCCCCCGGGTTCCCCTGAAGATTGTACTGTCACACCCGGTGCCTGCCCCTGCAATAATTTTCCAACATCCGAAGTAATAACTTTTTTTGCTTCTTTAACATTTACAACACTCACAGAGCCTGTTATGTCGGATTTCTTTTGGGTTCCATATCCTATTACTACAATATCATCTAGAGCTTCCATATCTTCTGCAAGTGAAACATCTATTTGTGATTTTCCATTTATTAATATTTCCTGTTTCAGGAAACCCACATAGGAATAAACCAATGTTCCGGTTAAAGGTGCATTAATGGAATACTTACCATCCATACCCGTAACAACTCCTATAGAGGTTCCTTTCACCACCACATTTACTCCCATTAATGGAATTCCGTCATTTGCAGAAATAATAGTTCCTGAAATAATAGGTGTTGTTTGAGCATATCCTGAAAGACCAACCAAAATCATAATGAGCGAAATATAACGAAATCGTTTTCGAAACAAATGCTCAAACTTTAAATTTTTAAAGATTTTAATCATAGTTAACAAATTAAGATTAATAAGTGTTGATTGTACATTTCCAAATGTAAATAATATTATCACAATTAAACAAATAAATTTTCACAATTTTAACTTAAATATTAAAGGTTTCTAAAGCAATTATTCCGCTTTTGGTTGTCAATACCTACTACAGAATGTATTTTGGAATAATTCTTGAACGCTTGTGACACACGACTAATAAATTTAGTCTTACCCTTATTTGTTGTTTGTTTGTTTGTTTGTTAAAGAGAAGCAAAATTTTTATTAAAATTTTCAACCTATTTAATATCTTTAACCAAAAAATTAGATTATTTTGAAAAGCTATAGTTTTGAAGACAAGGTTTTAATGGCAGTCGATTGTATCATCTTTGGGTTTGACAAGGAAGATTTAAAAATATTATTAATAAAAAGGGATCTGGAGCCTAGAAAAGGTGAATTGTCCTTAATGGGGGGCTTTCTGAAAAAAAATGAAGTTCTCGATGAAGCTGCAAGTAGGATTCTTTTTAAGCTTACAGGTATCCATAATGTATATATGGAACAACTTTATATATTTAGTAAAGTAGACCGGGATCCTGTTGAGAGAACAGTCTCAGTTGCTTATTATGCCCTGATCAATATCGAAGATCATAATGAAGAACTAAATAAACAATACTCCGCCAAATGGTTTAGTATATCAGAAATACCAAACTTAATCTTTGATCACAATAAAATGGTGCAACATGCAATTAGAAGATTGCGGTATAAGACATCTAAAGATCCTATAGGATTTGAACTTCTACCTCAGAAATTTACGATGCGTCAACTACAAAAATTATACGAAGCTATCCTCAATGAAAAGCTGGATAAAAGAAATTTTATAAATAAAATTAATGCACTTGGGATTCTTGTAAAACTTGAGGATAAGGATATGACTTCTTCAAAAAAAGGTTCTTTTCTTTATTCATTTGACGAAGAAAAATACAAAAAGAAAATTGAGGAAGGTTTTTCTTTTAGACTTTAATTTCGATTTGAAGATTTGTGAATTTTATAAAAGGTTCTGAAAATCTATTTTTATTTTGAGACTCGACTATTTGAAGCGGTCTTTTTTGCATGATTTCATCATCATAACGATTGTGCCATTAATTATATTAAGGTTTCTCCAGATTTATTTGTATTTTTTTTTAAAATTTTAGTTTAACTTTATTTTCTTTTAAAGGTATCATATAGGATCCTCTCACCCTTTCGAAATTCAGCTCCAATTCCTCATTTGAGCGTAAAAAGGCAGTGGGTGTAAATTCATTTCTGGTTTTTAAAACATTTTCAACTTCACCTGTTCGTTTATTATAAAATACCTTTTCAAAAGATCCTGCATCTAATGTGAGCCATAATTTACGTGGAGCTATATATATTCTATTCTTTGCTGCTGTCGTCAACTCTACTTTAATCACATCTCCTTCAGTTTCAAGATTTCCACCAAAGGCCAACCAACCCAAATCTTCGTTTTTGGTAATATAGTTTACCGTATTAACTGCATACCCAAAAAACCCGGAACCATAATCCCCAGAAAGATAATCTATCCGCAACGTTGAGGGAAAGGAATGAAATGCCGTCGGACCCAAACCGTCCTGAGTAATATTTGAAATAGCACCTAAAAGTCCTCCATAACCTTCTTGTAACAGGTGAAAATCCGGATTATAATGAACATCAGAATTCAGTGATACCTGATCCAGTTCAAAAACTTCCAGTTTAGGATTAGGAGTATCATTTTTCTCTATAGCTTTAACCGTGATATTAGACTTTGGCTGAAAATCTGTACCTGCAACTTGACCGGTGACCACATAGCTTCCTGACTCAAGAATTTGAGAGTTGTCAGTGGGCATTGGCCAGAGCACCCTTACTCTCGGTCCTTCTAAGCCATCGCGACAAACCCCCTCAACATAACGTGGTAAGCTTGGCAGATATCCTATTACAGTCTCCATCTCAAGGTCTGAAACCCCAGTTAGATATTCATTATAAAGTTGCCGACTGGTTCGTGTAAATCGTGGAAGATCATCTTCAGGTTCGAATTCCTCTGAGTGAGAAACAGATAGCCAAAATTTATTATAATTCTCTTGAAGATAATCACGAAGTCATTGCGAACTTTAACAGGAAATTCAAAGAATTAAAAAAGATGACACCCTCAGGTTACCGCTCTCAATTCTAGAACCTACCTCAAATTTATTCTTAAGAATTCTGTTTGGACTCCAGTTTCCAAACAAAACGTATAGAATGTTATATTCTTAAACTCATGTTGAGAATGAATTAGAATTTTCCTCAATAAAATCAATCAATATTAATTAAAAAATTCAACGCCCTGACAGGTTCCCCTTATTTGTCAATCATTACATTTTTATAAGTTTCCTATCTAAAAAATTGATAAAACGTCTTTCATATTTTACAGACCTTTTGGAATGCAAAAAATTTTCTATTTATTTTTTTCCATAAGATAATTTGTTATCAAGGTATAAAGATGCCTGGTTGTGTTTTTACCTTCATTTATCCCATGAGAACGATTAGGATAAGACATCATCTGAAATTGCTTATTTTGCAGGATTAACTCGTTGACTAAAAATTCCATATTCTGGTAATGAACATTGTCATCTCCCGTACCCTGGATTATAAGTAAGTTACCCTTCAGGTTTTTCGCATATTTTATTGGCGAGCCTTCAACAAAATCTTCAAGGTTTTCTTCTGGCAATCCCATATAGCGTTCCTGGTATATATTGTCATATAATAGTTGGTTAGCTACAGATGCAATTGCAATCCCGGTTTTATAGATTTCTGGATAACGAAACATGAGATTTAAAGTCATGGAACCACCACCGCTCCAACCCCATACCGAGACCTTTTCTTTATCGATAAAATCCCATTTTAGGACTTCTTTTGCTGCCAATGCCTGGTCCCTGGTATTCAGTACACCCAATTTTCGATAAATGGATTTTCGCCATGCACTTCCTTTTAGAGAAGGTGTCCCCCGATTATCCATATTTATGATGACAAAGCCTTTTTGAGCAAGAAAAATATCATATAAACCAATCCAGGTATCGGTAGCCATTTGCCCCCAGGGTTCCCCATACACATGAAAAAGCACAGGATATTTATGGGAAGGATCAAAATTGGAAGGCTTTGTTATCCTTCCTTCAACTTCGATACCTTCAGAAGTGGTAACCTGGAAAAAATCTACTGATGGAAGTGCAATTGAGTTTAGTTTCGTTTTTAAGACCTCGTTATCTACAAGAGTACTTATTTTGGTGTGGTTAGGTAAACTAATTAATCCTGTAGTCCCTGGGTTTTCAACATTAGTATTGTTATGAATTGCATATTTCCCATTTGGTGAGATATTATATGTATTTACTCCTCTAAGGGATTTTGGGGTCAACCTTGCAGCTTTTCCTTTACCATTTAAAGGTACACTAAATAAATACCGTTGTGCAGGATTATCCGGTGAGGCACTAAAATAGAGGTCTTTATCAGAAATTGCATAGTATGCCGCAACGTCATATTCTCCTGGTGTAAGTAATGTTGTTTGGCCATTGAAAATATTTGTTTTGTACACATGCCTCCACCCATCAATTTCATTCATCCTCAATAAGGCCTTTTGATCAGAAGTAATTAAAAAATTATTATTACCCCATTGATTAGAAGAAATATCAGGATATCTGAGATCTACCCAGGTTTTCTCTGTTTCGGTATATATTTTTTTTAAAGCTTTGGAAGAAGGCTGATACGTATAAATATTCAACTCATTTTGTTTTCGGTTTAATTGCTGGATCAATAAAAGATCATCATCAACCCATTGCATTGCGGGTAAATAATGTTGAACCGGATCCCCCGGAATAGCAATCCAGGTTGTTTCTTTAGATTTTACATCAATTACTCCAACTCTCGCTGAAGAAGGATTATAGCCTACTTTTGGATATTGAATAGGAATTGGCTTTGAGTAAACCGAATCGGTATTGTCAATCATATAAAAGGTCCCTATATCTGAGGCATCCAATTGCCAGAAGGCAATTTGTCCGGCATCCGGGCTCCAGGTGAAACCATCCCGCATTCCAAATTCTTCTTCATAAACCCAATCGAAAGTCCCATTTATAATTTCTCCGGTGCCATCAAAGGTCAGTTGAGAAGTTTCTCCCGTTACAAAATTTTCAGAATAGATATTAAAGTTCTGAACATAAGCTACGAAGGAATTATCATCAGAAAATTTGGCAAACATCAAGGAAGATGATGGGAAATCCCTACCTATTTGCCGTAGCTTTTTAGTATCAAAATCATAAACCCAATAATCCCCTTTTGTATTGGAGCGCCACACCCTACTCGTGTTGGTAAATATTAAAAGCTTCGATTCGCCTGGTGAGAGGGTGAAATTTTCAATGCGCAAGGATGAATTGCTGCCTTCTGGTGTAATTTCTCCTGAACTTAGATAAAGACTTTTTTCATTGCTCCGGCTCACATACTTTACCAGCTGATCATGGCCTTTTTCATTTCGTTCAATGGTTACAAATGCATCGCCATCCTCAATCCAGAAAACAGGTCTCTGCACATCTTTCTTGAATTCAGAAGTATTGTAAATGCGATCTATCGTCAGTAAGGAATCTTTAGTTTCCTGGGCATTCAAAATACTTGAACCAATAAACAGAATAAAGAGGAACTTAAGGTTGTTTTTCATTTTTAAAGAAATACGTTGTTATAAACTTTTGAACTTTTCAATATCTTCCGGAGTTTTGTCAAGTGGTTTTCCTAATAACCTGCTCCCCGAAGTTGTAATTAGAAAATCTTCCTCAACCCGAATTCCGCCAAAATTTTTAAACTTTTTCACTTCATCGTAATTAACAAATTCAGTGTGCTTTTTCTGTGCTTCCCAGGAATCGATCAGGAAAGGATTAAAATAAATTCCGGGTTCCACGGTTAATACATTTCCCTGTTCTAATGCTTTGCCCAGTCTCAAAGATTTTAATCCGAACTGATCACTCTTCCGGACCTCATCATTATATCCCACATAGTTTTCTCCAAGATTTTCCATATCATGAACATCCATTCCCATAAAATGGCCCAAACCACATTGGAAAAACAAGGTATGAGCACCATTTGCCACGGCTTCATTCACATCCCCTTTCATTAACCCCAGTTCCTTAAGGCCCTGAGCAATTTTTGTACATGCCAGTAAATGAACATCTTTAAAAAGGACCCCGGGTTTCAATGCTTCTACTGCCGTATTATGTGCATTAAGTACAATATTATAAACTTCTTTTTGCAAAGGAGAATAACTTTTTCCTGCCGGAAAAGTGCGCGTCATATCACCTGCATAATTCATAGAAGTTTCGGCCCCACAATCACAAAGAATGATATCTCCTTCCTGAATAATTGCCTGGGTGGCGTGGTTATGCAGATATTGGCCGTTTCTGGTAAGTATTATAGGGAAAGAAATATTGCCCCCTCCTGCAATTGCAATTGCCTGTAGCTCCCCTGCTATTTCTTTCTCACTTCTTCCGGGAACAGCATTTTTAATAGCGTGAAGATGCATTTGTGTCGTTATGTTTACCGCATTATCAATTTCAGCAATCTCTTCGGTAGATTTTATGGAACGCTGTTGCACCACTGCTTTTATAAAAACTTCAGATTTATTCTCCTCCACTTTATCAATTGGAAGCCCCAGAAGTTCACCAACTTGTATACTTGTATCCCCGCGATATGGAGGAAGGTAATGGATTCTTTGTCCTTTTTCCTTCCTTGTTTTTAAAAATTCAGGAAGTTCTTTTAAAGGCTTTACCTGGCCAATTCCGGATTTTTCAGCAAACTCAGCTAAAGGCTTTACCGCTCCGGTCCACACCATTTCTTCAGGTGTTGGGTCATCGCCAAAAAGTATTCCCACATCATTATCGATATCAATGATAAAACAAATATCGGGAATATTGTTTATCCCTGTATAATAAAGGAATGTGCTATCCTGCCTGAAAGGATAACAGTTATCTCTATAATTCATACCACTTTCGCCGTTACCGGGAAAGAATATTATTCCCTGATGCACAAGGGTTTTTAAAGTTTTTCTTCTGGATATATAAGTGTCTCTTGAGAACATTGGTTTGTTTTTTTAATAATTCATTGTTTGTGATTCCTTTACCTTTATATAGTACATTTTTTCAATGGACTTAGGATCGAATAAACCTAGTTGGGCATTGTTAACTTTTATACTTTGCCAATTTTGAGTAGGTATTATCCTCAGACTTTCTTCGGAGTTATTTAAGGACAAGGGTAAATCAAATCCATCTATACAATTTGTCCACTTGTAAAATACTTCCGCATTTTCGGTATTCAAATACAGGATCAGCTCAGGGATTTGTGTAGTTGTTAAGTACTGGTTAAAAACATTATTATAATCATATCCAGCCTTCTTTGAAATATATTCCTGTATTTGACTTCCGTCTACCGTTTGGTGATAGAAGGTAAGGTTTAATCCAGCTAATATGTTCCTAAAAAGCTGGTCGTTATTGATACTGTGCCGAATACTGTGCAGCATATTCCCGCCTTTAGGATACATATCACCACTACCCTGAGCGTTCACTCCGTATGCTGCCGGTATAATTGTCTCTTTATTTTTAATCCCCTGCCTTATTCCGTAATTATATTCATTAGCGGCCTCTTTTCCAAACATAGAATCTACGAACAAAGTCTCGCTATAATTGGTAAAACTTTCGTGGAGATACATCTCGGCAAGATCATTACTGGTAATATTATTTCCGAACCATTCATGACCACTTTCATGAACTACTATAAAGTCCCATTTCATTCCCCATCCGGTTCCTGAAAGATCTCTTCCACGGTATCCTGGTTTATAATAATTCCCATATGCCACAGCAGATTGATGCTCCATTCCGGGGTGTTCAGTTTCTACCAATTTGTAGCCATCTTCATAAAACGGATATGGCCCAAACCAATATTCAAAGCTGTCTAACATATTATGAACCTCATTGGGCAAATAATTTATGGCTTTTTCCAGATTGTAATCCAGTACCCAATAATTTAAATCCAGCTCCCCTTTTAGACCTAAATAAGTTTCTGATAAATTCACATACTTTCCAATGTATGGGATAATGTTGTAATTATTTATTGGATTTTCCACAACCCAGGTATAAGAAGTTTTGCTGATTGAAAATGCCGTTTTTTCCGTTAGTCTTCCGTTGGATACTGCTACCAGATTGTTTGGAACGATAATTTTAAGCGAAGCTCCGTCGTTGGGTTCATCACTTTGGTGATCCTTATTTGGATACCATACAGAAGCTCCTAAACCCTGACAGGTAACTGTCATCCATGGCCTGTCTAAAGAATCTTTTGTAAACGTCCATCCCCCATCCCATGGAGCACGAACTGCTTCCCGTGGTTTGCCATGGTAGAATATAACTATTTCATTCACGGTATTAACTCCCTGTTTTTCCGTTTTTATATGCCAGGCATTTCCTTCTCTTGTAAATGATAAAGGTTTTTTCTTGTTAAAAATAATGCTGTCAATAAGCAATGGTTCCTGCAAATCGATTTGCATCAATAAAGGATGATCTTCTTTTACTGTTTTATAAGTTATACGATTGTTTCCCGCAATACTTTTGTTTTCAAAATCCGGTTCCACCGTAATATCATACCTTAAAACATCCCACCATTCTCTTTCAGCGTTAATGGTTCCTCGCAAAGTATCTGCATGCGTAAATTGTTTCTCTTTTTTCTGAGCTATTGCATAGCTAGAAATCATAAGCAACAATATCAGTAAATATTTTGTTTTCATTTTGAGTAATTAAAAAGGATTTTTTAACATGAATAATTTTAGAAAAGGTGATATATCTAAAATGCATCCTCAAATTTGTAATTAATAAGATTAAAAAACAATTCTCAGAAGGCATAAAGGTAATAAAGTATCATTATTGGATAAAATATATAAAATAGAAACTCCCCCAACTCTCAGCACACTCCCCCTTATCCCGTTACTCCCCCAATGAGATGTTCCATATTGTGAGGAAAACGCTTCGTTGAGAAGGTTTTGGACACAGGGATAAAAGTTAAGAACCTTCGTTGCGCTATTCCGCGAATCCCAAAAAAACTCGAGAGCCGAACCGCCCCACTCCAGGAGGCACCTTATATAATAGCATAAATCAACATACCCCCTAATTTACCTAGAATGATTCGGAAAGTGATGCTGACTTTGTTTAATGCTATGAAACAGGACACTACAGGATGCCTACCTATAATTTATTCATTAATTTTAAAAATATTATCACGTAACCTTTTGCATAAAATAAAATTAATGCAAATTAATAAAACATAAAAAATCCTATTTCAATATCAATATTCCGTTGTCATGCTACTTTTTTAGCTAAGAATATGATTGCGAAATATACATGATAGGTAAACTTTGATACTGACTAATTATCCAGTCGCCCTATCAAAATCACCAATTTACCTACAATAAAAATCCATATTCCCGATTATGACCTTGCGGGGATTTAATAGTTGGATAAGATGAAAATTCAATAACAAATAAATTGTGTAAAATAATCCAATAAAAAATGAAACATAAATACAATAATTACTCACTCAAATTACTGCTCTTGGTTATTATTGCAACAGGCAGCCTGTTCTCCTGCGAATCAGATGATTCGTTGTTGCCGATTAATAGTGCGACATCTTCTTTAGCCAAAATACAATCTTTGGTAATTAAATCCGGAAAGAACCGGGTAATGGTTAATGCTATAGTAGGCGATCCCAATATTTCTGAAGTGAGAATTTATTGGGATAATAAATCAGATTCTGTTGTTTTACCTGCAAATGCTTCAAACGGAGTAGACACCATTACAACCATAATTGATAATCTTCAGGAAAATCTTTATATTTTTGAAGCTCAAGCTTTTAATGAAGAAGGCAAAAGTTCTAAACCGGTAAGCGGTGGTGCCGATGTTTTCGGTTCAAATTATTCCAGCAGCCTGGTAAACAGGCCTATAATTACAAATGAATTAATTGGTAGTATTTTGGATATTTCTTTCGGGAAAATGGACATGAGCTCCGGTGTCAGAGGCACTGAACTTATCTATGAAAACACCGATGGGGAAAATCAGGAAATTTATATTAAGCCTGACAAGGATGATATATCTCTCCAGAATTTTAAAACCGGTTCCACATTCAGGTATCGAAATGTTTTCGTCCCTGCTCTTATAGCTATAGATACTTTTTACACAGAATATTCAAGTTATAGACCTAAACCCTTTCCTGTGTTAAAGAATGCATCCAGTTTTGAAGTTGCGGAATCTTCAGGTAGATGGGGTAATCTTGCTGACTGGATCGCCAATGAGGCTGTGAAGAACCACGATGGTTTTGGAGGTTATGATAGCAAAAATGGGTTTAATATAGAATCCGGTTGGGGAGCTCCTGGCATTACAAATGGGAAGATATATCAGACAGTTACCGCAGGAGGAGCAGCCAATTACACCTTGAATGTTGAGTTTGATGCTAATAATTATTCGGAATCAGATGAAGGAGGGTATTATATAATTATAGCAAAAGGAGATGGTCTTCCCGATGTTGAAGATATTGCAACAGCTCCTGAAGTATTGGGTTATCAACGGGTAACAAGCTCAGAAATGAATTATAATATTGACTTCACAGTAGAAGAAACTATGGAAATTTCGATAGGAATATTGACAACTCAAAGTGATTCGGGTCGTTATGGGCCTATTAAGTACTTTGAGCTAGTAGCTGGCACCAATTAGATTTAAAATAATATAACGTAGTAGCTATTTATGGGCCGGTAACTTTCAAGATGTTTCCGGCCCAAATTATATAAAAACTCTTTGAACTAATTGCCATTTTAAAGGGCATAGAGAAGAACCGACAAACCAACCGTGGCGATGCCATAAACCCTCTTTGAAGAAGTCTAACCAAAAAATAGATATACCTGATCTTATAAAACAACAATTTTCGGGCAGATGATGACTCCCGCGTTCCGGGATCTGAAACCAATAATCGCATCTAAATTATAAATAGAATACATCAGCATAAACCCGCAAAAAATCAACCATTAATTATTCCGAAAGTGCATCCGACTTTGTAGAAAACCTGGAGAGGAAAAATCAAGATTTGAAAGAACTGGATATGGAACACTTTTTTAATCGGTATTGCGATGAGGTTCATGCAAACTAGATTTTCCGGAACAAATTAATAAAGCAGTACCAAAATTTTATTCCATCACAGTATGTCCTTCGAAATACATATTAAACTGGATTCAAAACAATAGCTTAGATTTATAGCTAAATAAGGGTAAATTGAAGAAAAATAACTGTATATTGAACGTTTATTAATAATCATTTAAGCCAATTGTTTAATAATGTCCTTAATTTTTATTTTTCCCCGACAGGTCCTAGCGTTAATTATCTTATTGGTTAACCTAACTGTTTTTGCCGCAGAATTTCCTCCCAAAGAAATTGATACCACTAAATCCGAAAAAATTATTGTAGATACAACAATGGTGGTAAACCAGGAAATTCTAATACTTTGGACCAAAAAAAATGCAGTGGGAGTTAACTTTAACGAGGTGGCTTTTGTCAACTGGAATGCCGGTGGAAATAATTCAATTTCAGCATTGTTTTTTGGTAATTTCCAACGTAAATATCAAAAAAAACTGCTATCCTGGAAAACAAATGCTTCTTTACGATATGGACTGAATGCACAAAAAGGCAGAAATCTAAGAAAAACTGATGACCAACTTTTATTCAATTCTACTTTTGGATATCGACGGGATTCTACTTCCAATTTTCGATATTCAGCAAAATTTAATTTTAACACACAATTTGCAAACGGATACAAATATCCCAATACGGAGAAACCTATCTCTAAATTTATGGCTCCGGCTTACGCTTTTTTGGGAATAGGCACGGAATATTCAGCACCTAATGAAGACTTAAATGTGTATCTCTCACCCGTTACCCAAAAATCGACATTTGTATTTGATCAGACGTTGGCAAATGAGGGAATGTTCGGCGTTGCTCCTGCTGTACGTGATGAGGAAGGGAATATTGTTGAAGAAGGTGAAAATGTAAATTCTGAATTTGGAGTTTTGCTGACCAGTGGTTTTAAAAAGGAGATTTTCACTAATGTAAACCTGGACAATGAGGTGAGCATTTATTCTGATTATTTAAATAAATTTGGAAATGTAGATATAGACTGGCAACTTAATTTAAATCTTGTAGTTAACGATTTTATCAAAGCTAATATTGGTTCTCATCTTAGATATGATGATGATGTAAAGCTCAAAAAAGACACAAATAACGATGGTAAACTTGAAACCCTGGGATCAAGGATTCAATTTAAACAACTACTGGGAGTAGGAATGGTATATGAGTTTTAATCTGCGGAACCGGTTTGAACTTCACCCTGTGTTTTGATTCACCTCCCCTGCCATCCTGCCTAATCCATTTTTTGAGAAAGCAAAGTTCAGAAATTTAGAAATAAACTGACCTTTTAACTGACCTACCTCCTATTCAGGATTCTCAGGCTGCCTATCCTAATTCTAAATTCCCGTTTAAAGGAAAAAATTGGGATTGCGATTGCCCTATAAGAAGTAAATCAAAACTGAAAAAGCTTCGTCCAGTTCAATGGATAATCCCCAAACTATTAGAGGAATCAGGGTTTAAGGCATTCCTTATTATAGCAAAATCTATCTCATTAAACTACAAATCGATTTTAAATTGCTTTATGTACAGAAGTACAAATGCATCTGCAGAATCATTTAATACGAAAATTAAAGCCTCTAGAGCACAGTTCATGGGTGTGAAAAATTTAGAATTATTCCTGTACAGATTGACTAATACATTTGCTTAGTCCACAACTTTTGTTCCTGGCCCCCAGCGACCTTCGGGTTATGAGTGCTTTATTATGAATTCAAAAGAAAGGCTTGATAATGCCTTTCTAGGAATATTCCCGAACGGGTTTACCATTCGGGCTGCCATAAATATAAACTCCTAAACCCTAAACTAAGGGCAAATAATATAATACCAACTTATATGAAAAGGAATTTCAGAGTTCCTATAAATTGCTTTTTACAGACTATTTAGCTAAACTGACATTCAATAAACTAAAAACCGAAAAATCAAGATTTAGAATTTTTGCCGCAGCCCTAAATTTAAATTTTACGATAAATTAATCTTCAGATTTGAAGAATTTTGGATTGACATACAATTTTCCTTCTTTTAATTTCTTCCAGTAAATTTTCATATCGGCGTTTATTTCGGGAGCCATAATATACAATCCTATTATATTTGGAAAAGACATAGCCAGAATCATCATATCGGCGAAACTCAAAACTGCTCCTAAACTTACAGAAGCACCCAATACTACAAAACCTAAATACATGATTTTATAGATCATTTCAATTTTTTTACTTCTTCCAAAGAGAAAGCTCCAGGAACGCATTCCGTAATATGACCAGGAAACCATAGTGGAAAAGGCAAATAATAATACAGCGACCGCCAAAACTGAAGGAAACCAGGAAACGACACTTCCAAAGGCATCAGCGGTAAGTTCTACTCCGCCAAGTCCGCTGCTGGTTTCGTGCATGCCCGTAAATATCAAAACCAGGGCAGTCATAGTACAAACCAGCATCGTATCGATGAAGGGCTCAACCAATGAAGAAAAGCCATCAGCGATAGGATGATTAGTCTTGGAGGCACTGTGGGCAATTGCGGCCGAACCTACTCCCGCCTCACTAGAAAAAGCGGCGCGTTGCAAACCTATGATCAGCACACCAACAAATCCACCTTTTAAAGCTTCAGCAGAAAAAGCACCATCGAAAATTGCTAAAAATGCGCCACCAATATATTCGATATGATATCCTATTACGACTAAACAACCCACCACATATAAAATAGCCATAACAGGAACTACTTTTTCAGTCACTTTGGCAATACTTTTAATCCCGCCAATAATCACGGCACCTACCAATAAGGCGAAACCAATTCCGAACCAAAACCCCTGGCCTTGTAAAATGGGAATTTGTTCAGATACTATTTTAAAAGCCTGATTTGACTGCAACATATTACCTCCACCAAATGAAGCACCAACACCAAGAACGGCAAAGAGTATAGCCAGGAATTTCCCCAAATGCTTAAGGTTTCGTTTTTCTAAACCATAACGCAAATAATTCATGGGTCCACCAAATATGCGTCCTTCATTATCAATAAAGCGATATTTTACTCCCAGAGTGCATTCGGCAAACTTTAAAGACATTCCAAAAAAACCAGCGAGAAACATCCAAAAAGTAGCTCCTGCCCCTCCCAGCGAAATTGCCACCGCAACCCCAGCTATATTCCCTAACCCCACTGTGGCCGATACCGCGGTGGCCATAGCCTGAAAATGTGTAATCATACCGGGAGCGTCTGGATCGTCGTACTTTCCTCTTGCCAAATCTATAGAATGTTTAAAGCCTCGAATATTTACAAACTTTAAGCGCAGGGTAAAGAATATACTTCCTAAAATAAGCCAGATAACAATGAAAGGAATGTTATTGGTTTTTATATCGCCATTGGGATGTAAAAGAGGCTGAGGAGTTTGAAAATTGATTATTGCCAGGAGCGGGGCCTTGAAAGAACCGGTTTCAGGCTTTCTGGAAATTACAACACCTTCTGTTGTCACGTGTTCTAAAGTCCCTTCAGCCGGGGCATAAACAGATATTTCAATGTTATGTTTGCTTTTCAGCAGTGCAATTTCCTCACCTCTTTCTACCAGACTACCCTCAGCAGCCAACCATTTTTTTACCTGGTATTCATCATCGGTACTTACATCGTATGTGGGAAGGGGGATGTTTTTATAAGAAGCATAAACAACCGGATCATATACTCCAACAGTAGCAAAAGCATCCCAAAAGAGAATGGCTCCCAGCACATCTACTGCTGGTTGCACTTTGCTATTGAAAATTTCGGTTATTGATTTAGCAGGGATTGTAAATTTCTTAGAAATTGTATTTCCATTAGCATCACTTATAATTACAGAATGCTCCATTCCTTCAATCAAACCAACCGATTCTGCCGCAACTAAAGGAGTGTTAACATTACTCCATTTGTATTGATAGGGAGCTAAGCCTCCTTCTATCGCAACCTTTGCAACTCCATTATTAATTTCGGAAGAAGGATTGAGTAGCTCTAAGTTTACCGCCATTTCATCGGCAGATTGAACTTGAGCTATAGAATTGGTAAAAGTAATGAGCAACAGTGCCAAAAGGGCAAAAAGCTTGGATTTTATCATGAAATAATTTAAGAATTCGTGATTTATTTTTTGAAAATCACAATATTAGTGATTAGTAGAGGTATTCCCAATATAATCAAGGTCTTTTTTTCAAATTGAATAAGATATAGATTTAATAAATGCAGTTCAACAAGTTCATCTCTTGATATTGCTTAAATAAAATACACTCCTTTTTACCGATAGAATTCCTGATTACTTATAATTATTTTTGAGAGAAAAGTATAATCCTTGATTTCTCTATTTCAAAGAAAATTCAGAAAATTCAATAAAAAAAGGAATTCAAAAGGCATTCAATATTGTGGCAAAATCTATCACATCAAACTACAAATCGATTTTAAATTACTTTATAAACAGAAGTACAAATGCCATTTAATGTGAAAATCAAAGCCTTTAGAACATAGTTCAGTGGAGTGAAAAATATAGAATTCTTCCTGTACAGATTGACCAATATATTTGCTTAGTCCACAACTTTTGTTCTTGATCCAATAAATGGGGACTAAACAACTTCATCATAAGGCATAAAAGAAGCTCCAATTTCTTGAAGCTTATTGTAATTTGCGATCTAGACGAGACTCGAACCAACTGCCAAAACCCAATATAAATTGGCACCGAGCCCTGCTTTTCACAAGCACCAAATTGGACACCTTGAACATACTTTAAAGTTTGATTTATTTATTTTGGGTTTAAATGAATTCAGGTTATAGCATTCTGTGCAAATTGAAAACCAGAATAAAAAACAAGATAAATTCCTAAGGTGATGGATAATTAGCAACCGGAGTCTGGAAAAATTCTGATAAGTTTTTTACACACCACTAAATGCACTAAATCCCCCATCTACAGGAATTATAATTCCGGTGACAAAACTTGAAGA
>Ga0307487_1001218_pt1 | contig 18598 bp, 13 predicted proteins | sample CBIW12metaG_FD_203665 | JGI IMG/M metagenome (GOLD analysis project Ga0307487, IMG submission 203665) | Sea-ice brine microbial communities from Beaufort Sea near Barrow, Alaska, United States - CBIW 1.2 | ecosystem: Environmental > Aquatic > Marine > Coastal | place: USA: Alaska | collected... | reverse complement strand
ACGAAGAACGGAACGCCCTGGATGCCGTAGGCGCCGGCCTGCGCCACGTCGGCCTTGACTGCGGCGAGGTGCTCATGGGCGTTGAGCGACCGAACCACATCGAGGCGGTCGAGCCCGATCTCGGCGGCGAGGTCAGCGAGGTCTTCGACACGCCCAACGTGGCGGCCGTCGATGAAATAGGCCTTGAGCAGGCGTTCCACCATGTCGAGCTGGCGACCATGGGCCTTGGCGTAGTGCAGGAGCTCGTGCGAGATGACGGTGTTGGTCTGGTGCACCGAGTCGTAGTCGTAATCCAGGCCGACGCTCGCTGCCACAGCGGTGACATTCTCGAGCATCTTCTGCACCTCATCAATGGGCAGGCCCTTGCGCTGGCTCAAATAGTCGGCAGAGTTTCCGACGAAGTCCACCGGCGTATCCGGCGCAAGTTCGAAGCTGTGGTACTCGACCTCGACGCTGCCGTCAAACAATTCGACGCCGGCCTCAAATTTGCGTTTGCCGATGTAGCACCAGGGACACTGCACATCAGACCAGATGTCGACCTTGATCGGCTCGGTGCTCGCGGGTGCGGTCGCTTCGGGTGCGGTCGCTTCGGTCGTTGTTGTCGTATCAGTCACCCTGGGGGTAACGGGTATTCGAGCGTGCGTATTCCCCCTCGCAATATTTGCAGCGGCTCAGGGAGTGGGAGTGTCCACCGCTCCGCCGTAGCGCCGGTTGCGGGCGGCATAGAGTTCGACGGCGCGCCACAGGTCGACCCGGGTGAAATCCGGCCAGAGGGTGTCGAGAAAAACCATCTCGGCGTAGGCACTCTGCCACAGCAGAAAGTTGCTCGTGCGCTGCTCCCCCGAACTGCGCACAAACAGGTCGACGTCGGGCAGTTCCGGCACGTACAATTTCTTCGCAATGGCTTTCTCAGTGATGCCAGACGGTTTCAGCCTGCCGGCCGCGACGTCCTCGGCCAACGCGCGCACGGCATCCGCTATCTCCGTGCGACCGCCGTAATTCACGCACATGGTCAGGGTCAGCACGTCGTTGTTCCGAGTCAGCCGCTCGGCAAATTGCAGTTCATTGATAACGGATGCCCACAGCTTCGGTGTGCGCCCGGCCCACCGCACCCGCACGCCCCACTCGTTGAGCTGGTCGCGGCGGCGATGCAGCACATCGCGGTTGAAGCCCATGAGAAATCGCACCTCGTCGGGCGAACGTTTCCAGTTCTCGGTGGAGAAGGCATACACGCTGAGGTGTTTGATACCGATCTGGATGGCTCCGGCGACAACGTCGAGCAAGGCGGCCTCGCCGGCCTTGTGACCCTCGACCCGGGTCAGACCCTGGCCGTTGGCCCAACGGCCGTTGCCGTCCATGACGACGGCGACATGCTCAGGCACAACCTTGCGGGGCAGCTCCGGCGGGTACAGGCCGGTCCAGTCGAGCGGTTTAAACGGAACAGCGTCCTTGTGCGTTGACCCCTTCAGGCCAAACAGACCGGCCATCATCGGGCGACGTGTTCCAGCGAGCGAAGGCCGCGGCCGAGGTGCCACTGCGTGTAGGCGGCGACGACGCCGGACGCCTGGCCCTGGGTTCGTTCGGGGGTTGCGGCCGCGTGCTCCCAGTCGCCGGTGAGCAGCGCGCTGAGCAGGCCGATCGTTGCAGCATCAAGCCGGGGCGATCCAGACGGGGCACACTCATCGCAGACGATGCCGCCGAGTTGCACGACCATGGCGTTGTGCGGTCCCGGTGCGCCACAGCGGGCACAGTCCTCAAAGCTCGGCGCCCAACCGGCCATCGACACGGCGCGCAGCAGGTAGGAATTGAGGGTGAGATGGGAGCCGTGTTCCTGGCGGGACAACGACCGCAGTGCACCGACGAGCAGCAGGTATTGCTGCAGCGACCCTTCGGATTCGGTCAGCTTGTCGGCGGTTTCGACCATGACGCTCGCGGCGGTGTAACTGCCGTAGTCGGCGGTGATCAGGGCGCCGTAGGAACCGAGCGACTCGGCCTGCGTGATGACGTCGAGGCTGCGGCCCTCGTAAAGCTGCACGTCGGCGACCATGAACGGCTCCAGCCGGGCACCGAACTTGGAGCCGGTGCGCCGCACGCCCTTGGCGACAGCGCGCACCTTGCCATGTTGCCGAGTGAGCATGGTGACGATGCGGTCGGCTTCACCCAGCTTCTGGGTTCGCAGCACGACGGCTTCATCTCGGTAGACAGGCACACATAATCATCCCACTTCGACGCTGGATGCACGGTCACGACGCGAACAGCGGCCGAACGGTACACGCAGTCGCGGAAAAGTTCTTACCAGTCGTGTCTGGCACTGGTTTTTCGGCCCGGACGGGGGGAGACTTAAGGGCACTTAGTCCCCGTGGTATGGAGGTTTTCATGAAACCGATCCAGGGCAGCCTGCCCGATATTATGCCCGTGCTCTCACGTGGCAAACACCGCACTCCCAAAAGTGGGGGCTGCTTCATGGAGTTCGCCTCCTACCTTGCCGGCGAGTCCTGGAGCGATCACCCCGCTTGCACCCACCCGGTACTCGCCTCCCTGGCTCGCATGGTCAACGACTGCAGTTCCGACGATGCACGCTCCCGCCTCGCGCTGCTGATCCCCTCGGTGATCGGCCTGACCGGGTCCGACAAGCGCGTAGAAGTCGCCGTCGCGGTGCGGGCCGGGTGCGAAGCACTTCCCGTGGCGAACCTGGAACGTCAACGAGCCCTGGCTGTCGGCATTCTGACCAGCGAGCGCAACGTATCCGTTCTTTACCCCGCCCTGGCCGAGCGGTTGCGCCCGCTCATTCGGGACGCGCTCGACCAGGTTCCCGAGGCCGAACGTTGGGCGCGAGACTTCATCGGCAGCGTGCATGCCTGGACGCACACGAAATTCACGCCGCGCACCGCCGACACGATCATTCGAGTCGCCGTGCAGGGCATCGGCGAAGCCTGCGTAGCCGACCCGGACGCACGCTTGTACACACTGCTTGAGCACGCGATTGACGACTGCCGGTCCCTGCTGGGCGTGCGCACCACGGATCGAACGATGCACCAGCCCACCCTGGCCTGACTCCCCTGGCCCAACTCCCCCGGCCCAACTCCCCCGACCTAACTCCCCCCGACCGCACCTGGATGGTACGGCGAAATCCCAGACTGTCAATGACGAGTCTGGGCTTTCGTGTCAGCACTGTCGTGTCAGCGCTGTCCTGTCAGCGCTGTCGTGTCAGCGCTGTCGTGTCAGCGCTTTCGTAACAGCGCTTTCGTAACAGCGCGAAGACGTTGCTAGACGGCGGCGAGTTCGAGGTCGCCGATCTCGGCACGAATCCCGCGGTTGACCGCAGAGACCACCGATTTCAGCGACGCGGTAGAGATATCCGCATCGATGCCGACGCCCCAGTAGCGCTTGCCGTTCACATCGAGTTCAACATACGCTGCCGCCTGCGCGTCGCCGCCGGCCGAGAGCGCGTGCTCCACGTAGTCGTACAGGATGATGGCGATGCCGCGCTCGGCCATCACTCCGAGGAACGCGTTGATCGGGCCGTTGCCGGAACCGGTCGCCTGCGCCGCTGTGTCGCCGTCGCGCAGTTCGACCGAGAGGTCGACGCTGCCGGAGAGGTCGCTTGAGGTGCGAGTCGAGTGCAATTCGAAGCGGCCCCATTTGGCGTCGGGGTTCTTGATCTCAGCCGGCAGGTACTCGTCGTTGAAAATGTCCCAGATCTGCTCGCTGGTCACTTCGCCGCCCTCAGCATCTGTTTTGGCCTGCACGACACCGGAGAACTCGATCTGCAGTTTGCGCGGCAGGTCGAGGGAATGGTCGGTTTTGAGCAGGTAGGCGACGCCGCCCTTGCCGGACTGCGAGTTGACCCGGATCACGGCCTCGTAGCTGCGGCCAAGGTCCTTCGGGTCAATCGGCAGGTAGGGAACGGCCCACACCAGATCATCGACAGTGCAACCCTGCTTCGCGGCATCGATGTCCATGGCTTCGAAGCCCTTTTTGATGGCGTCCTGGTGCGATCCGCTGAACGCCGTGAAGACCAGATCGCCGGCCCACGGATGGCGTTCGGGTACCGGCAACTGATTGCAGTACTCAGTGGTGCGTTTGATCTCATCGATATTGCTGAAGTCGATCTGCGGGTCAATGCCCTGCGTGAACAGGTTCACGCCGAGCGCGACGAGGTCGACGTTGCCGGTGCGCTCCCCATTACCGAAGAGGCAGCCTTCGATACGGTCTGCTCCGGCCAGATAGCCGAGCTCCGCTGCAGCGACGGCCGTGCCGCGGTCGTTGTGCGGGTGCAAGGAGATGAGGATGTTCTCGCGTTGCGTCAAATGACGGCTCATCCACTCAATGGAGTCGGCATACACATTCGGGGTGGCCATCTCTACCGTGGCCGGAAGGTTGACGATGACCTTGCGTTCCGGGGTGGGCGCCAGAATCTCGACGACCTGGTTGGTGATGTCCACGGCGAAGTCGAGTTCGGTACCGGTGAAACTTTCCGGAGAGTACTCGTAGTAGATGGTCGTGCCGGGAATGGTCGATTCCATCTGCTTGCACAGACGGGCCCCGAACAGGGCCAGATCGATGATGCCCTGCTTCTGTTCGCGGAACACGACCTCGCGTTGCAGGATGCTCGTGGAATTGTAAAAGTGCACGATCGCCTGCTTGGCGCCGGTGATCGCCTCGTAGGTACGCATGATCAAATGCTCGCGGGCCTGGGTGAGTACCTGAATGGTGACGTCTTCGGGGATGGCGTTCTCGTCAATGAGGCTGCGCACGAAATCGAAGTCGGTCTGGCTCGCCGAGGGAAAACCCACCTCGATCTCCTTGTACCCCATACGCACGAGCAGGTCGAACATGATGCGCTTGCGCTCGGGGCTCATCGGATCGATGAGGGACTGGTTGCCGTCACGCAGGTCGACCGCGCACCAGCGCGGGGCAACCGTGATGTGTTTGCTCGGCCAGGTACGGTCGGGCAGGTCAACGGCGAACTGCTCGTGGTACGGGCGGTAGCGGTGGATTGGCAGTGTGGTTGCGGTCTGATTGTTCTTCATGATCCTGTTTCCTCGTGGGTGTCGGCTGCCAACAACGAACGCCGCGACGAGGGAGGCCTCAGATTAGGACTCGTCGCGGCAGCTAAGGAGGAGCGCACCGTTCAACACAATTTCAGGCTAGCACCGTTTGGCCGCGCTGATGCTTCTCTTTATGAGCGCAGGTCGGCACGGATGCTATTGGGCGCGTCCGCGCATCAACGTCACGACCTCTCGCATCGACAGACTCGGCAGATAGGCCCTGGCCAACGCGAGCCCGATTTCAGGCAGGGCCACCGGATCGGGGAAGGCCATGAAGATGGGGGCGAACTCCGGCTGGAACTTGCGCTTGAACAGCAGGAGCGACCGAAACCCGTAGACCGGTTCGAGTGTACGACCGAGATACTCCAGCAGCCGATCGGCGACTCCGCCCTGCCGCGGCCCAGTGGTCTGGGCCAGCGGCGCGACGGACAGACTGAGAAACTCGATCTGCGCACTCTCCTGCATCCGCTGCGCCGTCTGCGCGATTAAGAACTCCATCACGCCGTTGACGCTGTCTGGCCGGCGCCGCATGAAGTCCAGGGTCCAACCGACGATGACACCGTCCCGGTATGTGGGCAGCCAGCTGGTGACGGCCTGCACGCGATCCGCGCTGTCGACAGCAAGCATGAGACGCACGGTGGGATCACGTAGTTCGTCGAGACCGCCGAGGGTGAAACCCAGTTCGGGAAGTTCCTTCTCCAGGACCCACTGTTCAGAGATTTCCGCGATTTGTAGCGTGGTCGGCAACGACAGCGCCCGGTAGCTGGTCCAAATCGCCCGCACTCCGGCGCGGTCGGCACGATTAATGGAGGAGCGAATGTCCTGCCACTTCTTGCCCGTGGTACTCCAATTCCTGGGCCGCAGCAACGTCTCTTCCCCCACCTGCATGGTGTGCCAGCCCATCGCGGCGAAAACGGGGTGCCAGCGCTCGTGCACGCTGTACAAGACCGGGACCCAACCGTGGTCATCGCACATTCGCGAGAAGGATGCTACGGCGTCGGCCGCCTCGGCGTCTGGTCCGACCGGTTCCGACGTTGTGATGGCAATGCCGTTGACCACCCGATAGGCGATCGCCGTGTCACCGGTCGCGGAGAGCCAGAGGGCGTTGCCGCTCCAGGTCGTCATGAATCCGAGGGATCCGCCGCCGTGGATGGACAGCAGGGTGCGCAGCCTGCCCGGCGCGTGCGCAGTCGGGCCGATCGGCGCGCCCCGGAGGGAGATGATCGCCCCCACGAAGACGACGATCCAGAAGACGGCGCCGACACCGTCATACAGGGCCGTGGCGAGGGGGTCGGTCGGAAGAAAGGACAGGCGATCCAAGCGCAGGAAACCGACCGGGACAAACCGCTCTGGTACATCCGCCAGTAAGTCGAACAGGGTCACCGCCGGCCGGAAATGGTCGCGGAGCAGCCAGCCGACCGCGACATAGAACGCGGCCAGGCCAGCGAAACTGCCGATGGTGACGAGCAGGAAGCGCCGCCGTTGACCGGCGAGGGAGGCGACGGGAAAGCGGCGCAGGTTGCCGAGAATAACGAGGGCCACGACCAGCGGAACGAGCACCGACACCACGAGAATGAGCGTGACCTCCCAGTAACGGCCGGACTGCCACTGCCAGACGTAGGTCTGTCCGGAAATGGGCAACAGACCGAAGTACCAGGCGGCGAGCAGCGCGAGCCCGGTGTTGATCGTGATGGCCAGCCAGGCCGCGAACCGTCGACCACGGGCGAGCCCGAAGGCGGCAACGACGAGGGTGAGCAGCGGCAGCAGGCTGACCAGCACCGGGCCGGCACCGCCGATGCGTTCGAGGGTGAGCTCCTGCACGCACTGCCGGGTGACATCACCGAGCAGACAGCGGTCGACGACTTCCCCGGTCGACGGTACATCCTGGGTGAGGAGCAGGCCGAGCGGCGCGAGCAAGCCGAACCGGGCGCCGGAGAAAATGGTGATGACCGGACCGACCGCGACCATGCCCACAATGGCGGCCAGCAGGGTGCGGGCCTCGTGGTCGGAGCTACGCCGCCACGACGTGACCCGTTGTGGCGGGCGCCAGAGCCAGCCCACTCCGAAGCCGACGGCCACGGCCATCAGCCGGTACACGTCTGAGGGCTGGCCGGAGTACAGCACGAGCACGAGTGCCGTGGACAGTCCAAGCACCCGGATACGGCGACGCCAGAGCGGACCGGCGAAATAGCTGGCCGCCAGGGCGCTGCCGAACATCGGTGTGAAGGGGTCGATCGCCCACAACTCGCTCACGCCGCGCGACCACATCTCCCCGCCGGCCACGCCGAGGTACTGCACGCCGAGGCCGACCATTGCGCCGAGCAGCGCCGTGGTCAGGAAAGTGATCGCGGTGCGTCTGGTTCCCATCAGACGTTCGGCGAAACCCAGCAACACCACCGCACCGGCCAACGCCAGCACCAGTTCGGCGCCGTTGTCGACGAAGAACACCGAGGTGATCGGCGACCACCAGTGCCCGCGATCGATGACCGACTCGTAGCCGGTGCCGAACAGAAGACGGGTGTCCCGCGTCGGCCCGGTGAACACCCCGCTTACCATTGCCACGACGAGCAGCGACACCGTGTAGGCGACGGTGAACGGACGCTGCGCTGCCCTGCGCAACAGCCCACGCAGTTGCGCGCGCTGGAAGGTCGGGCCGGGGAAGCCGGGGGCAGCAGCGCCGGGCTTCTTGCGGATGCGTTGTGCCGGGTCGTGCCGAGCCCGGTCACCGGTCATCGGGAAATCGCCTGGGTGCGGGGTGTCAGCAGCGCGGTCCGTGGTGTCAGCAGCGCGGTCCGTGCGGCGAGGATCGGCAGGGCGCTGGTCCAGGCATAGTCAACCGTGTGCCAGTCATGGGCGGTCCCGGGGGAAATGACCAGGCGGCTGTCGACGCCGGCGCGCGAGGCGGCATCCGCTAATGCAGTCACCCCGGGCAGAAAGCGCGCGTCACCGTCGCCGACGACGAAGATCGCGGCCAGAGTGGCATAGGGCGCGTGCGCCGCGAGGATGGCGGTCGGTGCTGCCGCTGCGTAGGCTGCGGCACTGCCGCCGAATCCGGCTGACACCGTGTGCGCCTCGCTTCCGCTGCGGGGAACGAGTTCCCCCGAGATGTCCAAAATCGTACCGTACAGTTCGGGATGCGCGGATCCCAGCTGGATCGAACAGGTGCCGCCCTGGGAGAAACCGGCGATAGTCCAACCGGCCGGCTGGGCGGCCACGTGCAGGTTGCTACGGATCCAGTCCGGAACATCGATCGTGAGGTAGCTGTCCGAGTTTCCGAGCGGGGAATTCACGCACATCGGATTGTTCCCTGGAGCCCCGAGCTGGTCCGGCACAACGACGATGGGCGCCAGTCCGGAATGTGCGCGCGCGTATGCGTCGAGGATGCCCGCCAGGCCGCCGGCCGTGAACACATCGCTCGGGCTCCCGGGCTGTCCGGACAGCATCTCGACCACGGGCAGCGCGGGCGGATTCGCGCCAGTTGCGGCAGGCGGCAAATAGACGAGAGCGGAGCGGGCGGCGAATCCGGAAACCGTCGCCGGAATGGTCACGGTGCCCACGATGCCATCGACTGAATCGGTACCGGCGGAGGACTGCGTCGTCGCCAGTTCCTGGCCGAGAGACGGGAAGCTGGCCAGGCCCAGCGCGACGCGCAGGGTCGGAAATTGACCGACATCGGCGTTGATCCCGGCCGCCGCGCTGAGCACGCAGAGCGGCAACGCACAGATGGCGACCACGCGCCGCCACCGCACCTGTCCGCGCAGGTTCAGCAGCACAATGGCGACGCTGGCACACAGGGCAGCCGTCCAGAGCCGAGTTCCGAGCGACAAAGACACACCCCACGGATCCCAGACATCGCTCACGAACCAGGCGAGCAGCCAGCCAGACGCCGCGCCGAACACCGCACCGATCACGGTGACGATGGCACGGCGCAGCTCTGCGGGGCCGAGCAGCACGAGCAAGAGCGCGAGGCCGGTGACCGCGTAGAGGGTTGCGAGAACCGGAACGCCGACAAGGTCGACATCGAGCGGGCTGAAAGCCGAAAATAGCGAGTCCATCCAAAGCCTCCGACCTCACTCTGGCACCACCAGCACGCTCCCGGGCGGGTGCTGCTGAGTTCTCAACCCGCGTCCGGCTAAATCATGGCTGGTTGACAGCCCGTACCCAGTCGAAGACCGGATGCCTGCCCAATCTTTGTGACGGACGCTGCCACGCTCCTCTTCCACGCTCAGGCCAGCCTGCTCCTAACGCAGGTCTCGCAGACGGTCAGTGATGCTGTTCTCTTCGCCTGCTCGGCGCTCATAGGTCACGGCGATGATGAGGAGCACGGCGCCGACGACGGCCAGAGTGATCCACCACGGCATCGACTCGATGCCCCGGCCGATCTGCACCAGAAACACCAGAACGTTCTCGAGCGGAAGCACGACGATACCGATCAGGAACGGGGCTGCGAGCTTGAGACTCGAGCCGATCAGGATGGCGATGAGCGCAATGATGATCACGAGTATCGCCCGCCAGGTCTGGGGGTCGGTGAAGGTCGCCGCCACCGATGCCGCCAGCACGGTCACGATACCGGGGGCGAGCAGCGGCCACGAGCCGTTCCAGCCCGCCGGCCAGCTGTTGACGGTGCCGTCGCGCCTACTGCCACCGTCTGGATGCAGGCGCGCAGCCTGCGCTCGCGCACTATTGCTGGCTACGGCGCCGGCCGCGATCAGGAAGATACCGAGCGGCAGTGAGAACCACTCGACCCGCAGATCTCGGGGACTCCAGGCCACGATCGCGGTGACGAACGCGATCGTGAAGACGAACCACACGGATGGCAGGCTGCTCGGGCGGCTGCGCAGCCGCCAGGCGATGACGACGACGGTCACGAGGTAGGCGAGCATGAGGGACCACATCATCCAGATCGTGCACCAATCGCGCTCGATCGATGGCCAGGTGGCGACCGCGGCGTAGACCGCCGGGGGCGCATACAACCAGCGGGTGCGGGCCAACCGCGACCCCTCCGGGGCAACCCTGCCGATGGCGCGCGCGCCAAGAGCTGCAGGAAACGCGCCGGCCAGGCCGATTCCAAAGCTGAGCAGAATGAGCGGCACCTCTCCGGTCAGGATCGGGTCGGCGCTGAGACCGAATCGCACACCCTGGATCATCCCGGCCGCCCCGGTGGCTATCGCGACGAACAGGGTCGGCACGCGGAGGACTCGCAGCAGTTCGGCACGCGCGGAAACGCCCCGGCCGAGCCATGCGCCGAGGCCGAGCAGGAGCCAAGCTGCGGCAACGAGGCCATAGCCACGCCAGGGTGCCAGCGCGGCGGCTCCCGTGCCGGATACTGCCAGGACGACAAGGATGGGTGCGACGGCCACGACGAGACCCGCCGCATACAGCGACACCGCGCGGGAACCGCGTGCCGTGAGGATCATGCCGACGATTGCGGCGGCCAGGCTGGGTGGCAGCAGGTAGGGTTCGAGCGTGCTGATTCCGGCGATGGCCCACAGGCACCATAGCGCACCGGTGAATGCGACACCGGCGACCCACCACCCGTAACGCCGGTTCGCCCAGAACGACGTGGCGGCGGCGCCGAGCCCGAGGATGACCAGCACGCTGAAGGTGGTCGGCAGCCCTGCAGCGACGCGCACGAGCGCCAGAATGACTGCGATCGCGGCGGTCAGCAGAGTGGAGGCTTCAATCGCGATCCGGGCAGCCGTCGCATCCCGCGTCCCAATCCCCCGTTTACCCAGTAGCGACCCGATCAGGCCGGTACCGGGGAGCACGATGGCGACAAGGACGGCAATAATCGGCAGCGTCACCGGAGACGCGCTGCCGAGGAGGACCTGCGCGCCGAGGCAGATCACCACGACAGCCAGTGACGGAACGAGAAGCCCTGCAGCGATCATGCGGAGCACGATGCCCAGGCCGGGGCGGCGCGTAATGAGCAGGGTGAGTGCCAGGAGGAAGATGAGGGCGGTCGAGAGGGCGGTCCAGCCGCTGCGCTCAAAGAGTACCTGCGTGACGCCGATCATGAACGGCACTGCTGTCACGACCAGAATGGCGTACCACGCCCGGGGCGCCACCCATCGGAGGAACGTTGCGGCGATGGCGCCGATCGAGCCGAGTGATGTGGTGAGGCAGAGCAGCGTGACGGTGCCGATGCCCAGCAGGTCGAGCGCCGTCGCGAAGACGAACAGTGCATACGCATAGCCTGCGCCGACGTGCAGGAAGCGCGCCTGGGCCGGCACGGTTCGCGCGATGACGACGAGGGTCACCACGATCGCCAGGCCCGCCCAGACTGTGACAACGTCATCGACCAGTGAGCAGATCGTGGCCAGCAGCACCGCGAAGTGGGCGCCCAGCACGAGGGGTAGTCGCAGCTTCAGGGCGGCGTTCCGGAGGCGAGGAACAGCGACGAGCGCCAGGCTCGCTCCCACGGCCAGGCTCAGGGCGATCGGGATGCGTGACCACAGGGGCAAAACGGGCTGACAGGCAAACACCAGCCCGGCGAGAGCGGCGAGCCAGATCGAAATCGAACCGGTCCACGCGGCCAGCCTTCGGGAATCGGGCGGGGAAGCATCCGTTCTGGCGGCGTCGCGAGGCCTGGTCAATACCGAGAATGCTCCGAGCCCGGCCGACATGGCGCTCAGGCCGAACACCACCGCGAGAACACCGGCAGGAGACAGAAGGCCGATCGCGCCGCTGTCCGATCCGCTGAGTGAGGTGAGCACGGTGACCGCCCCGATCAGCACGGCGAAGAGAACGGGTGAGAGCACGCTCACCCCGGCCAGTGCGAATGCGCCGCTCAGGAATGCTCGCCGCCCGAGGGTGCGCGCTCGCGGAGCGAACGCCTGCAACACGAGGATTGCGCCGGCGCCCGCCGCAGGGGTGACGGCCTGGTACCAGTCGCCCGCGCCGTGCGCCCCGAGGTCGAGCGCGAACGGCAAGCTGACGGCGGCGGCCATCGCGGCAGCACCGGTCACGGCGCTCCAGAAGTGTCTGGCGAACTGCCGCGTCGCGAGAAGGGCGAGCGCCGCGACGCCGGTCAGTACGGCGGTGATCGCCAGCCAGTACTGGGTCGTGGTGGTGAACTCGATGAACCAGATCTGGGTCAGCACGACGCCGGTCGCGACGATCTGAATCGTGGCAATCGTGATCCGCTCAGCGGACAGGCGCGCATCAAACCGTTGGGCCAGACCGGGTATCGTCCCGATCAGGGTGAGCGCGGCGAAAGCGACTCCGAGGTGCCCGAGGGTTGCCGAGAGAGTGGTTGCGCCCGCGTAGCCCAGCATCGCGGGAACGAGGGTGAGCGCGGCGACCGAGATCCAGAGCCAGCTGCGGATGCGTGCGAGCGTCGACGCGATGACCATGACGGTGCCGCTGACCAGTGTTCCGGTGGCGGCGAGCACCCACGGGCTGACTCCGGTCGGCACGAGTTCCGAGAACGCATACACGTCGAGGGCAACGAAGACCATCCCCAGGCCGCCGACGGCTTCCGCCGAGAAGTGCAGCTTGTGGTGAGCCAGAAGCCAGGCCCCGCCCAGAAAGAGGATGGTGATCAGGCCGACGATTACGCTGCGCAGTGCGCGATCGGTGAGGTCGGGATTGAAGAAGGTGAAGACGATTGCGGAGACCGCGAACAAGCCAGCACCGGCGACTGCCAGCACTGACTGCACAGTCGCGCTGGACCGCGGCGCGACCGTGGCCGTGGCCCGGGCAGCGGCGGCACCAGGCTGCGCGGGTGCGCGCTGGGGAATCGGTGTCCGTGCCACGGCGCTGGATTCGGCTGCGGATTCGGATTCGATCGAAGGGGACGGGTGCGACACGCGGACGAGTGCTTCTTGTCGGGCCACGAGCGCCGCGGCGGCCGCCTCCGAGGCGGACCAGAGCTCGGCCGCCAGAACACCGACGAGTTCGGCGCCGCAATTGCGGCAGGGGCTCTCGGGCCGCGTGACCGCGCAGACCGGGCACGACTGCCGGTCGAGCAGGTGGCGAATCGCAACGTCGTTCCAGGACTGTACTGCTTGCGGCATGCTCAGACCCCCGTCACCGTGATCTGCGTTTCCGTGGCGGCCTCATCTTCTGGCACCCACATGAAGATGTCGCCGGGCTGGCATTCCAGCACCCGGCAGATCGCGTCCAGGGTGGAGAACCGCACCGCTTTCGCCCTACCGTTCTTGAGCACGGATACGTTGGCCGGTGTGATGTCGATCGCTGCGGCGAAGTCGGCGACCGACATCTTCTTCTTGGCGAGTTCGACGTCGAGGTTGATCACGATCGGCATCAGACCACTTCCGCCAGGTCGCGTTCGAGTTGGGAAGCCTGACGGAGGAGCCCGCGCATCACAACGACCAGCAAGGTGAGTCCGGAGCCGATGACGATTCCGAGCCAGCACAGGATGGTTACCGAAGGAGATGCAACTCCCGCGAGTGCCAGGGTGATGAAGGATCCGCCGATGAGGAGTGTCGCTAAAGCGACCAGGCCGAGGACAATATTGACGTAGGTGAACGCTGTGTCGCTGAAGATGATGGATGCCCGCACCAGAGACAGCAGGCGCCAGACGCAGACAAGCGCGACCTGCACGCAGAGCAGGAACCCCACTGTGACAATGATGCCCGGCACCTGGAGGTAGCCGAGTTGGGGAGATCTGTCGACCATCTGCTGCGCGACCGAGGGGACCACGGCCACCTGGCACACCAGCAAAAGTGCGATCAGTACCAGGATGAGCGTTTTCAGTGTGACGATCGCCGTGCGATGCATGAAAATCCTATCGTTTATCGGTGATTATCTATCGATAAACAATATACACAGGTTTCTTCGGGCAGTGCTGCTGCGTGGTGCCCCACGGCCACGGCGTCAACGACGGGCGCCTGCGTCGCTACTTTCGACGTTGGCAGCAGAATGCTCACGAGCGGTGTCGGGTGGCATCGGCAGTGCCGACTTTCCTGCAGCAGGCCGGTGCAGGAAATCCCAGGGCGGCCCGGCCCGCGGCCGGACTACCCCACAAAACATTTCTTTAGGTATTCTTTGACGGACTTCGCCGTCTTAGTGTTTGTATGCGTGATTTTTCCTCGGGAATGTCGGTGGTCGGGTGTTGAGTTCAATCATGAACAACTTAGCGTTGGGGCTCACCCGGGTGGCGGCCTCCGTCGCCGCGCTCGGTGGCTCCAGCGCCGAGTTCGGCAGCCTGTCGGATGCAGAGGTGCTCGCGGCGCGTGCCCCGATCGCCGAGCTGCTGCGACTGAGCAACACGGTCGCAGCGTTGCTGGCTGGCACGATCGCCGAGCGGTCCCGCCCGGAGTTGGGCCAGTCGGGGCTGCGGCGCGCTTCGGATTTGGGAACCCGACGCTGATGGTGCAAGACGCCACCGGTCTCAGCCGCATGGAGGCGGGTCGGCTACTGGCCGTCGGCCTTTTGATGGGCGACACGGACACCGCTGAACGGCAGGCGGCCGATGCCGTTCGGGAGGCCGAGCGGGCAGCGCAGGCTGCAGCCGATTTCGCCGCCGAAGCAGAACGCGAAGCGGAGCGGGAGGCCGAACGGGCCGCCGCCTGGGCCGCGCTGCACCCAGATCTTCCACCGCTGCCCGTGGCCGTCCCACGCCCGCTGCCACCGGTTGTGCCCGTAGCCGCGGTCGAACCAGTGGTGGTGCCGTGGCAAGCGCCGATCGTGCACGCCGTCGCCGACGGCACATTCTCGCCCGGTGTCGGCGACGCCGTGCTGCGCGGGCTGGGCACGCTGGATCAGGCGATCACGGCCGAGAAGCAGGCGCGCGATGACACGACCTGGTCGTTTTGGCGGCGGGCGGACGGCATGGTGACGTTGCACGCCCTGTTGGCGCCCGAGCAGGGCGAAATGTGGATGGTGACGTACGACGCGTTGACCAGTCCGCGTCGCGGCGGGGTGCGGTTCGTCGATCCCGAGCGCGCCGCATGGGCGCAGAGCGTCAAGGATGACCCGCGCACCCTCGACCAAATCGCCGCGGATTCCTCCACCCAACTCCTCAAGCTCCGCGCTGACGCCGACCCGAACACTATGTTCGGCGGACGCCGGCCGGTCGTGCAGATCATCGTCACCGAACACGACCGCCCCGAGAGCGGCACCACTAGAGCCACCGCCAATTCAGCATTTGGCTACCTCGAGGGCAACCCGGCTCCGGTGTCGGCGGAGACGATCGACCGGCATCCTTGTGACACTGGCTATCTCGGAATCCTGTTCAGCCAGTCCGGGCAACCCCTCAACGTCGGCCGTGACGAACGTCTCTTCAACCGCGAGCAACGCCGGGTACTCGCCGCGCGCGACGGCGGATGCCGCTGGCCCGGCTGCGACCAACCGCCGTCGTGGGCAGAATAGCACCACATCGAAAACTGGTCTGACCAGGGACTTTCCAACGTCGATTTCGCCGTACTACTCTGTGCACATCATCATATGTTGCTTCATAACCGACACTGGAAGATTCATCTCCTCGCTGGCGAGTATTGGCTGCAACCTCCGGTCGAGATTGACCCCGAGCAAACGTTGATTGCCCTGCCCAGCAAGAACCCGCTCCTGGCCGAACGCCTCCGGGTCGACGAGCTTCTGCCGACGGCCCCGGGGCAAGCACCGCAGACAGCCGCTTGTCACGGGATGGCGGTCTCGACGAGCTCGACCAACGAGACGGGGACGACCCGAGAGCGGGTCACCCGCACGACGACTACCGAAACTAGAGCAGCTGCGTTGCCCGGGGCCGTGTGGCTGGCACCGCAGACAGCCGCTAGTCACGGGATGGCGGTCTCGACGAGCTCGACCAACGGGGTGGGGACGACCCGAGAGCGGTCACCCGCACGACGACTACCGAAACTAGAGCCGTTAGAAGCCGAGGCGACCGAGCTGTTTCGGGTCGCGCTGCCATTCCTTGGCGATCTTGACCCGCAGCGACAAGAACACTCGCTTTCCGACGAGCGGTTCGATCTCCTTGCGGGCGCGGCTACCGACGTCCTTGAGCCGGCTGCCCGACTTTCCGATGATGATGCCCTTCTGGCTGTCGCGTTCCACGAACAGGTTGGCGTAGATCTCGACCAGCTCCTGATCGTCACGCTCAATGATGTCGTCAATGGTGACAGCGATCGAATGCGGCAGTTCGTCTGTGACGCCTTCCAAGGCGGCCTCACGGATGTACTCCGAGATGCGCGACTCGAGGGTCTCGTCGGTGACCGCGTCGGCGGGGTACAGCGGGGCGTCCGCGTGCGGCAGCAGACGAAGCAACTCGGTCGAAAGGGTGTCCAGCTGGATCCGGCTGGTCGATGAGATCGGCACAATCGCTTCCCAGTCCCGCAACTGCGAAACGGCGAGCAGCTGGTTGGCGACATTGGTCTTGGACGACGCGTCAATCTTTGTCACGATGGCGACCTTCTTGGCCCGAGGAAAAGCATCCAGTTGCTCGTTGATGAACTTATCCCCCGGTCCGATCGGTTCGTTGGCCGGAATGCACAGCCCGATCACGTCGACGCCGGCGAGGGTCGCGGTGACGAGGCTGTTCAGGCGCTCGCCGAGGAGGGTGCGCGGGCGGTGGATGCCGGGGGTATCGACCAGAATGAGCTGGCCGTTCTTCTGGTGCACGATGCCGCGAATGGCCCGGCGCGTGGTTTGAGGTTTCGAGGAGGTGATCGCCACCTTCTCCCCCACCAGTGCGTTCGTCAGGGTGGACTTGCCCACGTTGGGACGTCCCACGAATGAAACGAATCCAGCTCGGTACCCTGCGGGGTGGGGGTCGGGTGTTACGGTCATGACCGTTCTCCTTCATCATCTGACACTGCGCTCGCGCTCGTGTTGCTGGTCGGTTCCGTGAGGAATGCGGTCTGCGCATCAATCAAAGCTTCATCGCGCTCCACCAGCACTGTGCTGATGCGCTTGCGGCGGCCTTCGGTACGTTCGGCGGTGAGGATCAAACCACTCACCGAAGCGACCGACCCCGCGACGGGCAGTCGACCGAGAGCTTTGGCCAGCAGGCCACCCACCGAGTCGACATCGTCATCGTCGAGATCGAGGTCAAACAGCTCGCCCAGTTCGTCAACCGGCAATCGGGCGCTCACCCGAAAGTGCCCATCCCCGAGGTCCTCGAATTCGACGACGTCGCGGTCGTATTCGTCGGAAATATCGCCGACGAGCTCCTCGATCAAGTCTTCGAGTGTGACGAGACCGGCGATGCCGCCGTATTCATCGACGACCATGGCGAGGTGGTTGGATTCAAGCTGCATTTGCCGCAGCATGTCATCGGCTTTTTTCGACTCGGGCACGAAAACGGCCGGTCGGGCCAGTTCGGCCACGCTGAGCTGGAGGGCGTTGATCGGCCGTTCGAACACCAGCCGGGCCACGTCGCGCAGGTACAGAATGCCGGCGACGTCGTCGACTTCACCGCCCTGAACCGGCACGCGGGAGGTGCCGCTGCTCAGGAACAGCGCCATGGCCGCATCGATGCTCGCGTCGGCGTCGATGGTGATCATGTCGGTGCGCGGAATCATCACCTCGCGCACGACTGTCTCACTGAATTCGAAGATGGAGTGGATGAGGTCGCGGTCTTCTTCTTCGATCACAGACAGCTCGGTGGCCTCGTCGACCATGCTGAGCAGTTGCTCTTCAGAGGTGAAGGTGGCCAGCTTGGTGCGGCCGGGGGTGACCCGGTTGCCGAGGGCGACGAGGGCGTTCGCGATCGGGCCGAGCAGCACGCGCACGAAATGCACGAGCAGGGCGGTTGCGGTGAGCAGGCTGACCGGATGGGCGCGGCCGACGCTGCGGGGGCTCGCACCGACGAGCACGAAGGAGACCGAAGTCATGATGAGCGCCGAAAGCAGCAGGGCCAGCCACAGGGTGTCGATGGTGGTTGCGAAGACCAGGGTCACGAGCACCGCGGCCGTGGTCTCGGCGGTGATTCGGATGAAGTTGATCGCGTTCAGGTGCGCGCCGGTATCGTCGGCAATGGCGCGCAGCGACCGTTTGGCACGATGGTGCGCCACCAGGCTGACGATATCGGCCCGGGACTGGCTCGTGATCGCCGCGTCAACGGCGGCCATGAGCCCGGCGAATACCACCAGGACAACAGCCGCATAAATGAACCACGCGATGAGCATCAGTGGCGTTGTCGTTCCTGCATGGAGAAGCCGATGAGGATGTCGCGCTGAATGCCGAACATCTCCTTTTCTTCAGCGGGTTCTGCGTGATCGAAGCCGAGCAGGTGCAGCACGCCATGGGTCGTCAGCAGCAGCAGCTCGTCGAGGGTGCTGTGACCGGCTGTTTCGGCCTGGGACTGGGCGACCTGCGGGCAGAGCACAATGTCGCCGAGCAGGCCGGGCGGGGTCTCCTGATCCTCGGTACCGGGGCGCAGTTCGTCCATCGGAAAGCTCAAAACATCGGTGGGGCCCGGTTCGTCCATCCACTGCACGTGCAGCTGTTCCATGGCGCCTTCGTCGACGAGCACGATGGCGAGTTCAGCGTCGGCGTGCACGTGCATCGTGTCGAGCGCAAAGGCAGCGAGGCGCAGAATGGCGGCCTCATCGACGGGGATGGTTGACTCGTTGTTGATTTCG
>Ga0307487_1001216_pt1 | contig 18613 bp, 13 predicted proteins | sample CBIW12metaG_FD_203665 | JGI IMG/M metagenome (GOLD analysis project Ga0307487, IMG submission 203665) | Sea-ice brine microbial communities from Beaufort Sea near Barrow, Alaska, United States - CBIW 1.2 | ecosystem: Environmental > Aquatic > Marine > Coastal | place: USA: Alaska | collected... | reverse complement strand
TTGGATCAGCAGCGTTCGACATCGCATTTTAATATCCCCTTTGAGAACGGCGTATCTATACTTCGTGCACCAAACTATATGAACTGTAAGTCGAGAAACTGTAGGTCCATTACTCAGTTGTTCTGACATTTGTCAACGTAAACCTTTTTAGAAGCTAAAGCGAAATGCACTAAAGTGCATAGTTTAAACTATTTTTGAGACCAATAAATTACAATATGGAGTTTGTCGAATGGATACATATGTTCCACAAAACAGGTGAAAACAGGGAGTTTCAACACTATCTAAAATGTAACCAGAGAAAAATAAAATTCAAAAATATCGAAAATTGGAATTTTTGTAAAAAAACAGAGGTTTCCGTTCTAACACTACCTAAGGTTAATTTTCACGGAAAGTAGGCCATTGACCTCCGTATTGTTGTTAAAAATTCTGGACTAATGGTTCCCGAATTGACTATACCATCATCACCTTGATGGCTGGCCATTGACTTCCATATTAGACACTCCCGAACCGAACATCGACAGGCATTATATTCTTTTTTATGAAAAAGCAGAAGCAGGATAAGACTCCCAAGTTTGTAGTCATCAGCGAGCAGATTATTAGTAAAATTAACTCCAAGGAGTTGCTTCCGGGGGAAAAAGTACCCTCTGAAAATGAGCTAATCCACTCTTTCGGCGTGAGTAATACTACTGCGCGGAAAAGTTTACAAGAAATAGAATCCCGTGGATATGCCCAGCGAATAAAGGGTAAAGGTACTTTTGTACTCAACAAAACTGAAGACCATCATCTGGTAAGGACTTTAGGTTCTATTGATGCGACCAGAAGAGGTTTTGATGAAGGATTGAAGGCCGAAGGGTTTACCCCCAAAACGATTGTACTGGAAAAAGTAGTGCTAAATCATGGAGTATCGGTAGAAATAAGTGCCAAGAATTATATTATCGAGGGCCCGGTTTTAAAAGTACACCAATTAAGGTATGCCGACGATATGTTGCTTAAAGACGAGACCAAATACATTTCTTTAAAGCTCTGTCCCAAAATCAATATGCTCTCTACCGATCTTTCTTATTTCAAGGTTTATGAAGACAAATACCAGCTTAAGATCTCCGACATCAAACAAAACCTAAGTGCCATCATCCTCCCGCCAGATGACCCAACCAATAATTTCGGTTTTGACAAGGCCTTACCGGTTTTCGTGTTGGACAGCGTAGTGTTGAGCCAACAGGATGCAGTACTTGAGCTGGAAAAGTCCCTGTATAGGGCTGATAAATACAAATTTGCAATCATTGCCCATCCTGAGTACAACGCAAAGTAAAACGTGAGGTATAAAGTGTCAGTTAAAACTTAAAGATTACGCCCAGTTTGTTTAACTTAGAGCGTTAAGATATGTTTTGTAAATAGTGTGTAAAGGGTCATGATGTACTGTGGATTAAGATTTTAAAATGTTTTTATATTAAATAAGAAGTTTTTCTTGTTTTTCAGTTGATTTGGATTTATCCTTGTTCAGTGAACTTAGAGCGTTAAGCACAATGAATCCAAAAATCCGATGGTATATTCTCGCAATGGTATTCATTGCCACAGGTCTGAACTTTCTAGACAGGCAGGTCTTGTCCATGACGATTATAAAAATTCAGGAAGAATTATCTATCTCTGATGTTCAGTATGGCTGGGTGAACACTGGTTTTTTGGTCAGTTATGCCTTAATGTTTACTCTTGGTGGCCGTCTGATCGATAAATACGGTGCCAAAAAGGGTCTGGGTTTTTCTGTTGGACTTTGGTCTCTGGGAAGCATACTACATGGGGTAATGACCAGTTTCTGCCATTTGCTAGGATTTCGCTTTTTGTTGGGTATGGGCGAAGGCGGATGTTTCCCAGGTGCTGCCAAGACGGTTTATGAATGGTTTGACAAAAAAGAGCGTGCACTTGCCAACGGCATAGCCATTGGAGGTGCTGCCATAGGTGCGGTTGCTGCCCCGCCGCTGACCATCTTAATTGCAGGCCAACATGGTTGGCGCTGGAGTTTTATCATTCCGGGATTAATTGGTCTGGTCTGGTTTGCTTTCTGGTTCAGTCAATCCTGGAAAAAAAGTCTGCATAACAGAGAGCTTAAAGCAATGGACGCCAATGCGGAACCCGAGGTGCAGATTTCGTTAAAAACACTGCTGAAAAACAAAACTGTTCAGGTCTTCATTCTGATCAGGTTTCTATTGGATCCGGTATTTTATTTTTTGATGTTTTGGGTACCCAAATACCTTCATCAGGAGCGAGACTTGTCCTTTGAACGAATCGGTGAATTATTTTGGATTCCCTTTTTGGCGCTGGGCCTTTCCAATATCCTCGGAGGTTGGTGTTCGGACAAATTAGTGGCTAAGAATTTCAGCATCAATGCTGCCAGAAAGTGCGTGATGGGTTTTGCCGCAACGCTAACCCTAGTGGCACCTTTTATTTCCAGGGTATCTACCGTAGAAGTAGCCGTCCTACTGATGTCATTAATGATGCTGGCTCATGGTTTTTGGATAACGAATTACATTACAGCTATAGCAGACGTTTTTGGTAAATATGCAACCTCTTCAGTTGTGGGCCTGTCAGGGACAGCTGGAGCTATTTCAGGGATGATCATCAATCCATTCATCGGCTGGATCGCTCAAAACTACTCCTATAGTCCGCTATGGCTGGTTTCCGGAATCATGTACCCTCTTGCATTTATCTTATTTATGGTATTTATTCCGAAACTCAAAACCATAGAAGTCAGCGGATTAAGTTAAATAAGTAATAAACGAAGTATCATTTTGTCAAAATAAACCTAGTGCGTTAAGAAACTCAAAAAACATTAAACTCAATACAATGAAGGTAACTAGTGGAAGCGTAAACCCGGTGGAGGGAAAATATAAAATCGAAAGGAGGAAAGTCTCTTCGCCCAGAATTGGTGTTTTTGGCGTAGGCTATTTCAAATACTGGGCGCAGTTTGAAGGCCTTCTGGATGATTTGCTAGCGAAGCAAAAGATCCTCATTGAGAAAATTGGTAAAAATAATATAGAAGTGATTGATTTTGGTTTGGTGGATGACGCTCAGTCTGCCTATGATCTGGTGCCCAGGCTGCAGGCGGCAAATCTAGACCTGATATTTTGTGATATGCTCACTTACGCTACATCAAGTACTTTTGGAGTAATTATCAAAAACATTCATGTGCCAATTGTGCTGGTAGCTTTACAGCCGGACAAGGCAATGGATTACAGCCGTGCTTCTACCTATATGCAGCTTTACAATGATGATGTGTGCTCCTTGCCTGAGTTTGCCGGGGTGGCGGTAAGAATGGGTAAAAAAATACCGGAAGTCATCATAGGGACTTTACATGACGATCCCGAATCCGATCTGATGATCAACGAGTATTGCCGTATCGCCAATGTTTTGCATGGGCTGAAAACAGCTAGAATTGGCCATATAGGTCATCCTATTGAGTCCATGCTAGATATGCATACTGATTCTACCATGCTTACCGCTCATTTTGGAGTGCATATCGTTCAGTGTGAGGTCAATGAAATCGTGAGTAACTATTCTTCGAATGTCTCGGATGCCGAGGTGGAAGAGGAAGAAAATCGGATTTTGTCTTTCTTCGATACCCCTGAGCCCGTTTCTGATCCCATTTCTGAGAAGTTGAAAAAGGAGGATCTAAAGGTGGCTGCCGGAGTATCTGTGGCTTTAAAGAAGTTTGTGACGGACAGAAATCTAGATGGACTGGCATACTATTACAATGGGGAAGACCATAGTGAAACACAATTGGTGATGTCCAATCTTATTGTAGGTAATTCGCTTTTGACAAGTTCGGGTTTCCCCATGTGCGGTGAGTCTGATCTGAAATGCTGTATGGCCATGTTTATCATGGATCGTTTTGGTTTAGGTGGGAGTTTTGCGGAATTTCACCCCGTAGATTTTAAAGAGAATTTTGTTTTGGTAGGTCATGACGGTCCTCATAATATCTCCATCGCCCAGGGAAAACCTGTCCTGAGGAGTTTAAAAAAGTACCACGGAAAACCAGGTTTTGGGGCAGGTGTTGAATTCAAAATTAAGGAAGGCCCTATTACTATGCTGAGTATCAGTTCTAATTTTGAAGGTAAGTTCAAATTTGTAATAGCCGAGGGAGAATCGGTGGAAGGACCCATACCACCCACCGGCAATACCAATACAAGGGGTTTTTTCAAGCCGGATGTTCGCACCTTTCTGACCCGATGGATCAAAGAAGGTCCCACCCATCACTTTGCCTTAGGCATTGGCCACCATGCTTCCAGTATCGAAAAAATAGCTAATTATCTTAACATAGAATCAGTGGTGGTGCGATAACTCTCCGCTGAGGATAACATAAACCCTAACACTTATGAAAACACATTTAAAAACAAAAATCATCTACCTGTTGCTCAGTTTGTTTTGCTTTCAAAGTCAACTACTGGCGCAAGCAGGAGGGAGTTATTCGATCAGCGGAAGAGTCGTGGACGGTGACGGCACCACACTTCCCGGGGTAACAGTGTTTGAAAAAGGTACCAGTAACGGCACAATAACCAATTTGGACGGCCAATATAAATTTAATGTTGGCAGTCAGGAAGCTGTGCTGGTATTTTCTTACTTAGGATACACCCCCCAGGAGGTTACGATCAATAACCGCTCAGTGATTGATATCACACTTCAAGCGGATCTCCAACAGCTTTCAGAAGTTGTGGTGGTGGGATATGGAACGCAAAGAAAACAAGACCTTACCGGATCTATCGTTTCTGTAAAGGGAGACGACATTCTTCAGCCCTCTGCAAGCAGTTTTGACCTGATGTTGCAGGGTAAAGTGCCAGGAGTTCAGGTCAGCCAGACTACTGGTGCCCCAGGTGGCAACGTCAATATTTTAGTAAGGGGCATAAGTTCGATCACAGGGGGTAGTCAGCCTTTGTATGTGATAGACGGTTTTCCTGTTGGTTCGGGAGGCGGAGGGTCTGATATGAGGAGCTACGGTGGTTCCAGTTTTTCTTCTTTAGGCATGGCTAATAATACTTCAACTAGAGTCAATCCTCTTTCCTCTATCAATCCTTCTGATATAGAATCGATAGAAATCCTAAAGGATGCTTCAGCCACCGCCATTTATGGATCCAGAGGTTCTAACGGTGTCGTCATTATTACCACCAAAAGAGGGGCCTATGGCAAGTCCAGCATCAATGTGGATGCTTCCTATGGGGTTCAGGAGGTCGCTCATAAGTTGGATATGATGAATTCCCGCCAGTATGCGGATTATGTAGCAGATGGGCGCGACAATGCCTGGGTATACGCAGGCGGATCAATTGATGATCCCAATGAAGTCAGGTCTGCGGCTACGCGAGTGAGACCAGAATTTAGAAATCCTGGGTCGATTACCACAAACACGGATTGGCAGGATGTCCTTTTCAGGGTCGCACCTGTCCGCAATTTGCAGGTTTCTTCTCAGGGAGGAACCGATAAGACGAAGTATTTTATCTCTGCGGGATATTTTTCCCAGGATGGGATAATTGTCAACTCGGATTATAACCGTTTTAATTCGCGGGTAAATATCGATGCCGTAGTTTCAAGAAGGGTAAGGATCGGAACCTCTACGTATGGTTCTTATGGTTACGGACGATTTGCCAATACAGAATCGCACTACGGACAGGGAGGATTGCTGGCCAATGTACTGGCTGCCTCTCCCACCATACCGGTATACGATGACGAGGGAAATTATTATTTCAATCAGGATGATGTGACTGACGGATTAGGCTTTCTGGCCAATGTTTTGACGGTTAGCGAAGGTTCTCTTGATAGCCGCAAAGTAATGGATGTGGTTTCCAACAATTTTGTGGAGGTGGATATCACCGATGACCTCATGTTCAAAACGTCGGTTGGAATTAATTATTCCTCCAACAATATCCGGCTTTGGAGGTCTTCTGCGGTTCCTAATTACACGACTTTAAATTACCCGGCAACGGGTGCTGTTACAAAGATGGAAACCATAAATTGGCTGAACGAGAATACCTTGAATTACAATAAGGTCATTGACAACACCCATTTTATAACCGGTGTGGTGGGCTTTACCTCCCAAAAGAACAGCGCTGACCGAATGTCCGCAGGTGCCTCGGATTTCCCTACTGAATATGTTCCCTACATTTCTGCTGGTATCGTCAACGCAGGAACTCATACCGTAAGTGAATGGTCGCTGCTTTCGGTGATGGCCAGGGTGAATTATTCTTATGCCGGGAGGTGGATGTTGACAGCAACCATTCGAAGAGACGGAAGCTCAAGGTTTGGATCCAACTACAAATGGGGGTCTTTCCCTTCTTTTTCGGTAGGCTATAATGTGGCAGAAGAAGAGTTTTTAAAAAAAATCAGAACTAATTAATAATTTAAAAATAAGAGCCAGCTATGGGGTATCAGGCAATAATCAAATTGGTAACTATAGCCATATCGGCTTGCTTTCTCCTACGCGATATGTAGAAAACAATAGCCTTAAACCGGGCTTGATTCCAAGCAGTTTGTCTAACGATGATCTGACATGGGAAAAATCTAGGCAAATCAACTTTGGTGTTGATCTGGGCTTTTTTAAGGATAGAATAACGCTTACGGCTGATATCTACAGGGATTTGAAAACCGATTTGTTACTGGCTGTGCAACTGCCTGCTGCTTCTGGATTTAATAGCTCCACCCAAAACATCGGGGATATAGAAAACAAAGGGTTGGAACTCGGACTTAGTACCATCAATTTCAATAATAGCAAATTTCAATGGAACAGTAATCTGACTTTTAGCGCAAACAAAAACAAAGTTTTGAAACTTGCCACCGGTGGGGCCAGAATTTCGAATTCAGCTTACCAAATTACGGAAGTAGGTTCTCCCATTTCCAGTTTCTATTTAATCAACAAGCTTGGTGTGTTTATGAATAGTGCGGAATTGGACGGTGCAGCCCTTCAGCATCCCAAGACCCAGGCAGGCGATTTAAAATTTGAAGACGTAAACGGTGATGGGGTGATCAACCAAAGTGACAGGAAAATCGTGGGAACGCCATGGCCAGATTTTATCTGGGGATTTGACAATAGCTTTACTTTTGGTAATATCAGCTTAAACATATCTCTGGTGGGATCTCAGGGTGCATTTACTTATCTGGATGCTGGTGGAAGCTTGCTAGGAGACAATGGGGTACAGAATAATCCAACACTTACCGACAGGCGTTGGAGATCGGAAGCTGATCCCGGAGATGGAGTGATGCCAAGGGCTATCAGAAGTAATTATGCGTTCGGTTTTGGTACATCTTCACACTTCTTATTTGACAATTCATTCACCAGAATCCGCAATCTTGGATTGTCTTACAATCTTACAGAAGGGCTTGCATCCCGTCTCCGGGTCAAAAATTTAAATGCTTATTTCAATGTGTCCAACGTGTACACTTTTACCGATTATCCAGGTTATGACCCGGAGTCAAGTACTACAGGAGACAACGTGGTCAATTCAGGGATTGATTATTTAAACTATCCCTTGCCCCGTACTTATACCGTCGGAATTAAACTCTCTTTATAACTGTCAAAAGATACCGCTATGAAAAAATATTGCATATACTTATTTACGTTGGTCACTATTACTTCGTGTTCGGATTTTCTTGACCTGCAACCGGAATATCAGGTAAGCGAAAAATCGTTTTATAAAAGTGCCAGTGATTTTGAGACTGCTCTAATAGGCAATTACGCCGGATTGCAGGGAATTCACAGCACTGCTCTAATGTACATTGGTGAACTAACGACAGACAATGCCGAAGTACGCTGGACATCACCTTCAGTTTCTGAGACTGAAGCGGACGAAGTGAGTTTTACTCCTTCCAATGGTTATCTGAACACGATCTGGAATGGCTCCTTTGCAACTATTTCCCGCTCTAACAATATCTTGGCGAGGATCGATGGTGTCGATCTCACCGCGGAACGGAAAAACCAGTTTAAAGGTGAGTCATTGTTTTTGAGAGCTTATGGATACTTCTATCTCGTCCGGCTTTTTGGAGAGGTTCCGATGGTTGAGGTGGCCTTTAGAAGCCCGAATGAGATCATGAAATTTGATATGTCCAGGAAACCCATTTCTCAGATATATGATCTTATAAAGAAAGATCTCTCGGAAGCGGCCAGTCTGCTAACCAATGTTAGCGGGCTGAGTAGGTCCAGGGCCTCATCGGGTGCTGCTAAAGCACTTTTGGGGAAGGTTTATCTGACCTTGGGAGAGTATGATCAGGCTTCGGCTGTGCTGAAAGAAGTGATTGATGAACAGAAGTACTCCCTTGAGCCGGACTATTTCCGGATGTTTACCAATGGTAATGACGAGTTGCCGGAATCCGTATTTGAAATTAAATATTTGTCCGGTAATTTGGGCGAAGGAAATTCATTTTCGTCGACTTTCACCCCTGCGCGTTTTGATATGGCCATATTCCCCAACAATATGCAGGGGAATGGTAGAATCATACCTACACCTGAAATGGCCGGTTCCTATGAATCGGGGGACCTTAGAAGAAGTCTTTCCATTGGAGATTCCGTATTGTTGGTTACCGGGAAGTACGCGAAAGAACTATACGGATTGAAATTTGTCGATTTTACCGTCGGCATTATTAGCGACGGCGGAATAAACTACACCTCCTTGCGCTATGCAGATGTCCTTCTGATGTATGCAGAGGCATTAAACGAAACCGGTGCCAATAGTGAAGCGCATACCTATCTTAACATGGTTCGAAACCGGGCAGGACTGGTAGATCTTTCCGGACTTTCCAGTGAAGAATTTAAGTTGGTCATGGAAAGAGAAAGAAGATCAGAGTTCTTTTTGGAAGGGCACCGTTGGTTTGACCTTGTCCGTACCGGACGGCTAAAGACTGTGATGAATCAGTATTTCCAGGATAAAGGGCTTAGCTTTTCCATCTCAGATCATGAATGGATCATGCCCATCCCTTTGCGCGAAATAGATATAGATCCTAATTTGGAACAAAATCCAGGGTTTTAAAGAAAATGAATCAAAGATGATCGATAAAATGAAATGGTTTGCTCTGGTGCTGTGGGCTTTTGTTAATCTGGAGGCCACAGCTCAAAATATTAAGGGACAATCCTTCCAAAATATTACATTGGAGGCCTCACTTAAGCCATTTAAGAAAAATGAAAAGGCATATATCAGGGCGGTTGCTCATGAAATGTTTACCCAATGGCACTCCCTACTCCGGCACGCTGATACCGTATCGGTGATGCTTTGGACGGCAGATGGTTCTGAGATCCTCGATTATAAGGGGACTATGGATCAACCGCTGGAGTGGGCCAAATATATTGGTAACCCCAATACCCAACATGAAGTGGGATCGGGGCCGGATTCGCTTTCTATACATCAAAGGGCTTATCTGTATCAGGATAATCCGCCGGACTTCACCTATGGTGACCTTGCTTTCATTGTAAAAGCATTGAAGGAAGAAGGAAGAAAAGTAACAGGCAAGCCCATCATGGTAGGAGCCACCTTTGACCCCGGACCTGAATTCGCAAAGTCGTCTTTTAAATATGAAAAGCATCCGGAGATCCTTGGTGGAACTGCCATGGGACATAAATCCTTCGTGGACTGCTATTCTGTATTAAACGCCGACAATGAAGCGTATGCCGGATTTCCTAATGGCATACCGGATCAAACGCCTTTCGGGGTCTTCTTTGGCAGGCAAAGCCAACACTTCTTGACTGACCTGGGATTCAATTATATCTGGCTTAGCAACGGCTTTGGTTTTGGAGCGGAGGGCTGGTCTTCTACAGGTGCCACCTTCAACGGGAAGAAATTCTTCCAGGATAAATTGGCTGACTATTCGGATAAGGTATTGGATTTTTGGAAGCTTTTCAGAGAGGAATGCCCTGAGTTTCCCATCCAGACCCGCGGCACCAACCTTTCTGTAGGTGCTGATTTGGCCAGAGATGCTGTGAATCTCAAGAATATTTACGAAGGAAATTTCAATATGCTTCCCCCGCCTAATTCTCCCTGGGCGGCATTGGACGGAGATTTCGGATTGGAAATGGCCGGGTACATGTCAAGAATGGCGGAGCTTCCCGATAACCGGTTTCCATTCCGTTATTACACGCATGACCCCTGGTGGCTCAACAGCCCCTGGCTGGACAGATACGGAAGGGAGCCTCATGATATTTATTTGCCACTGGCAGTAGCAAGGATTGATGAAAAAGGGGAAATGGGAGTACCCACGCATCTGAACTTCCTTACCATAGACGATACCTACGGCAATATGCCAACGCAGGTGCCGGATGAAGTCATTCCGCATATTTTGAAAGCTCGGTACGACCAGCCCACCGCTCCGGGTCCTGTGGTTTGGGTGTATCCATTTGATGAGTACCATGACTGGGCCAGGAATTATACGAACAGGCTGCCGGAGATCTATTATGGCGACTGGTTTATCCGACAGGCGATCAATAGCGGGTTTCCTCTGAATACGGTGATTTCCACTACCTCTCTACCGGAAGCCCTGGTCAATAAACCGGTACTTTTTGAGGCATCGGTACTCCTGACTATCGCTCCGGACGAGGGATCCAAAAATGAGAAAACACTCATAGATTTCGTTAAAAATGGCGGACAGCTTATTGTATTCGGACCTATGGATCATTCGGGCAAAGCCTTTATGGATTTTATCAATCTATCCAATAAAGAACCACTATCCGGAGAAATGGAGCTGATTTCAAGTATTAATATTGACCTGGTGAAAGGGGAATTGCCTCAAAAAATCCGACATCAAGCCTTGTTTTCAGGGGGTGGATTCCGTACAGTCGTTCAAAACCCCGGGGATAGCCACACAAAAGTTTTAGCCACTGTAAAACAGAGGGATGAACAAAGGGATATGGCATGGGTGAGACAGCATCCAGATTGGAACGGAGGGAAAGTGGTGTATTTACGGGGCACCAACTCCAGCAGCTTTACCGGTGGAAGATTACTGACCCCTGACAAGTCGGAAGAATATCAGATTGTTCCGGCCATGCTCAAAGATGTTTTGGGGACATTTGGGATGCATTTAAAAATAGAAAAAGAAAGCACAAGCATCAAAGATCCCGTGCTTACCATCAATCGCGCTGACAATGCCTTTATCTTTTCCGGTTATAACCCGAATTCTACCGTGAAGCAGTATTTTAAATTCGAGCAGGGTGCGCCATTGATGCTGGGCCTTGAGACCATCCTTGAAGACGGTTTCTCTAACTATACCATGCCGACCGCCTGGCACAGGGAATGCAGGGCTTTTATCACCCAGTCATCTGGCATGATTTCATTTAAAGAGCTTCATTCAGGTCAGAAGGGTATAAGTAAGCGCTATGAGGTCAGTGGTTTGGAAAATGGAACCCTGAGGATATACCCCTCCGATGGGGTTACCATTGAAGACCTCAATGTGTACCTGAATTCAAGATATCCCTGGACAATTGGAAAGACCAATTTTATCGAGGTGAAGAAAGGTGCCGAGCGGTACTTTGAGATTAAAGAGGTGTCAGGAACTGTCGTATTTTCCTGGTAAGCATATGTAAACAAATCAGTGAAATTGTAAAGAAAAATAATCCTGACATTGGATTCAAAAAATTAACAGAAAAGCCATGAAGTTAAGTTCTTTTACTCTTTGTTTTCTTATTTGCAGTATGCTCACTTTTGCCCTTCAGGCCCAAGAGAGTGGTACCTATCAAAAAATGAGGAGTGAATTCCTCCAGCCTCCTATCACGGCCTACCCCAAAGTATATCATTGGTGGCTGGGCGGCCATGTGGACACGCTGAGGTTAAAAGAAGAAATCCGTTCCTTTAACGAGGCCGGGGTAGTAGGCTTTACCATATTTGAGATTGGCTCCAGAGATACGGTGCTGGTAGGTACCGGCCCTGAATTCCTGGGGGATGAGTCTCTTCGGACCATCAAGCTGGCAGTGGAAGAAGCCGGGAAATACGGCATGGAGGTAGGGCTAAATACGGCGAGTAGCTGGAATGCTGGAGGCAAGTGGATGATACCCGAGCATGCGGCCAAGTCCATTTATCAACACAAGGTGACTGTAACCGGAGGCAGCAAGCAGAAGGTCAAATTGCCCTTCCCCGAGATCCCCGAAAAAGACCCCAGAGGTAGTACGCGCATCATTGCTTACGGAAGAGATGGCAAGCCGGTGTATTCTGAAGAAATAGCCGTTTTGGCCATACCTGTCGTTTCAGCAGGTGTAACGATGGATACCAGCCGAATTAAAGATGTATCGGTGTATTTTGACTCCAAAACAGAGGTGTTGGACTGGGAAGTACCGGTGGGGGAATGGAAAATTATCCGTTTTGTCAGCTCCAACTCAGGAGAAAATCTGGTGCTGCCCAGCAAATATTCAGCAGGGCCTATTGTAGATCACTTTGATGCGGACGCCACGGCCTTTCACTTCAATTATATCATTGATCGGTTGGAATCTGTGATGGGGGATTTGCGGGAGACCGCGCTGAAAAGCCTATATATGGCCAGCTATGAAGCTAGAGGTTTCAATTGGACCCCGACTTTGCCCGAAGAATTCCTAGCAATCAATGGCTATGAAGTAACGAAATTCCTGCCGATTCTCTTTGAAGAAGTTGAGCTTTCCAATGAAGCGACTGCGGAGTTTAAAGCTGCCTTTAATAGGACTCTGTCCGAATTGATGATCAATAACTTTTATATCAAGTCCAAAGAGATCTGTCATGCGCATGGACTGAAAAATAATAGTGAGGCAGGAGGCCCCGGTTATCCCTTACATAATGTTCCCGCAGAACCACTAAAAGCGCTGGGTAAAGGGTTGGATATTCCCCGAGGGGAGTTTTGGATCAACCACCATAATTTCAGCGATGAGGGCCTGGACGTACTAAGAGTGGTCAAAGAAACTTCTTCCGCTTCCCATATTTACGGTGTAGGCATTGTCGAGATTGAAGCATTTACGACTTTCCAACAGTGGCAAGAAGGGCCTTTCGAAATGAAACCTTCAGGAGACCGGGCTTTTGCCGAGGGCATGAACAGGGTAGTCGTTCACGGATCTACACATAATCCTGCAGGTACAGGCAACCCGGGAATCGTTTATCATGCCGGTACGCACTACAATGACAAAAGAGTCTGGTGGAAAAAAATCCGACCCTTTAACGAATACCTAGCCAGGGTATCTTATGTTTTGCAGAAAGCGGATTTCAAAGCGGATGTGATATACTATTACGGAGACAGCATTCCCACCTATGGTGGACATAAGCGCAGCCGGTTTAATCCCGGAGAAGGCTATGATTTTGAATTGGTCAATACAGAGATCCTGCTTGGCCTGGAGGTGAAAGACGGGAAAGTCATCAATCCGAGAAACGGTGCCGAGTTTAGTGTCCTGGCTCTGACTAAAGAATACTCCATCAATCCGGAAGTGCTGGTAAAACTGGAGCAAATGGCGCAAAGCGGAGCCGTGATTACGGGACCCAAACCCGAAAGAATAGCCCCGACAAGGGGAGGAATGAACTTGCCGGATTTAGAAGGAGTGCTGGATAAGCTGTGGAAGCCTTACAGCAAGCAAACCTTCAAGCCGGGAAATGGGATTATTTATGAGGCTTCGGTAGGAGAAATTCTGCAGGGTCTAAAAATCGGCCCTGACTTGAATTATAAAGACATAGGATTCTTTACCCTGAATTATACCCATTATCAAAAAGATGGGATTGACTTTTATTTTGTAGTGAATACTACAGGAGAATGGTTGTCCCGGGACTTGACATTTAGACAGCAGGGGAAGGTTCCCGAATTATGGGATCCTGAGACCGGGAAGGTAACAGCGATTCACGTTTTTGAGGAGACGGTGGAGGGTTTCAGCCTTCCGTTAAGCATGGCGCCTTATGAAAGCACCTTTATCGCTTTTAAATCAGGCGGTAATCCGTCCCATTTCACCAAAATAGCCCATCAAGGGATCCCTCCTCCAAGATTTCAATATACCGATCAGGGTATCGAGTTTTGGGAAGAAGGGGAATTCGGTTTGGATCAAGCAGATAATTCCCTATCCGTAGTCAATTATCCTCATGTAAAAACATTGGAGGGAGCCTGGGAGGTCTATTTTCCTGAAGGCTGGGGAGCACCGGAAAAAGTTATTTTTCCCGAACTAAAATCCTGGACCGAGTCGGGCATCGAAGGAATCAAATACTTCTCCGGTACTGCCCGTTATGAAAAAGGTTTTATCCATGAGATCTATCCCTCCGATTATCCTGAGGCAAGGATCTATCTGGATCTGGGCGATCTTTCTCATATCGCTGAGGTTTGGCTGAATGACAAACCTCTAGGTATCACTTGGTCCAAGCCCTATCGTTTTGATGTGACCGATGCTATAAAACCGGGACTGAATTCCCTCAAGATAGAAGTAGCCAATACATGGTCCAACCGACTCACCGGTGATGCGCTGACGGGGGAGAACTTTACCCAAACCCATGTGGAGACGACTGTGATTAAAGGGATACCTAATCGGAGGTTTCCCTGGAATGAGGCTCCCCTAATCCCTTCAGGGATTTTTGGGCCGGTTACCTTGACTACGGTTTTGCCGGTGTCCGCTAATCAGGAACTTAGTGCCGCCAGGATCTTTTCAGACCATATGGTCATGCAGCGGGATCAACGGATACCCGTCTGGGGAAGGGGTACACCAGGAGACCAGCTCAGCGTGCAATTGGATAAGATAACCGTGGTAACTGAGGTGGAGCGGAATGGAGAGTGGAGAGTAGATTTACCTGCGTTTCCGGCGGGAGGCCCTTATAAGTTGTCCATGGAGGATTCAAAAAAAAAATTCAATTCGATGATGTTCTGATCGGAGACGTTTGGTTTGCATCGGGTCAATCCAATATGCAACATCCTATTTCCGGATGGGAATGGATTCCCAATTCTGCTATTCTGGAGGCTTATAAAGTATTAGAGGAGGCAAAGGGAGCTGACATTCGCCTGTTTTCTATTTCTATTTTTCCTTCACCGGTACCATTAAGCAATTTGCCCGATGGTCAATGGGAAAGAGCCAATGCGAATTCTCTGGCTCAATTCTCTGCTACCGCCTGGTTTTTTGCGAAGAAATTGAATCAGGAATTGGATATTCCCATCGGAATTATTCATAGCTCTTGGGGCGGAACTTCCATCCTAGCCTGGACCAATCAGGAAGCACTAGATGATTTTAAGGATTCCCTGCGATTGCCCCCTTCGCCCGACAATATTGATTGGAAGCAGCAAGTGGAGGCTTCTGTAGAAAACCAAAGGATCAGAAGGAATGCCATAAGCTATCCCAATGCCGGGGTGTTGCAGAGGATCACGTCTGCTCAAGGGAAGAGCGAAAACTGGCAAAAGGTAATTTTGCCCGATGAGTCAACGGATTTGGCATTTGTTTCCTGGTTACAAAAAGAAGTGGTTCTGGAAAAAAATCAGGCGAACCGCGACTTGACGCTTCATCTGGGTTTCCTCAACCGTCAGAGTCATGTCTATTGGAACGACACCCTATTGGGCTATTTTCAATATCCCGCTCCTGTGAAAGCTAGCGTTCCGGCTAGTTTAGTAAAAGAAGGAGTCAGCACAATCACCTTAAGAGTCGCCAGCCCGGCAGGCAGTGGAAAAGTCCAGGGGGATAAAGAAGAGTTCTATCTTGAAGGCAATCTCGCTGAATCCACTCACTCCCTGGCAGGGGAGTGGAATCTACTGGAGAAGGTAGAGCCTATTCCTGAGGTCTTGCCCTCCTATGTCAATCTACCTTCCTTTCTGTTTAACGGGATGGTGGCGCCAGTCATTCCTTACGGCATCAAAGGGTTTATCTGGGACCAGGGATCTGCGGATGCTTCCAGACCATTACTGTATGCGCAGTTGTTTAAGCGCTTGATTACCAATTGGAGAGGCTTTTGGCACAATGATCGGCTTCCATTTTTATTCGTCCAAAATACCGGCACTTACGTTACTCATCAATTTGACGAAAGGTCGTTTAAAAGAAGCTATCTGCGAGAGGCACAGCAAGATGCCCTGGACTTACCGGAAACCGGAATGGTGGTCACGGTAGATCTCGGAGATCCCTACGACGTTCATCCCAAAAACAAGCAGGACTTCGGAAACCGGCTGGCCTTACAGGCCTTAAGAAAAGTGTATGGAAAGCCTATCGTGGCCGATGGACCATTTTTAGGAACGTTTGAGCTAAGAGGGGATACCTTGGTGGTTCAAGCCAGTGAGCTCAACCAGCAATTGGTGTTAAAAATCAAAGACGGTCTTACCGGTTTCGAAATAGCAGGCACCTCGGGCGACTTCTTCCCTGCAACCGTCCGGCTGCAGGGAAATGCCCTTTATATCCATTCCCCAGCTATCCACCAGCCGGAAATATTACGATATGCCTGGGGTGATAATCCCGACATCAGTGTATTCAACAACCATGACTTGCCTATGGCTCCTTTTAGGGTTGTGGTTAATAGGTAGTGAGTGATTGAGTAGGGGTTTGGCTTTTCTAATTGGGGGAATCGGGGACTTTTGGTAATCCGAAGTGGCTGTAAATTGAATTGAGAAGAGCATGATCGTTTGATTCCTAGATATTTAACCATTTTGGCTCTATTCTAAGATACAATTGATTTATGTATCTCTAGGGTAAATGCCTTTCTGCCTTTCCAGACCACGTAACGGCAGGCGTTGCGGATCTGATGCACAGTACAGATTTGCTTTGTGGATTCCGGGAAAACTGTCCTAATGGCATCTTTAAAGCCTTTTAGGTTATCTGTGGCAGTGATCAGAATATCCTGGACTCCCCAGGACCGTAAATCTTTCAACATACTCAGCCAGAAGGCCGCGGATTCGTTTTTCCCCAACCAAAGCCCCAAGACTTCCTTGTTACCATCTGTTTGCAGAACAATAGCGATGTAAATGGTTTTGTCGATGACTCTGGAATTTTCTCTGACTTTGAATACAATCCCATCCATCCAGACGATGCAATAGACGGATTCCAGTGGTCTGTTTTGCCATAGCGTAATGTCCTGTGAAACACGCTTGGTGATCCGTGATATTGCTGAAGTGGACAGTTCGATGTTATAGAGCTCCCTAATTTGCTCTTCAATATCGCTGACACTCATCACCATGGCGTACATGGAAATGATGATGTTTTCCACTCCCTCTGCCATGTTTTTACGCTTTGGAATAAGTGCCGGGGCAAAGAAGTGCATCTCTGTCCCGAGGCACCTGAATCTCAGCTACACCAAACTGGTTATTGATTTTTTTCTTGCTGCCTAAAGTGATTGAAAAAAAGAAATCAAATCCGGAATAGTACAATATGGATTCCTTTCAATGACTGTGTTTTCCTCTTGCCTCCCATTAATTCGGTTGGCTCGCTCAGTGGCCAGTGGCAGTTTATCTTTCAATTCAGCAAAGTGGTTCAGTTTGGTTTTATGGTATTGCGGCCATAATCTTTTAAGATGACTAAGATGACTAAGATGACTAATACATCTTCCCCACGCTGAAACGCTCTTTCGCAATCTTCAAAATGAAGAATAAACCAATGCTCTAAGCAAAGTGCGGTAAAAGAAAACTTAAACTCTTCCATTTCCATCAACCGGAACGCATTTCTTAATTGTGGCCAGTTGTCATGAAAAAAAAATATCCAGATATTATCGTATGGGTTCTTTTCCTTTCTGGCTTTTTTCTTTTTGCCGATAGCTTCCTTGACCAGATCCAAAGGATTCTGCTGATCCCCGACCGCAACCTCCACAGCTATATTTCTCTGAAGATTTCTTCCCAACTCTGCCCGAAGTGAGGTAGCATAAAGCTTGTCCGTCACTCCCTCACATAAAATCAAAATCCGCTTATTCGGTCTCCTCAAAGACATCTTCCTGCATTTTAAGTAAAAAATCCACATCATTGATGATAGGTGTAGGTTCCAATTTCCCGGAAGCGTACCATTTATCCAAAGGATTTTCAGTCCGAATCCCCTTAATATCAGAGCAGGCATATAATTCAGTAACTCCAAATTCATTTTTCTCTGTAAACCAAATCTGGTCCCGCATGAAAGCGCCATTAGCGAGTTGGGTGATATCATGGGTAGCAAAGATCAATTGCGCATTCTTTGGATTGGTCAGTGGATTATGGAAAAGACAGATCAGGTAACTGGTAATGGAAGGATGAAGGTTTTTCTCAAACTCATCCACTATCAAAACTCTACCCGTTTCCAGAGAGTCCAAAATAATACCGCCGATCACCAATAGACTTTTGGTACCGGTGGATTCGTCCTCTACATCAAAAAGCTCGTTTCCGACCAACTTCCCGCCTTCAAATAAGGGATGAGTTGTTTTGATGTCATTCTTATAATCTTCTTGGATTTTTCGTTTGATCTCATCCGGGACATTGTCAGGAAACTTAAAGCTTTGGTCATCAACTTCCTTGGATGAAACTGACAAAACCCAAGTGTCCAAAGCACATATAAATGCATTCAATTTTATGGTAACCCCCGAATCTTGTTGCTCCGCCAAGCGTCTAGCATAAAGTCTTTTAACCCAACTTGCAGTTTTTAAAAGTTAAGCCACTGTAATTCAGTCTATTAATTAATTAATTTTACGTTTCGGGGCAAACAATATTTTTCCTTTGGAACGCTTCATTTTTATAATTTAGCGCTTTG
>Ga0307487_1001214_pt1 | contig 18618 bp, 12 predicted proteins | sample CBIW12metaG_FD_203665 | JGI IMG/M metagenome (GOLD analysis project Ga0307487, IMG submission 203665) | Sea-ice brine microbial communities from Beaufort Sea near Barrow, Alaska, United States - CBIW 1.2 | ecosystem: Environmental > Aquatic > Marine > Coastal | place: USA: Alaska | collected... | reverse complement strand
TACTTTTTTCCAAGGGCTTCCTTCAACAGATCAGCCTGCATGCTCAGGTCCGCATACATCCGCTTCAGCCGACGGTTCTCATCTTCCATGGCCTTCATCTGGCTGATCATGGACGCGTCCATGCCGCCATACTTCGCCCGCCACTTGTAGAACGACGCATTGCTCATGCCATGCTCACGGCAAAGCTCTGCCAACGGCACTCCACCTTCGCCCTGGCGCAGGATCGCCAAAATCTGCGCCTCAGTGTATCTGCTTTTCTTCATTCAAATTCTCCTCAGACATCTTGCCGAGAAAATTCTACTTATGAAGCCCCTTAATTTCGGGGGGGATTACCCCCATGCAGGCTCCCCTTTTCGTGCCGACTCAGGGATGAGGTGCGGCAAAGAGCAACCTGCTCTTTGCGAGGGTCCGGCGAAGAGGCGCAAACCGGCAGATACAAACTGGCAGTTATGCCGGACGGGCGGCGTCAGTTGGGGTTCAACTCCTTCCAGACCGACTGATTCCGGCGGCGGATGGTGCTTTCATCCGGCGCTTCGCCCTCGGCCGAATTGGCGATGAACCACTCCTGCATCTCAATGACCAATTCGCGCTGCCGCACTGGAACCCCCCCAGTGTAGAGCCGCTTGATCAGGGCGATATAGAACCTGTCCCAGTCATATTTCGTAGGCGCGCCGGGGCCAACATTGCGGGTGCGGCCGATTCCGTGAGCCTCCTCGAACCGATCAATTTCGCGGGCGGTGATCATGATGTCGGCAGAGGCCAGGCGCACGCCGCCCACTGGCTCGGTGATCTCATGCCATTGATCCTCCCCCGCACGCCGCGCCTGCGTCACGTAGATTTTCTTGGCCCCCTTACCGTAAGGGCGGAACAACGGCCGCACCTCGCTGCCCGTCACGCTTAAGAGGCCCGCGGCGCATTCACCGTCCAACCTGACCAGCGCAAAGCCTGCGACCAGATCGATCTCGTCTGAGATCGCATAGTTTACCACCTGCGTCAGCGAACAATCCCAACGCGCCGAAACTTCTAAAACCGAATAAAAAACCTTTGCCGGAAATGCCATGGACTACCTTTATCTGTCGCAGATATGCCGCCGACATCGTGCACCACGACGACGGCCCCCGACCTTTCCGGCGGGGAGAACATTCTGCGAATCTGTTGTTAAACTGCTCTACCCAAAGTTGTCAGATTTCGGGATTGGGGCAAATCGGATTCAATGAACCGATCCTAAATTTATGTGGATAAACGGACCGGAATAATTACCGGTTTGTTTCTGCCGGTTTCTGCCTCTTTGCCGGTCCCGTGCGCGTGATTGTCTTCCCTCAGTGATCCTGGCGACCCGATCCACGGGTGCCATAAGCGGAGGAAAGACATGCAAAACATTGGCTTGGACGGCGCTGCCGCAGACGATACCGGCCTTCTGGTCCGCTGGCTCAACCGGGCAGAGCTTGCCCGAGAATTGGCTCTCTCGGTGGACACTTTGCAGCGTTGGGAGACCCGCCGCATGGGTCCGCCCTGCGTTCGGGTGGGCCGCAAGGTGCTTTACCGGATGGAGGCCGTGCGCGACTGGCTGCGTGATCAAGAGGCCCGCAAGACCGGTGCAAACCGGGCAGTTGCCGGTCGGCGTTGAGGCAGCGATCATGGCACAAATCACCCCCAACGAATCATTCTCGGTCACAGACCTGATCACGGAGGCCCAGCGCGAATTGGACCTGCGCAGACAATTCTATTGGTCCCGTGTGCGAGCTGGGAAGATGCGCCAAGACGAGGCCGACAAGCGCATCGCGCTGATGCAGGCCATCGTGAAACGCCTGACCGTCACGGCGGCGCTATGAGCCACAAGGCCACCAACTGGGCGATCCAGCAACGCGGGCTGATGCCAGCGACCAAGCTGGTGCTCTGGCATCTTTGCGATCGGCACAACCCGGATTTCGGGTGCTTTCCGTCGCAGGACCAGTTGGCGGCCGATGTCGAAATCTCCCGCTCGTCGCTCAACACCCATCTCGAAAAGCTGGAAGCGGCCGGGCTGATCCGCAGGCATCGGCGGGTGGATGAGGTGACCCGGAAACAAAAATCCACCCGCTACATTCTGGGTTTTGAGGACGATTTTGCGCGTGAGCCATGTCCAGATTCTGGACATGGAAAACCACAAAAGCCGTGTCCAGATTTTGGCAAAAGCCGTGTCCAGAATCTGGACACTAACCTTGTAAGAGAACCTGTAACTACTACCGCGCGTGAAGCTGGCCCGGTCGACGATGCTGAAGCGGCTTGCCTCGCAGCTTGTGGCGAGGGTCTGAGCCCGGCATCGAGAACAGCGATCACGGCCACCCGGCAGGTGATCACGGATTGGCTCGGGAAGGGATTTGATCTGTCGGCGGACATCCTGCCCACCCTAGCGGAGCGGACCAAACGCCAACGCACCGATCCAATTCGGACGTGGGAATATTTTACCCCGGCGATCGCAGCGCGTCATGCCCGGCGGCTGGCGCAGGTGGCAAGGGCCAAAGATGCTGGGGAAAAGAAACCTGCAGCGCGGGCCAGCCGCGCAGAAATCCTCGCATTCACAGCCGACTGGATCAATTCCGACCGCTACGTCCCAACGAGCGCAGTGTCGAACGTGATGCGCGACGCCCTGCTGGCGGCCGGGCTTGTGACCGTTGCCGCGTTGCGGGCCAAGCAGATTTACTGAACCCCTGAGGGAGGACCATCATGACCCTGACACCCCGCGACATCGAGGATCGCTTTGAGGAGGCGGCCTATGTGCTGCGCCGCCTGCCTGAGAAGGACCGCCCCCGTGGCTATCGTTCGTCCTGGCCGCCGATCGTGCAAGAGGCCAAGCATGCCTACGGCTACACACCCGAGGCCCCAATGCGGGTGATCCCGAGTGCTGCCGCGATCACCCGGATGGAGGAATGCCTCGACTGGCTGTTATTGGTCGATACCGAGGATGCCCGGATCGTCTGGCTGCGGGCCGAAGGCGCACGCTGGCGGCAGGTCTGCATCCGCGCAGGATGCGTGCGATCGACCGCCTGGCGCCGTTGGGCGGCAGCACTTTTGACGATTTCCAAGAAGCTGAATTCCGCAGCGAAATCAAAGCGCAAGCTCAAGGCGCCCAAAATGCCCAGCGCAACGACCGGCACAATCCCGCGTGAAACCGTCGCCAATACGCAGGACGACGGGCAAAACCCGTTGAACTTCGGGCGCGACACATCTCCGGGTTTTGAGGCATAAAGAGGCATAAAAGCGATAGGATGAGGGACCACATGGGCGACAGATCGCTTGGCTCCCAGCCGCTTTGGACGCTGTTCCCCGACCAGCGCGCCTCGCCCCTCGCAGCCTCCCGGGCCCCGGTTCCACCCGGGCCTGATGTGTATGCGGGGGGCAGAGGCGCGGTAAGTCTCTAGCGTCAAACATTTTTTCTGGGTTCGCACCTTCGGGTGCGCGGTTCGCAGGTACGCACCCAGCGGCGGGCAGCCGCCAGCCCCTGCCACGAAAAGGGCTTTGCCCTGTGCTTGAGATCAAAATGCAGTCTGCTGACAACCTGATCCCCGACATCCGCAACTCCCGGATACCGCGTGCCCAAAGCAATCCGCCAGCCAAGAACCGATCAACCGCCTCCCTCGAATGCCAGTTCAGGCAGGATGACCTCCCACTCTTCGCGGCGGAGCAGATGGTGGTAGACCTCGTCGCCATCTTCCTTGCGCCAACGCAGGACAGCGGCGACCTCGCCCCGCAGGAACGTTGTCCCTTCCGGCGGGGTGAAGGCGCGGGAAAGGCGGGCAAGCGTGCGCCCTTGCGCGTCCCGGACCTGCCAGCGCTCGCCGTCGCGGAACACGGTGACGGGATCGCCCGGGCGTGCGTCGGCGATTGCGCCCAGTGCCGGGTGCCCTGTCGGCAGGCGGCCCGCAAAGGACAGGTCCACAAGCTTTGGGTCGGGCGGCACGAATCGCAGCCGGGCGCGGGGCAGAACCGAAGTGTCAGGCTTCAAGCTGCGCGACAGGATCGCAGGTGCTTCGGGGTGGAGAAAGGGATGGGGGCCGTCGGTCAGCACGGTCAAGCTGTGTCTGGCCCGCGTCATCGCGACGTAGAACAGGCGGCGCGGGGCATCTGCATCCTCGCCACGAGAGGGCCGATCCCAGCCGCCGTTCAGAATGGCAACATGATCGAACTCCAGCCCCTTGGCACGGTGGGCTGTCAGTAAAAGGAGGCCCCGCTGTTCGCCCCGCGCTTCGCGCGCCCATTCTCCGAACCATTGCACAAGATCAGGCACCGGAGCGGCCTTTTCCACCAACTCTCGCGCCAGCGTGCCGATGCCTTCGCCGATCAGGTCGATCCAGCGCGACGGCTGCTGGGCGTTAAGGAGTGCCACGAGGTCAGGAATAGTCAGAAGCCGCGTCCGGTCGGCAAGCAGGGCGCGGATGAACCCCTGCATCTCGCGCAGGCGCCACAGGCTGGGCAGGCTTTCGTTCGCCAGATCGACGGGCAAGCCCTGCGCCTCGGCATAGGCGCGGACCGGTTCCAGGCGCCGCCATTCGCGGGCGATCACCGCGCAGCGCCGCCAGTTCCAGTCTGGGTCAAGCCGGGACAGGCGGATCAGGTCGTCCACCGCTGCCACCGCCTGAGCGTCATCACCCGGCCCGCTGTTTATTAGGCTCACACGTCCCTGCGCCACAGGGTCGATGGCCGTCAGATCGCCCCCCGGCGGCGATTTAGCCCGGGCCCTGTTCACAGTAATGTCGTGCCCTTCCTTCATCCGCGCGGCGGCTGGTGCGATCACGGCATTGGCGGCGTTGATGATATGAGCACTGGAACGGTAATTCTCGGTCAGCCAGACCGGTTTGGCACTGTAATCCGCCTCAAAACGGCGAATAAAATCGATCGAGGCACCGGCAAAGGCATAAATGTTCTGGTCGTCATCGCCCACGGCAAAGAGGCTGATCCGCAGATCGGGGTCGTCCAGCGATCGACCCGCCACGGCCCCGATCAGGGCATATTCCTCGGGGCCGATATCCTGATATTCGTCTACCAGAAGCCAGCGGAACCCTTGGATCAGCGTTTCGCGCAGTGCCTCGGCTTCATGCTTTGTCAAACCGTCACCGCGCAGCAGAGCCACTGCCTGCATGACGATGCCATCGAAGTCACGCGGGCCGTTGCCGTCTCCGACAAAGCTCGTTCCCAACAACCGCATTGCCAGCGCATGGCAGGTCGAGACGGTCACTCCTGCCGCGTCATTGCCGATCAGCCGCCGTAGGCGTTCGCGAATTTCGGCGGCGGCATGCCGATTATAGGTGAGCACAAGAATGCCCCGCGGGTCTTCGCGCCGTACACGGATCAAGTAAGCGATGCGATGCACCAGCACCCGCGTCTTGCCCGATCCCGGCCCCGCCAGTACCAGAACGTTGGTCTGTTCACGATCATCACGGACGATTTCTTGTTGCACCGTGTTTTCGAGCGCATCGACGATGGTTTTCCACGAGCTGCCCGTGGTTTGCCGTCGGATCTCCGTCCCTCGCCCCGGCAACCAGCGGCGCAGAAAGGCGTCACGGTCCAGCACGAAGTAATCCTCAGAAAGGCGCTGGGCGAGGTCCAAAGCAGTCAGGCCCTTTTCGGCATAGGCGGCCATTACATGGGTTTGCATCGTGGTTTCGGCGTAGTGCTCGTCCAGCGGCGCGAAGTGTTGTTCGGTAAACCGCCCGCCCTTGGGGTTGAGATGCACGGTAATCGCCGGGCGGAACACGGTCAGGCCACGGCCCAGCGTCACCACCTGTTGCTCATGCATCCACAGCAACGCGCGATCCATCAGGCGGGTCATGTCCTTGATCTCTGCGCGGAGAAGCGCGTCGCCGTTCAACGCCGCAGCCATGTCGCCCAGCGAGGTTTCCACCTGAATATCCTTGCCGCGCGTGCCTTTCGCGATCTTTCCCGTCAGATGCTCCAGCAACGCCTGCGCCCCCTGCCTGCGCAGATCCGCCGTGCGTTCCACCACATTCCACGGGCGTTCGAGCCGGACAAACAGCGTGTTCCGGCTTGCCTTGCGCAAGGTCAGGTTGCCCCGCCCGCCGTCCTGATCGCGCCCGTCCTGCGCCATACCGCGCAGGATCATCTCTACAAGATCGGGGCGCACCTGTACGTGGCCGCGTTCGCGCAAAGCCTGACAGGTCTCGGTCAGGTGCAGGGGCTGCGCCTCGGCCCCGCCCGCATCCGGCACCGCCTCGCGCATCAAGGCAATCAGGTCGCCCTCCATCCTTGCCGCCAAATCAAGGCGGCGGGCCGAGGTATCTTCGACCCCAACATGCACAAAGACCGTCACAGCGGTATCGTTGCTGGCGATTCCCAGCGTTTCCAAATCGGCCAGCGCCTTGTGCAGTGACCGCCCCGACAGGCCGCAAGCGCCGGTCAAATCATCGGTGGACACACCCTCGTCCGGAGCCGCGTTCATCACATGGCGCACAAGGTCTAAAAGCTGCGTGCGCCGCGTACCCGTGATTTGCGCGCGCTCGAAGATCGCCGCTGCCTCATCAACAGTGCGGATGCGCAGCGAAGACGGAAAGACCTGCACCCGGTTTTCCTCGCGCGACAAAAGCGTCGCTTCCTCCAGCCAGGCGACCGCGGTCTTGACCCGGGTGTCGTCGGTTGCAGTATCGCGCTCGAACTCCTGATCCTTTTCTTCGCGCACGATCTCGCCAGGGGTGGCCACCACCTCGCCGGTTTTCATCCTTGTATCAAGCCGTCGCAAAGCCTTGAGGATCGCGCCAATCTCATGCCGGGCAAGGCGTGAGCGGGCGGACAGCGAGAACTGCCGTTCGACGTCTTCGGCGGCGAAAAGCAGCACACAACTGGCAGGCGCCCGGTCCCGACCCGCCCGGCCCGCCTCTTGCAGGTAGTTCTCCAAAGACCCCGGAATGTCCCCATGCACCACCAGTCGTATGTCGGGCTTGTCGATCCCCATGCCAAAGGCGTTGGTGGCAGCAATCACCCGCAACTGACCCGTGCGAAACGCCTCCTGCACCTCGCGTTTGCGCTCCGACGAAAGGCCTGCATGGAAGAAGTCAGCGGTCAGCCCCTGGCCTTTCAGGAACTCCGCCACCTTTTCGGTGGCACCGCGAGATGCGCAATAGATTACGGCACCAGAGACGCCTTCGGGCGGCAGGTTGGCCTCGATCGCGGCAAGGATATCGGTCAGCTTGGTGGCCTTCTGCGTCGGCAAGACGGCGAAGGACAGGTTGGTGCGCACCGCCCCGCCGTCCAGCAGCATCAGATCGACCCCTAGGCGGGACTGGAAATGGTCGCGGATGTCGCGCACCACCTCGGGCTTGGCCGTAGCAGTCAGGCAGAGTACGGGAGGGACCTGATCGCCTGAGTACTCCTTGATGAAGCGGCTGACGTATCGGTAATCGGGCCGGAAATCATGCCCCCATTTCGACACGCAATGCGCCTCGTCCAGCACCCAAAGCCCGACCTCGCGCTGTTGCAGAACCGACCGGATTGAGGGAGAGCGGAGTTGTTCGGGCGAGATCAGCAGGATAGCCGCATCGCCCATGCGTACTTTTTCAAGTGCATCGTGGCGCTCGGGCAAGGACAGCATCCCGTTCACCGTCGCCGCCGAGGCGATGCCCGCCCGCGCCAATCCCTGCACCTGATCAGCCATCAGCGCGACAAGGGGAGAGATCACCACAGTCAGCGCACCCGTCTTGTCGAACCGCGACAGTGCCGGGATCTGGTAGCAGACGGACTTTCCGGTCCCTGTGGGCAGGATGCCTAGCACGCTTTTCCCGGCCATCGCCTCGGCCACGATACGCTCTTGCAACGGGCGGCCCATCTCGTCCACGGGTTCAGGGCGAAAGGCAGGAAAGCCGAACCAGCGCTCCAGCGCCTTGTTCGGATCGTTCTTTTCGATGCACCAAACGCAAGCCGGATCGCCGCAATTTGTGTCACGCAGGTGGCGCACGATCAGCGAGGACTCGCGAAACTGCATCCGCACCCAAGGCGGCATGACAGAGTCCCCGCCTGCAACCGAAATCCATGAGAGCGCATAGGCCATTGGCCAGCCCAGCCGAGGGTCGGACAACCGGCCGAGGGTCTGATCCAGCCGATGGTTGCAGGCGCGACCCGCCAGCAGGTGGCGTATCGCTGCATGGGCTTCGCCCGCATCCGGCGCAAGGGCCCCGCGCAGGTGTTGGAACAGCGCGTCAAAACCTCCCGCCGCCTCTCCCCGCGTTGTCAAATGATGATAGGCCAGCAGAGCAAGAGGCACCTCTTGCCCGAGCTTGCCGAAAGCCGCGATCTGATCCGCCAGCACCTGAAGTACCAGTCGTGCGTCCAGTTCGGGGTCATTTACATGCCCTGCCTGCAGCCGCCCGTCCTGATAATGCTTCACCAAATGGTGGTAAGGGTTCCGAGGAAACGCGAGTGGGTTCAGCCACAGCGTGTCGATTGGAGCAGCGCCGAGGGCTGCCAAACGCGCCCGGTTAGCCACGAGATGCGGCAGGTCATGGCACAGGATATTGTGACCGATCAGATGCTCCGCGCCTTGGCAGAACGCCTCCAGGCGGTCCAGCCCCGCGTCCAGCGGCCCGCCTTTGTGAACCAGCCTCGCCCCAATCCCGGAACGCACCGCCGCAAAGGCAAAAACCCGTGCGGTTTTCGGATTGACCTCCAAATCAATCGAAACACAACGCGACAAGAAAAGGTTTGGATCTGAATTCACGTAAGGAGCATCCGAATTCCAAAGGAGAAATACAAGTTATTCAAGCCCTTGATACCCTTACCCCTTCGCAGTGCAAAGCGTCATATCCCCAAATATATTTCCCTGCTGCTTTCGCCGCTAAACTGTTCGGTAGAATTGGGTCAATCGCCTCTTACCTTGACCAATCCACGGGCCGCTAGACTTGCCGGTCACCCGGGCAAAACTCGCGGGTGATCTTCATGCTTTCATCCCCGTCCGGGTGGTGATCGCTATCACGCAAAGGTCGCGGTAGCGCGCTATTGCCTTGGGGCTGGACGAAACCGGGTTGATCTCAAAGGCCTGCAGTGCATCGATGTCGCCCGTCTCGGCCAGCGCCACGATCTGGGCGAGCTTGCTGCGGAACCGGGCGTGGGTCGGCTTGGAGAAATCCGGTGCCTGCGGCAGCACACCTTTCTGGGCCTGATCAAGGATGGCCTGCCGCTTACCAATCACTGGGGCGTTTGCAGCCTTCGGTTCATTTGCTTCTGGCGCGGCCTCGTTCGCTGGCTCGGTGTTGCCGAAGTCCAGCACCAAGGTCAGCCGGGCCTCCGCCTGTTCGGCAGTGGCGGCAGTCATGATCGAGGTGAAGGCAAGCGCCCCTCGGTCATTGCCGATCTGCTCCGCCAGCAAGCGGGCGAGGTTATCACCCGCCTTCTTGGCACTTGTGCTGGCCACGACCGGCGTTTCGGAAAGGCGCTGGGCGAGCGTGTCAATCTGCGTGGCGGTGAGAGATTTGGTTTTCATGATGGGTTCCTTCAGGCGTTGGTGATGTGGGCGGAATGCCCGAGGTTTGTGACCGCGTAGATCATGGTCCGGCCGTCACCGATTGCGGCCCCAAAGGCCTCTGCCTCGGGCAGCGTCGCGAATTGCTCGCGGGTCCGGGTGGCGGGTGTGCGGCCCCGGGCGGCGACAAAATGGGCGGCGTTCTTGAGGCAGAATTCTTCGTGGTTGCAATGGCTGCAGACAGCGCACGAGGTCAAATGAGAGCAACTCCTAAGTCACTGAATAGATGAGATTTTGATCAGAATTTGAGTGTCCCGGAGAAGCTATGCGGCGCGGCGCAGCGTCTCCGAGGCGGCGGTGCGCAAGGCCATTGCAACCGAGCCGGATCACGACCCTACTGGACGGGACGATTGATCCCGATCCCGCCGATGCCGAATGGGGCGCACAGACCGATCCGGCTAAACAGCGCGACCTGCACGCGCGCCAGTTGGGTGCAGAGACTGCGGCAGGCACGGCACGGGCGCCAGCAGCCAAGCGGTTCCGCAGTCGGCGATCAAGGTCGTGGCGGATACTCTGCGTGATGCAGGGACTGATCCGGGCGCCGCTGAGGCCACCGGTGCCGAAGTGTCGTTACTGCGTGTCCGGATGGGCGAATGAAGGACTTATAAAGGCAGAGGTGGTCGACCGCGCACCGGCGACAGAAATGGTGTTCGATCTGGTCGGGCGCGAGCACGATGCCTTGTTGAACTGGCCACCACGGGCGGCGCCCTCAGCCCTTTTTGCGCCCCGGCACGTGTCCGAGGAAATGTCACAACGCTGACACGACGAGCCGACCTGCGCATGCGAACCCAGCAGCATTTTGGAACTGAGATGTGGGAGTAACTCGCGTCGCTTGAAGGAAATATCGCTGCTGACGCAGGTCAGGCCACAAGCTATGTTTGCTCATGACCTTAGCCTTCTACGATATCGAAACGACTGACCTTTCGGTCACATTCGATAAGCCCTGCAATTCGCCGCCATTCGAACGGATGACAAATTCAGGAAGATCAAGCAGGTCAATCTGTGCAGCCGAAGCTTAGCCTCAAGATTGAAGTTCGACGCCCCCGTCCCGAATGCATAGGATATCGCGATGTATAGACGATACAAGCATCCGGATGCCGAGGAACGAGGCGTTATCCTTAAGCTCGAAGTATAGTATGCGTAAACAAATTCATCTATAGGATACGGACGAACAACATTGCAGAGTGGCACTCCCTTTTCGCAGGTCCGTGAAGATCCCCTCCAAGCTGAGTTCCGTGTAGGGGCGCATGGCCGGAAAGCTTCGTTCCGGCCAATGAGAAATCGTCGGTCTGCAAGACCGCTAACGACTGGTGACAGCCATGCAGATGCCGATTCTGACCCAGACCTACCATAAGAGCTTCGGCAAACTGACCCCGTCAGAACAACGGGCGGCAGATCTGACGGCGATGCAGTTCAGCCGCGATCCCAAGCTGCCGGGGCTTAACTACGAAAAGCTCAATCTTCGCGAAAAGCGGTTCCGGTCGATCCGAGTAAATCGTGATATCCGCATTATCGTGTTTGTCGAAGACGACCGTCGCGTGCTGATGTATGTCGACCATCATGACGATGCATATAATTGGGCGAAAGGGCGTCATCTCGAACGCAACTTAATCACCGGCTCCACTCAGATCGTCGAGTTCGAGGAAGTAGTGCGCGAAATAATTATCGAGATCGAGGTGGAGCGTAGGGTCGAAATGCCCGCGCTGTTTGGCGGTGAGGATGAAGGATATCTTCTATCCCTCGGTATACCACCGGTTTACATACGCAGTGTGAAGCAGGTCTCTACCGACGAACAACTCGAAACGATTTGCGAGCGATTGCCAGAAGAAGCCAGCGAGGCGCTATACAAACTTCATTTGGGCGAGAGGCCAAATCCGTTGCCAATCGCTGCGCCGGATGCGGATCCCTATCAGACGCCCGATGCTCGGCGCCGCTTCTGGATCGCTGCGTCAGAAGAGGAATTGCAACGCGCGCTAGAATCTCCTTGGGCTTCTTGGGCGGTATTCCTTCATCCTAGTCAGCGCGATGCCGTCACCCGAGACTGGAGCGGACCCGCGCGCATCATTGGCGCGGCGGGAACAGGCAAGAGTGTCGTCGCGATACATCGTATTGCCGAACTGGCGCGCAGATCTCAGGCAGGAAAGCTGTTATTGACGACTTTTTCCGAAGCGCTCTCATATCGGCTCTCGGAAGGTATGGACGTGATGCTCGGCAAATCGGGCCCACTGCGGGAACGCGTGACGGCAGAGCATTTGCACGGCTACGCCCGCACCGTGCTAGAGCGAGCGGGCGAGCGGGTTGCTCTGTTGGATGACGATCTTGTCCGGTACTGGATCGCTGAATTACGAAGCGACCTAGATCCTGCATGGGACACGGCATTCCTGTTTTCGGAATGGAAGTCGGTGGTCGACTATTGGGGTCTGCGCAGTTTTGCCAGCTATCGTGCGGTTCGGCGCACAGGACGGGGCAAAGCCCTCTCGCATCGCGACCGCGAGACGCTGTGGTCAATCTTCGAGGCGATCCTCACCCGCATGGCAGACGAGGGCCTGATGAGCGAGGGTGACCTGTGTGAGCGCGCGGCGGATTACCTAACCGGACAAGGCCTCTTTCCGTTCCGCTACGTCGCAGTGGATGAAGCGCAGGATTTCGGGCCAAGAGAACTGCGTTTTGTGCGCGCACTGGCGCCGGAAGGGCCACACAGCCTGTTCTTCGTCGCCGATGCTGGGCAGCGCATCGCCCGCTGGCCCTTCGCATGGAGCGACGTCGGCATAGATATTCGAGGGCGGGGGCGGCGGCTGACCGTCAACTATCGCACGACGCAGCAGATACGCCGCTTCGCCGACCGCATCCTGCCTGACCGGATCGAGACACCTGACGGCGTCGAGGAGCGCGTTACCGTATCGCTGCTCACCGGGCCAGAACCGGAAATCGTGCCGTGTGAGGATGTCGCGGCCGAACGTGTTGCACTGACCCGCTGGATCGGGCATCTGCGTGAGCAAGGGATGGCACCTGGAGAGATTGCCTTGCTCGCCCGAACGCAGGCAGTATTGGAGCGAAGCGCACGCCCCGTCTTGCGCGCACTAGGACTGGACGAGGCGACCTTGACCGAGGCCGCCGGACCTCAAGCCGTTTCGGTCGGTGATTTCGAGGGGGCGAAGGGTCTGGAATTCCGAGCCGTCGCGGCGCTCGGGTGTGAAGAGGGGTGTGTCCCGCTGCCCGCTGCACTGGATGCCGAACACGGCGAGGAAGCCCGAACGATTGCTCGCGAGCGCGAGCGCCACATGCTCTACGTTGCCTGCACCCGTGCAAGGGAGAGCATGCTCATCACCCACATCGGCCCCTCCAGTCCCGATCTGCCGGAACCACGCGGATAGGATCAAACGTCCTGCTGGGGGCGTGGATGAATAGCGAGGCTGCGGATCTCGCTTGTTGTCTTCCAACCCTTTTCAAGGAGGATACACCGGATCCGTGCCACGCGCTCGGTCGCAGCGATGCGGGCATCGTATCTGCGGGCGAGGCCTTCTGCCACATTCCGCACCTGCCTGTTTGACTCCACATCTCGTGCTTTGCGCGCGCGTAAAGCACGTACCGCATGCACAAGGTCTGCTTCAATAAGCGTCTTACGGGCGTTGAACGCCGCCGCATCTGGTGTGCATTTGTCGATCGCCAAAAGGCCTGTCAAATGCTTTATCCCTGCCGCCAGCAATTTGCGTTCTGCCATCGTTGCCTTGTGGCATTGTCCGGTCGTCCAGCCGTCCCCGCGCGGATCGAGCGCGGATACGCACATTTCTTCGGGCATTTTGCCCCATGTCCCGACCTCCCGATCGTAGCGGATGCCCGCCAGAGCGAACCGCGCTGGACTTTGCCTGCGCCGCCAGCGCGCATCGGCCTCCAAACCAGCTTTCAATAGCCGCAGTACGTCGTCCTTGTCGCGCCTATTGGAGCAGTCGCCGAGGACTAACTCGCGCTCCTTGTCGGTGACGATACGCGGGTGTCCGCGCTCCAAAGCACAAGCCACAATCATCGGCTCGGAATTCTTTTCGTTAAACGGATGCCCCGGTGGATAGGTCACAGCCACCGTCGGTGGCGGCGACCCATCCAGCGTTCCACGCCCGTGCGCTATAAGCGCACTGCACAGTTCGCCATGCAGAACGTTGCCATGATCGAAGTAGCGCAGCGCGCGGTCCCGCAGGTTCTCAGGCGCGATGTTGGCTGCCGCAGGAACCGCTAGATGTCGCCGACGGGCAATAAATGCCGCTGCGCCATCGTCGTAGTTCGGGTAATGCTTTCCGGTCGTTTCAAGCGTCGGAAGCAGAATCGGGCGTGTGACTTCGCCCCGAGCAACCGTATCCGGGTACCAGAGCAAGGTGCCTCTCAGTTGTGGGTTCTCCGCATCAGCGCGCGTAGATATCCTGAACACCTCGGCGGCCCCCATAGCCTTCAGCCAACCGTCGATAGCGTTTTCTGCCGCCGCCCGCGCACCGTTGTTTTCTGGTTTGGACGAAGGCAAAGCACCAGGCACGGCTTTTGTCGCCAACTCATTATTTTTGTAGAGTGACAGCGCGTGATCGCGATCATACGGGTTTGCGGTGGCGAGCACCGGATCCGAGAGGGCAAAAACATCTTCTACCTCGAGCGATGTTAGACGTTCCAGGGCCGCCCGGTACCCTCGTCCGGCGGCACAACAAAATAGATCGTCATCGATGGACTCCTGTGTTTTCTCCGAAACTGGTGCACGTGGACGCTCGAATACTCCGATGCCTTCAATCCCTTCGACGACCCGCACCTCCGGGGAGCCTTGCCACGCAATCACGCTCACGCCGATTTCCCGACGCGTCTTGCGGCTGCGGATGTGGCGTTCTGCCCCCTTAGCAAGCCGGTCCAGCCGTCCCGTGAGCTGATCCACCGCGCGGATCGACCACGGACATGCATAGAAAATTATCTCGCGGGTGCCGTAATGCAGGTTTAGCCCCGCTTCCGCCCAATCCCCCAGCAGGAGTAGCCGCGAGCTGCCTTGGCGATACCCGTCAAGTTGATCAAAGGCCGTCGTCATCGCCTCAGTCTCCGAGATAATGGCGCGCGCGCGGCGCACCTGCGCAACGGGTCCGGCCTCGGGGAAATATCTTTCTAGTCGCGAGGCGAGGCGGTCGATTGTCGGGTTGTCGCCCACGACGACGATGACCCGCGCTTCTGGATCTTCCTCCCAGATGATAAGCAGACGATCGAGCAAAGCATCAAAGTGCGTATCTCCGTCTTCCGATGGGTAAGGAGCACCCAGCTCTTTCATAGCATCCCGCGCAGGTTCGCCGAGTCGATGCAGGCGCTGCGCTCGGAGCGACAACGGAATTCGTTCCTCTGCGTCATTTACGGGCCTGTTCAGAAGCTCGGTTGCCTTCTCAATGAGCACCAACTCATGCCCGAAAGGGGGAACGTCAATACGCTGCACCACCCGCGCAGGAGTGATTTCGGGCCAGTCGCGGCGGGTCCACCGGCAGATACGCCGTCCGAGGGCCTGTGCCGCCCAGATGGTCGCCGGATCACCTTCACCTGCCAACAAAGCATAACGCGCCGCTGCTTCGTCTGCGGCTATCACCGTCTCGGCTGGGCTTTCGTTAAGCAGTGCACTTTCCGTTCTGTCGGGTTCGATCAGGCGCAGGATCTGTTGCCGCATTCGGGGGTTGCCGAAGCCGGGGGTTGCCGAAAGCAGCAATGTGGAGGCGAAACGCGTTCGGGCCAACGCATCGCGTTGGTCTTGTGTTAATGCCTGAGGCTCGTCGACAATCAGTAAATCGAAATCATTGACCGCTCGGTCGAGGAAGTTCGGCGCAGTCAACGTTCCGGGGCGGATCAGCACCAGAGGCGCGTTCTCATAATCCGCGTCCTCACGCCCCTCTTCGGGAACAGTCGGCGAGATGTTGCAGCGGGTCGAGAACTCCGAGGCCCATTGCTCAAGGAGGAAATCCGGGGCAACCACCAGCGTTCGGTACTTCGGATTAGCTAGGTGCAAGGCATTAACGATCATCAGCGACTGGATCGTCTTGCCCAATCCGACCTCGTCGGCGATCAAATGCCGGATCTCCGGCGCGGTCAGGATACGCTCGACCGTCGCCATCTGATGAGGCAGTGGTTCCGCTCCCACTCCAAGGGCACCAAGGAGGGCGCCATCTTCGCAGGCAGCGACCTGCCGTAATGCCTGCATTCCGAAAGCCATGCCGAGCCATGGATCGAGCGCTACCTTCACATCGTCTCTCCCGGCAACGCTCGACGCAACAGTGTCACGAGACGCAGCGCCCTTGCTGCCATCCGGTCGCGAAGCAGGAGAGGCGCGAGATATTGCCAGTCCGCCCGCGCAAACCGCGCAGGATCGAGCCACAGCGCCAATCCAAGGGTCATTTCCGCCTCTCCCATTGCCCGTGCTTGCCCCGCCAGTCGTCCTCGGTCCACCAGCGATCGCGCCAACGCGGTGGCCAGATCGTCCAGCCCCACTCCCGCATCCAACGTCCTCATCGACGCGTCGGCTAGCGCGCGCGGGGCGATCATCGACCGCAAGTCGGGACGCTGCATTTCGGACAGCGCTAATACGAGTACTTCATCCCACTCTTCGGGCCTGTTGAAAATGTCGGGGTCGAGCGGTTCCAGCCCTCGCGTAGCTCGATCTTCCGAGATTTCCTCCCATGCTGCATTCACTGCGCCATCGAGCGCCCCGGCTAGATCTTCGTCGCAGGGGGCGCGCAGTTCACCCCGCTCGTTAGCGATCACTGTGAAGCGTTTTACGATGCGGGGATGCAATGCGTCCGTATCGTCTTGCGTTACAGTTGCACACTGTCGCAAGCCTGCGGCTCCGATCCGATCTAACCGGATCGCTATCGTGGCAAGCTGGTAATGAAATTTGGACAACGATAATGATCCGCGCTCGCGACGCAACCATTCCTCCCCGCAAAGCGTTCGAACGGTCGCAGTCTCAGCCATCGCCCGCGCTCCTGCAGCCATCGAGCGCGCCACAAAATGCACGGGGGTCGCGCATGACCAACCCAGCCAGGCCTCGATTTCTCCGATCAAGCCCGGTGCGGCCCCGTCGTATTCCAGCCGCCTGTGTGGCTGGTGCAGGGTGTTAGGTTCAGAGACGGCGAGCCCGCCTTTCAAAGTTCGTGGCGCGACGATCAAACCGCATTCCGGCGCCAGTGAAGCGGGCATCAGCAGACGCGCACATTCCACCGTCGACATTCCGGTCGTCGGCACTGGCAAGGCGAGCGGTTGATCGGCGGCAACAGTGACCGACCGCAAAGGATGCCCGTCCTCCTCCGCAGCGTCGAAGGCTCGCCAGATATCGCCCTCCACCTCCCAACGAACCAGCGGATCGGGAGCCACAAGATCGAATCCCATCCGGTCTGCGCCCGCGTCGATGCTCAAACGGGCCTGCCCTGGCAGCGCGCCCATCGACGCCAATGCATCCCGAAATGGAGCCAGCAGCGGGCTGTCAGGGCCCAGTGTCGCGGGCAGGGTTGGCACATACATTGCCGACCTCACGGTGCGGTGGCCCCGAACAGCAAAGCTTGCCCGCACCGTCAGCCCGGATAGCGGTATCTCCGCCACCAGATGCACCAGCAGCCGCCCCATACGCAGATCGTCAGGCACCGGTGCCGTCGGTTCGATTCTAATCGTCAACGCGGGGGAGACCACATCCACCACTTCGAAGGCCAGCGACAGTCGCTCGTTTTCTACCTGCACCGTCACCGTGCCGGGCAGCGTCGGATTGATGATCAGGGTCCCCTCTTCCGGCAGCGCGAAGTCGTGACGCGTTCCTGCAATTTCGAGCGTCCCGACCATCGCAGCACCGTCCGTGGCCTCGACTTTGACTGGCGCCCCGAGAACGAAGGCATTGCCGAATCCCACCGATGCGCCGCCTGTCACGGCCAGAGCCGTCGCATACAGCCCATGCGCCTTCAGGATCTCCCGATGATCCTCCAACGAAGGCAAAAGGCGGACGAGCCAACGGTCACCAAAGCGTTTCGCTCCTACGTCGCCCGGCTCTTCGGGGGTCATTAACCACCAAGTATCCGTATCGACCATTCGGCCCCGTGCGCCTGACTGCCACTGAATTGCCTGCGTGTCGGCTGTGTCCCCTCGCGCGTGAAACAGGATATCGGCTTCCGGATCGACTGCTAGCGCGCGCGCCGCAGCTTCCGCAGCCGAAATCGCCAATTCGAGAGTGCGAAAACCCGACGCCACCATCTCTGGCGTTGACCGTCCAACACGCGTGTCCACCAAATGGAGCGTCGGCCCTTTGGCTCCGAAAGACAGAGCAAGAGTAACCGGTCGCGCCGCTTCTTGTCGCCGCGCCATGCGCGTGCGCGCTTCTGCAATCGGCGCACGTGTCTCAGGAGACCGGAGCATGTCGGCGCGCAGCCGCGCGCTCAACAGCGGACAAAGTGCCGATCCCTCTGCCTCGTTGCTCCAAGTCCTGGACAAGAGTACGCGTGCGACCGCAACGCTCCGCTGCGAATTCGAGGCCCAGTCTACCAACCGTGGTGAATCACGCCGACGTGCAGCGGCCATGATAGTCTCGGCAAGGGCGGGCGCATCATCGAGCGCGACGCGCAAAGCGATCTCGCGCAGCAACTGCGCGATCTGAACGTGGATCTGCCTTGGCGCGACGGCGTTGGACAGCGGCCATGCAATCAACCGGTAGCGCCGTGAATATGGGGTATCGTCAGGGGCAGCGAGGTGAGCACGGGAGAAAGCGGCTGCGATACCCTCCCGGTCTTCCGTTTCCAGATCGGTCCCGAGCCGCGCAGAGAGCAACGGCCAGTATCCCTCGGATAGCCCCGCGAAGGCATAACCCGTTTCTGCTGCAACGACGAGCAACGGTAGTGGTCTCCGCAACATTGCTCCGATTCCGTTCGCGCGGCAACTGCGACGTGTCAGGCGCGTTAGTTCAGCGGTTTCCTCCGGATCGAGGCCGTGTTCGATCGCATGGACAGCTCCCTCGGGGCGCGTCGATTGCAAATCAGCAAACCGCGTGCCAAGCCTATCAGCGAATTTTTCGTATAAAGGAAGGATAATTCTCGCTCCGCTTTCCAATTGCCATACTCTATTCTTAACTATACGATTTA
>Ga0307487_1001211_pt1 | contig 18668 bp, 18 predicted proteins | sample CBIW12metaG_FD_203665 | JGI IMG/M metagenome (GOLD analysis project Ga0307487, IMG submission 203665) | Sea-ice brine microbial communities from Beaufort Sea near Barrow, Alaska, United States - CBIW 1.2 | ecosystem: Environmental > Aquatic > Marine > Coastal | place: USA: Alaska | collected... | reverse complement strand
ATTTGGAAAAGAAATTTTCGAATTTATCTTCAGTTATTGCAAAGAAAAGGGGTGTGAGGCTTCAGAATTAAACGCCTACGTTCAAAATTTCAGATCGCATAAGTTTTATATGAATCATGGGTATGTAATAAAAGGATATCATTTTTTAAAAAAGCTATAATTTTTTTGGAAGTTGAAAAATATTACGGTTATATTTGCACCATAATGCGAGAGTAGCTCAGTTGGTAGAGCGTCAGCCTTCCAAGCTGAATGTCGCCGGTTCGAACCCGGTCTCTCGCTCAAAAGCCTCATCAAAAGATGGGGCTTTTTTTATTGGGGAGATCGGGTGAGAAGTTTATCCCGGGCGAAGTCGAGGGGAACCCGGTCTCTCGTTCAAAAATACCTAACCTTAACGGATTGTCCATTTTTTAGTTCTTAAAAAATGGACAATCCGGAAAGTGTGGTTAGTTTCTCAAGTGCGGCCATTCCCAGTTCTGAATTGCCTTTTGCATTTAATATCGGGCTCCAGACTGCAACTGAATATTGTGAAGGATGAATGGCTACGATACCACCGCCAACGCCGCTTTTTCCCGGTAATCCCACCTTAAAGCTAAATTCTCCCGCTTCATCGTAAAATCCGCAGGTTTGCATTAAAGCATTGATACGTTTTATTTTGGACCGGGAAAATAAATTTTCCCCAGTTTGCAGAATGCTTCCATTATTTGCGTAAACCATAAAGGCTCTCGAGAGTTCCTCACAAGACATGGCCAGGGAACATTGGAAAAAATAAAAATCGACGATTGTTTCAACATCGTTTTTAATGTTTCCAAGAGCTTTCATATAATTCACCAAGGCATAATTCCTGAATCCAATTGATTTTTCGGAGGCAGCGAGAATATTGTCATAATCAATATTGGAATTATTCGAGATCTTGCGGACAAAATCCAGCAATTCCCTTTTGGGATCGTTTAAATTGGAAACCAGAATATCGGCTATAACCAATGCTCCTGAATTAATAAAGGGATTTCTGGGAATTCCTCTTTCGTATTCCAACTGGGAAAGAGAGTTAAAGGGATCGCCCGAGGGCTCAACATCAACCCGATTCCATAGATCTTCTCCTAAAAGTTTCATGGCCATTGTAAGGGTAAAAACCTTGGAAATACTTTGAATTGAAAATTTTTCTGTGCTATCACCAAAAGCAGCATGTTTGGAATCTACCCCATATAAGTGCATTCCAAATTTCCTGCGATCTATTTTTGCCAGTTCAGGAATATAGGAAGCCACCTTTCCGTAAGCTTCATAATATTTTAGGTCTTCCTCAATGGTATTGAGGATTTTTTGGTAATCCATATCAGTTTAATTCAGTAAGGCTGCTGTTTGTTTCCAATTCATAAGGTTTTTTGCCTGCTTTAAAAATACGCGCAGACAAGCTTCCTCTCAATATAATCTCATCAGCTTTTACTTCCAGCCAGCTTCCTTCCCTTAAACCAACCACAGGATGTGTGTTAATACTGTGAAATTCTGCAATTCTTGTTTCTCTTGTCTCTCCTTTATGGGTTGAATTTTTATCCGGGTCCAAATAATGCGGATTTAAATTGAAAGGAACAATCCCAAGGGTTTTAAAACTCGGTGGATAAACAATAGGCATATCATTGGTGGTTTGCATCGTAAGTCCGCAAATATTGGTTCCTGCGCTGGTACCCAAATAAGGAGTTCCATTCAGGATTTTTTCTCTCAATAATTCCATTAGGACATTCCGGTAAAGTTTATCTACCAGAACAAATGTGTTTCCGCCGCCAATAAAAATTCCTTCACCCTCACTTAAGGCTTTTTTGGGATCTTTAAATTCGTGGAGTCCTCTTACTTTAAAAGCCATGTCTTTAAAGGTCTTTTTTACCAATTCAGTATAATTTTCATGAGAAACACCTCCCGGCCTTGCGTATGGGATAAATATAATTTCCTTGCATTTTTGAAATAATCCCGATATTTCCGGAAGCAGGTAGGCTAAATAATTTTGTCCATATAAAGTAGAAGTGCTGGCTAATAATGCGTGTTTCATCTGATTTTTTTTGTAAATTTAGGAATTGTTATGGTTTAACAAAAATTTAAGCGGTTCTTATGCTTTTAATTAGATTTTAAGGGTTAATTTAAAATGCTTTTGTTCAACTAAACCTGATGATAATTTTTTAAATAAAAAGCAGGTTGAAATCCTTTATTTCCGATAAGAGTTGTGAATTAAATTCAAAATATGTGTCCTGCAGGCTCTTCGGAATTGGAAAAAGATGTTTTTATTTTCAAACTTCTTCTTAGGGCAGCACGGGATGCACTTTTATAAAAACAATAAAAATCGACCAATGAAAAAGGCTTCTTTTTTTCTTCTGCTATTACTTTTAATTGGTCTAAATGCCTCAGCCCAAACAGGAGAGCGCATTATAATTTCAGGAACTATAGAAGTGCCGTTTGGCGATAATCTACAGGGAATCAGTATTTTTAATTTAAATTCCAACAGATTGACCGTGACCGATTCTTTGGGTAAATTTAACATTGCGGTGGCTATCAATGATAGTTTGCGCGTTTCCACATTAGAATTTCAGGAGTTTATCGTAATTGTAGATCAGGGTATTATAAATACAAAGAACCTGAATATTTTTGTGAGTGAAGCGGTAAGCAGATTGCCCGAAGTAGTTGTGACCCCTTATGATCTTTCAGGAAATATAAATGTAGATCTCAACCGTTTGAAAGTAGTAGAATTACCCACAAATTTAACTGCTGCAGAAGTTCAAAAAAGGGATTTGTATCCTGAAACCGGACCCGATTTGCGATCTCCACCATACAATACTGCTTTAGCGATGAGTAAAACCAGGATGGTAAACGGGCTAAATTTTGTCAATATTTTTAAAGAATTTCTTATTGCCAAAAAGACGGAAGATGTAAAAAACCCATTCAGTAAGTCGGTTAATCCAGAAATTGATGATTATATCCGAAAAATATATGAAGATGATTTCTTCAGGGAAAATCTAAATATAGAAAAAGAGTACATAAGCGATTTTATTTTTTATGCCAATGACAATGGTTTGAGCGAACAGATGTTACAAGGAGGGAATGAACTGGATTTAATCGAATTTTTGGTAGAACAAAGCAAAAAATATAAAAAGGAATTTCACAGAAAATAAAGAAATATGTTTATTTACTTCAGAAGTAAACAGGAAAAAAGCGATTAGAGTTTTATAAATAATTCTGTACTATTTAAGTGGCCAATATTCTTCGGGTTGTTTTTCTAACAAAGTATCACAAGCATGCTATTAGGCTTTAAAAACGGGCCATCAGTAAAAATTTATCAGTTCTGTTAGCCGCAATTGGGTTTTTGGAATATTTTTTGATTATAAAAAAGTAATTATGAGCATTTGCTTTAAAAGTAAATAATTTTTTGCTGATTTAAACAACTGAATGAAAACCAGATATTTATTCCTTTTTCTTATTTTTAGTCTTTCCTCTTTTAATACCGATCATAAATTTTACGTGAGCGTCACTGAAATTGAATACAATGGGAAGGCACAAAGCCTTCAGGTTATTTCCCGTGTTTTTATTGATGATTTTGAAAAATTACTTCAAACCAGGTATGACGAATCCATTCGTTTAACAAAAAATGGCGACAGTGAAAAGGTATCCGGTTATATTAAAAAATACCTCTCTCAAAAAATGGAAGTTGAAGTAGACGGAAAGCCTTATAAACTGAATTATATAGGAAAGGAATATGAAAATGATGAGCTGATTTTTTATTTAGAGATACCTGGTGTTCCCGAATTTAAAAAGATTAGGATTAAAAATTCCATTTTAATTGATATGTTCAGCGAACAGAAAAACCTTGTACATGTTGAATATAAAGGGGAAATCAAAAGCTTGATTTTGGCAGATGGCAAAGATGAAGATTTTTTAATTTTCAGTAAATAATTAGTCAATAAATTGTATAATGCTCAGGAATACTTATTTTTAGCAACTTAAAAAACAAGAAAAACAATAATGAGAAATTTTAAATCTGCAATGTTGGTGTTTTTATTAATTCTTTCAGCAGGAGTTTATGCCCAGGAAGGCGTAATTCCAAAGGAAGAAATTAGGGAAGTGGGTCACACCAATCAAAACAAATTCAGACAACTTTATGATGAATTTTCCACTCCCAACCAGTACCGCACAGGTTCAGGAGCCCCGGGAGAAGCTTATTATCAAAACCAGGCCGATTACAAAATGGATATCGAGCTGAATGACAAAAATCAAAAATTAACAGGTGTTGAAACAATTACCTACCATAATAATTCGCCGGACGATCTGGAATTTTTATGGCTGCAATTGGATCAAAATATTCGTTCTAAAAATTCACCGGCTCTTCAAAAAAATGGCAATGGCATTGCACCGGTTTCCCAACCCGGGAAATTTGTTGACGAATTTATGGATCCAGCTTTTGATGGCGGATTCAATATTGAAGAAGTTTCAAAAGATGGAACCCCACTTCCTTATACCATCAATTTCACCATGATGCGGGTAGATTTGCCTCAGCCTTTAAAAGCTGGAGAAAGTTATTCTTTTTCTGTAAAATGGTGGTACAATATTAATAATCACGTTGTAAATCGCGCAAGGTCCGGATTTGAGCATTTTCCTGAAGATGGGAATAACGCTTATGTAATAGCCCAGTTTTTCCCGAGAATGGCAGTTTACAATGATGTTGAAGGATGGCAAAATATGCAGTTTTGGGGCAATGGCGAATTTGCTTTGCCTTTTGGAAATTATGAAGTGAATATCACTGTTCCTGCAGATCATATTTTGGACGGGACCGGGGAAATTCAGAATAGAAAAGAAGTCTATACCAAAGAAATGATGAATAGGTATGAGCAGGCTAAAAAATCCTATGATAAGCCTGTGATTATTGTCACACAAGCAGAAGCAGAAGCAGCGGAAAAAGGATTTTCAGATAAAAAGAAAACCTGGAAATTAAAAGCTGAAATGGTTCGTGACTTCGCATTTGCCACTTCCCGAAAATTTATTTTGGACATGATGAACGTGGATGTAATGGGCAAAGATGTGATGGCAGTTTCCCTATACCCAAAAGAGGGAAATCCGCTTTGGGAGGAATATTCTACACTTGCGGTTGCAAATACCTTAACATCCTATTCCGGGCATACCTTTCAATACCCATATCATAAAGCGATTTCTGTTCACGCAAAAAATCAGGGAATGGAATATCCTATGATTTGCTGGAATTATGGACGTCCGGAAAAGGACGGCACCTATAGTGATAGGGTGAAATTTGGAATGATCAGCGTTATAATTCACGAGGTAGGTCATAATTTCTTTCCAATGATCGTGAATAGCGATGAGCGCCAATGGGGATGGATGGATGAAGGTTTGAATACCTTTATGCAATATTTGGCAGAGCAGGAATTTGGGAAAAAATATCCGGCAGCCATTGGACTTAATGAATCTTATCCTTCCAGAAGGGGAATTCCGGCAGGGGTAGTTCCTTATATGAAAGGGGATCAAAAATATATCACTCCAATTATGTCCAATCCCGAAAATGTTTTTCAGTTGGGAAACAATGCCTACTCAAAACCGGCCACTGCGCTTAATATTTTGAGGGAAACCGTGATGGGAAAGGATTTATTCGATTATTCATTTAAAACCTACGCGCAACGCTGGATGTTCAAACACCCAACTCCCGAAGATTTTTTCAGGACTATGGAAGACGCTTCCGGAGTAGACCTGGACTGGTTCTGGAGAGGATGGTTTTACAGCACAGATTATGTGGATATTGGAATAAAAGAAGTGAAAAAATATTATGTAACTGATAATGCTACGAAAAAAGGAAAAGCTTTTTTAGAGCAATATGGAGTTTCGGATCCCGACAGTATTGATGCAGTTTATGTTGTTGAGGAAGGAAGTGAAGAATACACGGCTGAGATGAAGGGTAAAAATCTGTTTGAAAACGCCCCTAAATTGAATGCATATATTATGGATAATTTCACCCCGGAAGAAAGGGCAAGGCTGAAAAGCCCGAAATATTTTTATGAAATTGTATTCAATAAGCCGGGAGGTTTGGTAATGCCGTTAATTGTGGAATACACTTATGCTGATGGTACTGCTGAAACCCTAACATATCCCGTGCAGGTTTGGCGTAAAAACGATGGGGAAGTAAGCAAGGCGATCGGAAGTGATAAGGAGATCACCAAAATTGTGGTAGATCCAAATTTAGAAACCGCCGATGTGAATTTAGATAACAATAGCTGGCCTCAGCAAATCAAAGAAGATAAGTTCCAGCAGTTTAAAGAAAACGCAGGAAATTAATTTTTTTCTTAATTTAAAAAAAGAAGCCAACTTTATGAGTCGGCTTCTTTTTTTAAATTAAATTTGTAGTTATATTTTCTATATTATGATAACACTTCCTTTATTTATTAGTGGTGCTGAAATTGGCTTTATAATGTTTGTTTTGGTCATGGTTTTTGGTGCCGACAAAATTCCGGAAATAGCCAGGGGCCTGGGAAAGGGAATGCGCACGCTTAAAAATGCATCCAATGATATTAAGGGGGAAATTCAAAAAAGTGCTGAAAAACAGGGTATTGATACCGATTTTTCCAAAGATGTAAGAAAAGAGATCGATAAAGTCAAGGAAGACATCGAGGAAATTACCGGTTCGGTTAAGCGTAAACTTTAATGCTTGAACAATTAAATAAGTGGGATCATGAATTGTTTGTCTATTTAAACAGTTTAGGAATCGAACCTTATGATACATTTTGGATCTTTGTAACCAATTTCAAACACTGGATTCCTCTCTTCCTCTTTTTTTTTATTATGTTCTTTGTTTCTTTTCATTGGAAAAAAGCACTTCTCAACTCAATATTTTTAGTGGGATCCTTTGCTGCAACAATGGGATTTACTTTTTTGGTAAAAACAATGTCCTTAAGGTTAAGGCCGAATAACCAGCCGGAATTACAGGATCTTATTAGAATTCTTCAGGATCCAACCAATTACAGTTTTTTTTCAGGACATGCCTCAGGTTCCTTTGTAGTTTCAACCTTTGTTGTTCTGTGCATTAAGGAAAAGTATAAATGGATTTACGCAATTTATATCTGGCCCATTTTATTTGTTATGAGCAGGATTTATGTGGGGGTTCATTATCCTTCAGATCTAATTGTGGGCGCCTTAGTGGGAATATTGTTTGCCCATATCTTTTATAGGTTGAGTTTACTGGCCGGGAATAAATTCTATTAATTGTACATGATAGAAACAAGAACCAAGAGAAAAAATACAAGACTTTTGACTCTTGACACATAAAATTATGTAACACTTAACGTATCAACATAATAGTCTTTTCATCTATTCTCTATATTCTTTCGTCTGGTTTTGGCTTTTCTATAGTTTTAACCTGCTAATGCTCAATCCGTCCCTTATGGGGAGCATAATGGTTTCAAGTCTGCTGTCTGCTGCTACCAGGGTATTGTATTTTATCAAAGCGAGGGTAGATTCATCATCTTCCTGTATTTTCTCAACCACCTTTCCGCTCCACAACACATTATCAGTCAAAATAATTCCGCCTGGATTTAATTTGTTTATGATGAGCTCCAAATAAGCTGGGTAATTGGGTTTATCTGCATCTATAAATACCAGGTCAAATTTTATATCCAGGCTTGGGATAATGTTTAAGGCGTTGCCTAAATGTTGATGGATCTGCCCTTTAAAATTAGATAAGTCAAAATATTTTTTCTGAAAGTCCCTTAGTTCTTCATTAATATCGATGGTGTGCAACACTCCATCCTGTTGTAATCCTTCCGCAAGGCATAAAGCGGAATATCCGGTATAGGTCCCCAGCTCTAAAATAGTTTTTGGCCTTGCAATTTTTGAGATCATACTCAGCAACCTGCCTTGATAATGCCCGCTTAGCATTCGCGGTTGCAATACTTTTTGGTGTGTTTCCCTGGATAGCCGGACCAGTAACTCCGGTTCTGGCTGGGTATGATCTATTGCGTATTTTTCTATGGCTTTCGGAATAAAATTCATTTGGACTCTCAATTTTAATCAAATTTAAGGAACTCTTTATTTCTACCAATTTTTTATTTTATAAAAGCTGGGTCAGTACTTTTTGAACCTGAAATTAAATGGTATTTTTACGGCAAACCAGAAAAAAATGGAGTTCAAAAACACCAGGGAATTTGCAAGATCCTTAGATAAAACTGATTCCTTAGCCGGATATAAAAGTGAATTTTATTTTCCGAAAGTCAATGGTAAAGAGGTGATTTATTTTACCGGGAATTCCCTTGGATTACAACCCAAATCGGCTAAAAAATATGTAGATGAGGTCATGAAAGATTGGGCAGAACTCGCTGTTGAAGGACATTTTTATGCTGAAAAGCCATGGTGGGATTATCACGAACGTTTTTCAGAAAAGTTGGGGAAACTGGTGGGTGCCAGACCGCATGAAATTACCGTTATGAATACGCTTACCGTAAACCTGCATTTGCTGATGGTCTCCTTCTACAGGCCTGTTGGGAAGCGTGTTAAAATAATATGCGAAGAAAAAGCTTTTCCCAGCGATCAATATATGATTTCAAGTCAGGTGAGGTTTCACGGTTTAAACCCGGGGGAAACCATAATTGAAGTGATAAAACGCCCAGGTGAGCATCATTTTAGGACAGAAGATATCGTTGAAAAAATAAAAGAAGTGGGTGAGGAGTGCGCCTTGGTGTTAATTGGAGGTGTAAATTATTATTCGGGGCAGGTGCTGAATATGGAAACAATCACGAAAGCAGGTCATGAAGTTGGCGCAAAAGTAGGCTGGGACCTTGCCCATGCGGCCGGCAATATCGAATTAAAATTGCACGAATGGAACGTGGATTTTGCCGCCTGGTGCAGTTATAAATACATGAATTCCGGGCCCGGAAATGCTTCGGGGTGTTTTATCAATGAGAAATACCACGGCTTAAATGATATTCCCCGGTTTGAAGGTTGGTGGGGGCATAATAAAACCCGTCGTTTTTTAATGGAACCTGAGTTTAATCCTGAGCCTACTGCGAACGCCTGGCAAATAAGCAATGCCCCCATTTTGGCCCTTGCCCCTTATTTAGCCTCGGTAGAAATGTTTGATGAGGTTGGAATGCCTGCACTTATTGAAAAACGCAATAATATTGTGGCATACCTGGAATTTATCCTCCACGAAATAGACAGGGAGGTAAAAGGTGATTTTGAGATAATTACACCTTCCAGCCAAAAAGAACGCGGCACTCAACTTTCCGTTTTACTTCACGGTCAGGGCAAGGAACTTTTTAATTATTTAATGAAAAACGGGGTGATTATAGATTGGCGGGAACCAAATGTAATTCGTCTGGCTCCCGCGCCATTTTACTGTTCTTTTGAGGATATGTTTGAGTTTGGCCAGATCTTAAAAAGAGGTATTCAGGAATATACTTGAGCTCGGGCCTACTTTACTTCTATATCGGTGAAATACAACTGAAAACTTCCATCGGGGCTTTTACGCATTTTTGAGATTGTGATCCCGTTAAAGGTTTCATAATCTTCCCAGGTAGTAGACAAAGTTTTTCCGCCCGCCGATTCGTATGTCCATTCCTTGACCATCAGATCATCTGAGAGATATAAATGATACGTATCTCTAGGGGTATAACCGCCATCACCGGAATAGTTAACTGTTAAACCCTGCATTTGCTGTTGGCTAATTGGTGCAGTGGTCGTTTGATTAAATTCAAAATCAAAATCACTCCACATCAATTGATATGGAAACAAAAGCCAATAGGTATCATTGATGAATTTTTGATCTGCCGCTTTTGCCTGTTCAGCCAGAGTATCCTTTTTTATATAACTGAGAGTATCCTTTTTTATATAACTGAATGTTTCACCTTTTTCAGTAAGCTCTATTTTGTTTTCCTTAGGATACCATTTCCAGGAACGCTGGGTCCTTACCGTGTCATTTACTTTTACATTAAATGTGAAGTTGAGTTGATTCACCTTTTCGAAATTCTCAAGGCCATTGGCATAAGCTATTTTTGTTGTTATTGACTCTTCATTTGAAGCTGTGGTTTCAGAAACAGCTGTTTTTTCAGGTTCGTTTTTACAACCTGCCAATAAAAGCAAGACTAAACATAAGGATAGAGATCCTTTCATATTATATTAGTTTTATTTTGAACTATTCAATAAAAATAAACATTCCGGAGCGAAATAAAAGGATTCATTTTTTTTATTCCAAATAGGCATTAGCTCATTAGGGATTCTGATAATTGATTTTATTTTTTTGGAGATCGGCCAAAGATGTCAATTGGAATGAAGACAAATGCAAAAAGCCCTTTGAATTTCAAAAGGGCTTTTGTGTTCGACTTTTTATTATATTATACACTCCTGCCGGTTAATAATTTATACACAATCAAAATAACGGCAATCACAATTAAAATGTGGATAATACCTCCTAAATCAGGGAAGGCGAAGTAACCAATTAGCCATCCGATAATCAGTAAAACTACGATAAGCCAAATTAAATCTCTCATATTGTTGGTTTTTTAGTGCAACTTAAAGTTGCCGGTTAAAAGGTTATAAACTTATAAATGAACAGATATTTAGAACCAGGCACTTTTTTTAAAACTGCAATCTGGCTAGTTAAGCAGGACAAATTTATATAAATCATTAATTAGACGGGGCTATTTTAACGGAGGTTTAACTAAAATCTTAAAATTTCACTTTATTTTTGAAGATTACGAAATATTGTGATTCAGGTTTGGCAAATTCTTTTTTTTTCTAAAAGAATGCTCATTATCAATGCATTTACTGATTTTTTTGAAAATTCAGGATTTTCATTTTTTGGTTTTTTTCTCCTTAAAGAATGATTTAATTTCTATTCCGGGCCTTGCATAATGAAATCTATCCAATAAAGTTGGCAAAGCGTAACCATCCAGCCCGTTAATTGCAACGGTCCCGGCATCGTCCAGTCGCAACCAGCCATCAGGCATTTGGATTCCATCTTCAAAATAGATGTGTTCAATTTCTGCAACCACTAAAACAGTATCGTTTTCAATTATATGATATTCGTTTAGGTAACGGCAGCCCAGTTTTATGGAAGATTGCTTTACATAAGGTGCAAAAAAATCATCCAAATATTCTTCTTCCAGTCCGGTTTTGTGAAATTCTGAAATATGCTCCTCATACTTTGCGGCTGTTTGATGGGCTTGCCCGATCATATCCTGATGAATATGATTTACTGTAAAAAAACCTGTCTCCTTAATGTTTTTAAAGGTGTTTCGTGGAATGGTGCTTGGCCGCAGGATGAATCCCAATAATGGCGGATTACTTCCCAAATGCATTACCGAATTAAAAACGGCAACATTGGTCTTTCCGTTTGCAGTTCTCGTTGCCAGTAAATTGGCAGATTTGTAGCCTGTGCAACTGTTGATAAGGTTTAAACGGAAAATTTTATCCATTTCAGCGATATCCTGTATATTGTAATGTTTCATAAAAAAGGCAGTATGGTTCACTGCCTTAATTTAATGAAATTTGACAACAAAATTTGTTAAGAGATTTTTAAATTAATCTTCGTTTTCTAGTTTGTTTACTTTTATCTCATAATCTTCAATAACCTCCCGCAATGCATCTATATTATCTGATGCTCTTTGATGTGCATCCTCCATTGCTTTTTCCAATTTCTTATCAGGATGCTGAAATAAATCGGTGATTACATGATTAATTTTATCTACAATACTTTCCTGGCTATTCTTGATGTCTTCAAGCTTATTTAAAATACTGTGTACCTGTTCAAATTTTTCCTGTTCCATAATTCTGATTTATAAATTAATAATACATTCTTGTTTATTAAATTCAAAAAATTCAATATTGATCAGTGTTTTTTTTCAATCTTTTTTTTCCAGTGACGGATAGTCGGTATATCCCTTTTTCCCTGGAGTGTAAAAAGTATCACTATCCCATTCGGCTAAAGGTGCATGCGCCTTAAACCTCTCGGGTAAATCGGGGTTAGAAATAAATAATTTTGCAAAAGATACGAGATCGGCAGTACCTTCTTTAATCACTTTATTCCCTTCTTCCTGGTCAAAACCACTATTGATCATTAAGGTTCCCTGGTAAATTGGCCGGTAATGTTTTGCAATATCAGGCTCGAGATAGTCTATTTCACTCACATCTGTAAAAGGTTCAGAGAGGTGGAGATAAGCCAGATCATACGCGTTAAGTTTTTCAACTATATAATCAAAGGTTGGGATGGTCTCTTTTGTAGCGATTATTCCGGCACCATTATTCAAAGAGGGGTTTAACCTCACTCCAATTCTGTTTTCCGGCCAAATTTCACATACAGCTTCAATCACTTCAAATAGAAAACGAGCCCTGTTTGGAATATTTCCGCCGTATTCATCTATGCGGATATTAGAATTTGAATTGAAAAACTGATGAAATAAATAACCGTTGGAAGAATGAAGCTCTATCCCTTCAAATCCGGCATCCTTTGCTTTTTTGGCAGCGTTTTTAAATTCCTGAACGGTTTCCTTGATTTCAGAAACAGACATCGCTTTTGGCTCGACAGAATCTTCTTCCCCGTCTGGGGTAATTATTTTGATATTCGGGTTTACTGCGCTTGGCGCAAGGGGTTTTTCTCCGTTGTGAAATTTGGGGTGAGATATGCGCCCACAATGCCATAGTTGAATGAATATTTTTCCGTCTTGTTCGTGTACAGCTTTGGTTACTTTATGCCAAGCTTTTACCTGGACTTCAGTATGGATTCCAGGGGTATTGATATATCCAACCGCTCTTTGAGAAACCTGTGAACCTTCAGTAATGATCAGGCCGGCACTGCTGCGCTGCTTGTAATATTCAACGTGTAGATCTGTAGGCGCATTTTCTTTGTTATCCGCCCTGTTTCTGGTCATAGGAGCCATAACTACCCTGTTGTTTAAGGTAAGATCACCCATTTGGTATGATTGTAAAAGTGGTTGTTCCACTTTCATAATTCTGAGATATCCTACGAATCTACTTGTTGCAGGTTGGAACTCTTGTTAAACAAATTGTAATTACCTGTTTTTTAACGGTATTTTATTCGGAAAGCACAAAATTTATTGAAATCAATGACTTTTGGAACCAAAGGTGATCCAAACCTGAAATGATAAATTTTCAGTATTTTTACCCGAAATAAAATTGATCTAATTAAAATTAAGGCTTTGTTACCTGGTAAAAATTATTTTTATTGCCATTAACAAAACTTTGCAGTTTAATGAACCTAATGCAAAAATCAAAAAATATAGCCGTAATAGGCTCCGGTTTAGTGGGATCCCTGCTGGCTCTCTTTTTAAGAAAACGAGGTCATGAGGTAACGGTTTTTGACAGAAGGCCGGATGTGCGTCACATTCAATTTTCCGGGAGATCTATAAATTTGGCGATGTCCAACCGTGGCTGGGATGCGTTAAAAAAAGTTGGAATTGAAGCCGAGATAAGAAAATTAGCCTTGCCTTTGGACAAACGTGCCTTACACTTAAATGATAAGCCGCTTTACTTTCAGAAATATGGAAAGGAAGGAGAGGCCATTTATTCTATTTCCCGTGGAATTTTAAACCGAAAAATGATTGATTTGGCCGAAGCTGCCGGTGCCGTTTTTAAATTTGAAGAAAAAGTCTGGGATATTGAACTGTCGGAAGCAAAGATCTACACCGGGGAAAGTGAAAAAGGAGCGTGGCAGGAATATCAGTTTGACATTGTATTTGGCGCCGATGGTGCTTTTTCCCGGGTACGCCATAAAATGCAGCGACAAAGCCGTTTCAATTACTCGCAGGAATTCATAGATGTTGGATATAAGGAACTCACAATTCCCGCCAATGCCGATGGAACGCACAAACTGGATAATACCTCTTTTCATATCTGGCCCCGCGGAGAATTTATGCTAATCGCGATGCCAAATTTAAACGGAAGTTTTACCTGTACCTTATTTATGCCTTTTGAAGGGGCTGTTTCTTTTGAAAATATTAAAACCGAAGTACAGGCGGAAGGTTTTTTTGCTAACTATTTCCCCGACATCAAAGAAGATATTTCAAATTTGACAAGTGATTTTTTCAAACATCCTACAAGCGCTATGGTTACCATGAAATGCTTTCCCTGGACCTACGGGGATAAGGTGGCTTTGGTTGGAGATTCTGCCCATGCCATCGTGCCCTTCTATGGACAAGGAATGAATGCGGGTTTTGAGGATATTTCTGTTCTGGATGATTTGATGCTTCAATATGGAAACGATTGGGAAAAGATCTTCCGGGAATATGAAAACAGCCGGAAACCCAATGCCGATGCCATTTCTGAACTGAGTTACCGCAATTTTATCGAAATGAGCAGTAAAACAGCCGATCCCGGATTTTTATTGAGAAAAAAGATCGAAAAGCATTTTGCTGAAAAATATCCCGATAAATGGGTTCCTTTATATTCCAGGGTGACTTTTTCAAATAAACCTTATGCTGAGGCGCTTAGCATTGGAGATGAGCAACGGGCAATCATGGATAAAGTTATGGAACTTAGGGATGTTGAGAATAAATGGGACAGCAATGAGGTGGAAATGCTTATTCTTAAACTTTTGGGCAAGAAAAAATAGAGATTTAAATGAATTCATCTTCTTCCTGTTCCATATTCAGGTTTAAACATTTATAAACTTCTTTCAGGGTATCCTGATCTTCCGTCAGTATGATCAACATGTCGTTTGGCTCAATCTCTGTTGCCCCGTTCGGAGTTATAAATTTGTCATTTCTTGAGATCATTGCAATAATTGCTTTCCGAGGGAATTTCAAATCAACTATGGCTTTGCCAACAGAATGGTTATTTTCCGGGATCACAATTTCCCGGATAAAAGATTTGGCACCATCGTTTAAAAATGTGTCCACCGGGGATTTTGGTTTTGCTTTTCCGGGAAGTGCCACATGCAACCATTTTGCAATTAAAGAAAGACTTGTGCCCTGGACCAACACCGAGCTTAAGGAAACAAAAAACACAATATTAAATATCATATCCGCTTTTTCAATACCGGCCAATAGGGGATATGTGGCAAATACAATAGGCACGGCACCCCGCAATCCCACCCAGGATATGTAAAATCTGCGGCGCATTTTCATTTTGAAAAACATCAAACTTATAAATACGCTTACAGGTCGGGCTATCAGGATAAGGAAAACCGAAACAAATATTCCAATTCCTACTACCGGAAGCACATGACTTGGGTAAACCAGTAATCCCAGGGTCAGGAAGAGGACAATTTGCATAAGCCAGGCCAGCCCGTCAAACATTTTCATGATGGTTCGTTTATGAATAATGTCGTGATTTCCCAAATAAACGGCACTTAGGTAAACCGCTAAAAATCCATTCCCACCGAGGAAATTAGTGGCAGAAAATGTTATAAACATCAGTGCTATGGTCAAAACAGGATATAGACCTTCAAAATCCAATCTGATGCGGTTTATGAGCTTTTTGCTCAATTTTCCGAAGATAAAACCAAGTGCAGCTCCAATTAATATTTGCTGAAGAAACAGGGGGATGATGCTATAAATGCTTTTATCCTGATTAACTACCAGGCCTAAAAAGGCAATGGTAAGAAAATAGGCCATGGGGTCGTTACTCCCGCTTTCAAGTTCCAATGTTGGCCGAAGGTTAGATTTTAATGCGAGATTTTTAGACCTGAGAATAGAAAAAACTGCCGCTGCATCTGTTGAAGAAACAATGGCACCAAGCAATAAACCTTCATAAATAGTGAAATCTGTAATAAACCATACAAATACCCCCACAGATAAGGCTGTTAACAAAACTCCCAATGTAGATAACGAAACACCTTGCCAAACAACTGGTTTAATAGATTTCCAGCTGGTATCCAGCCCACCTGAAAAAAGGATAAAATTAAGGGAAACAATACCTATAAATTGAGCGATTTGGGGATCGTTAAAATGAATTTCCCCTATGCCCTCCGATCCTGCCAAAATACCTACCAACAAAAATAAAACTAAGGTAGGAACTCCAAATTTGTAGGAGGTTTTCCCTGCCAGGATACTTATGAGCAGCAGCAGGGAGCCAATTAGGAGAATGTTTTCAGTGGTAATTTGCATACAATATGGAACCGGGATTTATTAGAGTGTAAAAATACTTAATTATTTTTTTCAGGAAAGCTTAAATAAGGATTTAGCTTAAAAACAAATGAAGCCGGGAAGGCTTCATTTGTAACTCGATAATTCAGCGAACTTTTATTTGGAATATTTTTTAAGCAATTCCGGAAATTTCTTTTTAAACTTTTCTATTCTTGGAATTGAAACATTTTGAATGTAAGGATTGTCCGGATGCTGTTTTTCATAATTTTGATGGTAATCCTCGGCTCTCCAAAATTTTTGAAAAGGCACTACTTCAGCAGCAATAGGCTTATCGTAATTTTTGGCGACATCCGCTTTAATGTCTTCGATAATCTTTTTTTGTTCCTGATTTTGATAGAATATTATGGAACGGTATTGAGATCCAATATCCGGCCCCTGGCCATTCACCTGGGTAGGATTTTGTGATCCAAAATACACCCGCACCAATGTGGAAAAATCAACTTTCTTGGGATCATAAATAACTTCAACCGCTTCGGCATGCCCTGTTTTTCCCGTATTGCTGGCTTCATAAGTCGGATTTTTCGTATGACCACCGGAATACCCGGAAACCACTTCTTCTACTCCTTCTACACTTTCATAAATTGCCTCCACGCACCAAAAACAACCGCTTGCAAAATAAGCCCTGGCCTTATTGTCCTGGATTGGAACTTCCACCGGTTTGGCTTTGGCAGTTTCTTCCTTTGTTGGCTTCTGTGTGCTGCTGTTGCCGCAGGAAAACACAAATAACGATAAAATTAACAGGATCATTTTCATCTTAAAAAATTTTATAGGCCAATGCAAAGGGCCTTTATTATATTAAAAAGAAGAAAGAATATAGATAATAGATGAAAGATTATTAAGTTGATATAAATTTTTACAGAATTTTATGTGTCAACATATTGCCGTCACATTAATACATTAAATCCAGAACCGAATTTAATGTTTCCCGCAAATGAATATTTTCTCTCACTTCTCACCTCTACCTTCTAACTTTTTTTAGTCTTGTCTCTTGGTTCTTTATTCTAAATTCTAACTTCCGCTTATTTCCTCTTAAATTTTCCTTCCAGGGTTTTCTTCCCGAAAATAGCATAGTCCATGGCTAAGTCGCCATTGATGGAAAAACCTAACCAATCCAGGTCCAATTCTCCGTCAGGTTGCGGTGTAATGGTCGCAATTGGAATATTCCTGTCAAATTTGTCCCAGGGAATTTTCTCTCCTTCAGAATTGATATCGGAAGGATTTACGAAAAAGACATTGATTAAATTATTACTGGTCTTTTCATATTTTACATTTATATATATATTATCCGGAGATAGGCACAATTCAGAATTTGAGGTGAAATTTAAATCCAGGCAATAACACATACAATTAAGATCGGCTTCCTCCCCAACTTTTATATATTGAGCTTCAATTGTTGCGGCTGAACCTTCGGAATTGGTCATAGTTGAAGACTTCGTTTTTGCATCTTTATTATCATTGTTTCCGGAATTTGTTGAATCTTCAGATATGGACTTTTCTATAGCTGATCCGGTTTCTGAATTCTTGTCGCCGGAGTCCTGGTTTTTACAGGAATTGAGAATAAAAAAGCAACCAATTGTGGTTAATATCAAGTTGAATTTCATAACAGCTGGGTTTTGTAATGCCATAAAATTAGGGCATTTATCGAACTTTTATGCCAAAGAGTTGTTAATGCTTAATTAAATCAAAAAAGGGATATTCAAAAAGTATTCATCATACTTTTCGAATATCCCTTAAATAAAAAGAATATATTCTTAAATTTTAGAAAAGAGTTTTTCCATTTTTTCCTGTTCTTCTTTCGCCAACTCTGCGTCAACTAAAATCCTGCCGCTGTGTTCATCGGTAATAATTTTTCTTCTGCCTGAGATTTCAACGATAACCTGTGGTGGAATAGTGAAATAAGAGCCTCCGGAAGCACCGCGTTCAACAGGAACTATGGCTAATCCATTTTTCACATTGACCCTAATTCGTTTGTAAGCGCTTATCAGCCTTTTTTCAATTAGGTTTTCCAACTCATTGGATTTTTTAACCAACAATTCTTCTTCCTTCTTGGTTTCAGCAAGAATAGCGTCAAGTTCACCTTTTTTGTGGGCAAGGTGTTTTTCGCGATCGGTCAAACGTTCTTTGGTTTGATCAATCACCTGATTTTTTTGCTCTATTTGGGCCCTGTATTCTTTGATGTTCTTTTCGGCAAGTTCAATTTCAAGTTCCTGAAATTCAATTTCCTTGCTTAATGCGTTAAATTCACGGTTGTTCCGAACATTTTTTTGTTGTTCGGTGTATTTTTTAATCGCTGCCTTAGAATCTTCAATAAGAACTTTCTTGTTTTTTATGTCGGTATCAATAAAATCCAAATCGCCTTCTAATTTTTGTATACGCGTATTTAACCCGGCTACCTCATCTTCTAAGTCTTCTACTTCTAAAGGAAGCTCGCCTCGTACATTTCTGATTTCATCTATTCTGGAATCGACTAGTTGAAGATCGTACAACGCTCTTAACTTTTCTTCTACAGTAACATCGGTTTTTTTTGCCATAGTTAATAAT
>Ga0307487_1001210_pt1 | contig 18674 bp, 17 predicted proteins | sample CBIW12metaG_FD_203665 | JGI IMG/M metagenome (GOLD analysis project Ga0307487, IMG submission 203665) | Sea-ice brine microbial communities from Beaufort Sea near Barrow, Alaska, United States - CBIW 1.2 | ecosystem: Environmental > Aquatic > Marine > Coastal | place: USA: Alaska | collected... | reverse complement strand
GATATAATCGATAGCTTGCTCGTATACAAATAAAAACATATTTCCTGTAAATATGTTTTTATTTGTATATTTGTCAACCAAATGGTTGAACCGTATAGTTAAATATGAAAGTTAAAGAAGAAAATACCGAATTAGAAATCCTCAACGCTGCCAAAGAGGTTTTTCAGGAAAAAGGAATGGCGGGAAGCAGGATGCAGGAAATTGCCGATAAAGCGAGAATAAACAAATCTATGTTGCATTACTACTACCGAAGCAAACAATTGCTCTTTGAGGCGGTTTTTAAAAATGCTTTTAGATTATTAGCCCCACAATTGAACAAGGTTTTGAATGATGACAGCGAATTATTTGACAAAATAAGGAACTTCACCAATAATTACATCTCATTCGTGATCGGACATCCATATTTACCAAACTTTGTAATACAGGAACTGAATAAAAACCCCGATTTTCTCGAGAAGCTGCAGATAGAAAAAGATTTTCCAAAGATCGAAAAATTCAAGTTCCAGGTTGAAGATGCTATAACCCGTGGTATTATAAAACCAATTAGTGCGGAACAATTATTTATTAATATTATGTCTTTGAATATTTTTCCATTTATTGCCGCACCATTATTACAAGGATTGATAAATGTGAAGGAAAAGGAATACCGGGAGCTCATGGAAAGGCGAAAAACAGAAGTTGCCGACTTTATTATTAATTCTATCAGACTTTAATAAAATGAAAAATCTCGGTATAATAATTTTGTTATTACTTTCATTTTCAGGGAAAGCTCAGCAAATTCTGACATTAGAAGAGTGTTATTCCCTGGTCAATGAAAATTATCCCTTAACCAGGCAAACCGATCTGCTTAAAAATAAAACCGATCTGGAAATCTCTGTACTGGAAAAAGGGAAGCTTCCAAAAGTTGATTTAAATGCCCAGGCCACTTATCAATCGGAAGTGATAGAATTTCCTTTTCAAATTCCAAATTCTTCTGTTGAACCCTTGAACAAAGATCAATACAGGGCTACGTTAGATGTAAATCAGCTTATTTATAATGGCGGAAGCATTGATGCTGGTTCAAAATTAAAGATGGCGGAGTTGGAAGCTCAAAAACAGATGGTAGCTGTTAATTTGTACCAGTTAAAAAACAGGATCAATCAATCTTATTTTTCCGTTTTATTGCTTCAGGAGCAAAAAAACCTATTGGTTTTAAAACAGGGACAATTGCGATCTCAGATAGATGAGGTAAAGATAGGGGTGAAGTATGGAGCAATTTTGCCTGCTTCAGAAGATGTTCTGGAAGCTGAAAACCTAAAAGTTTCACAGCAATTATCCCAGGTGAATTTTGACAGGAAAAAAGCTATAAACAATCTTTCAGCTTTAATAAATAATGAGATCTCCCAGGATGTAATTCTTTCAAAACCGGAATTCCCTTTTTTGTTTACAGGGAATTTTTCACGCCCGGAACTTCAGTACTTCGACCTTAAAAACAAACAAATAGAATCATCCAAAGAAGTGATCTCAAGATCCAATTTACCTAAAGTCTATGGGTTTGCACAGGCCGGCTACGGAAATCCGGGGTTGAATATGCTGGATAATTCGTTTCAGGATTTTTATCTGATAGGATTAAAAGCAAACTGGAATGTTTTTGACTGGGGAAAAACCAAAACACAAAAGGAAGCTCTTGCAGTTTCCCAGGAGATCGTGAATACCGAAAAAGAAACCTTCCAGTTAAACACTGAAATGCAGCTGAAAGAGGCCGGATTTGAGATAAGCAAAATGGAAGCACTGATAGATGCAGATAAAGAGATCATTATTTTAAGGGGAAAAGTATTGAAATCGGCTTCTTCCCAATTGAAAAACGGGGTAATAACCTCTTCAGAATATTTAACTGAGTTCAACAGTTTATACGAATCAATGATAGGCCAAAAATTACACGAGATCCAACTGGATCTGACCAAAGCAAATTACAAGGTCTTAAGAGGGGAAAACAATAACAAATAAGGAAAAAAATGAAAAAATTATTAATATTGGTGTCATTAGCTGTTTTTGGGAGCTTTATTTCCTGCGGGAATGATAAAAAAGCCGATGGTTACGGGAACTTTGAAGCTACCGAAATCACGGTTTCCGCTGAGGCAAACGGAAAAATAGAATTTTTGGATCTTGAAGAAGGCGTCATCCTGGAGAAAAACCAAAAGGTAGGATTAATAGATACCACGCAACTGTATTTAAACAAACAACGGGCAATAGCTTCCCTGAATACAATTGAATCCAGATCTGGAAATGTGTTATCGCAAATAGCAGTACTGAATGAAGAATTGAAAACCGCCCGCAGCGAAAAAGACAGGGTGCAAAATATGTTTTCGGAAAATGCCGCAACGCAACGGCAGGTAGATCAGGCCGTAGGGAAAGTAAATATTATAAACCAACAAATAAAAAGTGTAGGAACTCAAAATGCACCCATTGTAAACGAAGTGAAATCCATTGAAGTTCAAATAAAAATAATTGAGGATCAAATTCAAAAAAGTAAGATCATCAACCCTGTTAAAGGCACGGTTTTATCGAAATATGCCGAACCAGGCGAAATTACGGCTTTTGGAAAACCGCTTTATAAAATCGCGGATATCTCAGAAATGACCTTGCGGGTGTACATCGGGGAACCACAATTACCCCAGGTTAGGGTAGGTCAAAAAGTAACGGTAAAAATTGATGTTGAAGAGGGGATGAAAGATTATGAAGGCAAAGTTTCCTGGATATCCTCATCGGCAGAGTTTACCCCAAAGATCATTCAGACAAAAGAAGAGCGGGTAAATTTGGTGTACGCGGTAAAAATTATCGTCCAAAACGACGGCAGTTTAAAAATAGGAATGCCAGCGGAAATGTGGATAAAAAAATCCGGAGTGATCAGTGACCACTGATCAGAAATCAACAAAATACCAAATCAAAAATAAATTTCAAAAAATATAAAAATGAAAAAAACAGCAATTTTAGGGTTGGTTTTTTTAATAAGCCTTTTGGGTTGTAAAGAGACTCAAAAAGAAGAAACCACCATCACAGAACAAACTGCAGTAGAGCACAAAGAAGACCCTCACGGAGATCAAAATAATTGGATGAGTCAAATTCAACTGGACAAAGGGTCAAAATGGAAAGCCAATATAGAAACTACAGAAGGCATACAGGCAATGTCTTCCCGCATAGCAGAAGATGAAAGTAATAGTATAAAACATTACAAAAAACTTGCATCAGACCTTAATGACCTTAAAAATAATGTTATTAAAGAGTGTACCATGGAAGGGGAATCACATGACAACCTACATGTGTTTTTAGTTCCGCTTGTGGATAAAATAGAAGCTCTTGGCGAAGTGAATTCTGTTCATGAGGGAGCTGTGATCACAAGAGATATCAGGAAGCATTTAGAGGTTTATTACAACTATTTTAATTAAAAGGAAACTTTCATTCAAAAAATGGGCATCACTCTTCAACATATAAGCAAATCCTATAAAAAAGTCAAGGCTTTGGACGACGTTTCTTTTGATGTCAAGCCGGGGGAATTGTTCGGGCTTATTGGACCGGATGGTGCCGGAAAAACAACATTGTTCAGGATCCTGACAACACTTCTAATTCCTGATGAAGGAATTGCAGGGGTTGCAGGTTTGGATGTGATTAATGATTACAAGACCATAAGAAAATCGGTAGGCTATATGCCGGGCAGGTTTTCGTTGTATCAGGATTTGACGGTGGAAGAGAACCTGAATTTTTTCGCTACCGTTTTTGGAACCAGCATTGAAGAAAATTATGATCTGATCAAAGATATTTACGTTCAGATAGAACCTTTTAAGGACCGTAGGGCGGGAAAATTATCCGGCGGGATGAAGCAAAAACTGGCTTTAAGTTGTGCTTTGATCCATAAACCAAAGGTGTTGTTCTTGGATGAACCCACAACGGGGGTCGATCCGGTTTCCAGGAAGGAATTTTGGGAAATGCTGAAACGTCTAAAAGAAAAGGGGATCACAATCCTGGTTTCCACGCCTTATATGGATGAAGCCGCCCTTTGCGACAGGATTGCACTAATCCAGGAAGGAAAAATATTGGAGATAGATACTCCTGAAAATATTGTGAAGAACCATCCAAAGACCATTTATAACGTGGGCGCAAAAAACACCTATAGCCTAATACAGGATTTAAAGGAATATCCGGGAAATCACAGTGTTTTCGCTTTTGGAGAATATGTTCATTACACGCATTCCAAAGAGAAGTTTAACCCGGAGGATCTAAAGAATTATTTAATTCGCAAAGATCATCAGCGGTTAGTAATTCACCCTGCCAAAGTTACCATAGAAGATGTTTTTATGGATTTGGCTTCGCAACATAAAACAGAGGGAAATTGAGATCGGAAAAAGTGATAGAAGTAGGGAATCTCACCAAGAAATTTGGGGATTTCACAGCGGTAAAGGGAATTAGCTTTGAGGTATTTAAAGGTGAGATCTTTGGGTTCCTGGGAGCAAATGGCGCGGGAAAAACCACTGCGATGAAAATGCTCATTGGAATTTCAAAACCAACCTCCGGGGAAGCGACAGTTGCCGGGTTTGATGTGAAGAGCAATTCTGAAATGGTAAAGAAAAGCATCGGATATATGAGTCAGAGGTTTTCGATGTACGACGATTTGACCATCAAGGAAAATATCACTTTTTTTGGCGGTATTTATGGTTTGAACAGGAAACAGATAAGGCAAAAAACCGAATCAGTGATAGAGGAATTGCAATTACAGGATGTAGCTGATAAGCTGGTGGGTTCGTTGCCATTGGGATGGAAGCAAAAACTTGCTTTTTCAGTTTCATTACTGCACGAACCTAAAATTGTGTTTTTGGACGAGCCCACCGGCGGTGTGGATCCAATTACCAGAAGACAGTTTTGGGAACTTATTTATGCCGAAGCACATAAGGGAACCACAATTTTTGTGACCACGCATTATATGGATGAAGCCGAATATTGCGACCGCGTTTCCATAATGGTAGATGGTGTTATTGAAGCACTGGACACTCCAAAAAAATTAAAGGAACAATTCAAGACAGATTCTATGGAAGGGGTGTTTTTAAAACTGGCCCGAGGCCCCCTAACCCCTGCCTTGCCGGCCGGCAGGCCCAAAGGGGGAATAAAAGATTGAAATAGTATAATAAAAAAAATGAAAAAGAAGTAAATCCTGAAGGTTTTGAAATCTTTACTGGTTTTATAAAAAACAAGAAATGAAAAGATTCATTGGTTTTGTAAAAAAAGAATTTTATCACATTTTTCGTGACAAACGTTCTATGTTCATTCTGTTTGGAATGCCCATAGCTCAAATTATGCTTTTTGGCTTTGCAATTACCAATGAAATAAACAATGTGGATCTTGCCATTCTGGATAAATCCAAAGATGCCGAAACTGAAAAAATCATCAATTCGATCAGTGCTTCCAAACATTTTAAAATTGAAGCGGTTGTAGGTAATGATGATCAGATTGAAGATATTTTCAAAAAAGGAAATGTAAAAGCTGTTTTGGTTTTTGAAAAGGATTTTGCTCAAAACCTGCAAACTCATAAAAAAGGAAAGGTTCAGGTTGTTACAGATGCAACAGACCCTAATACCGCCAATACTATTACCAATTACATTCAATCTATTTTACAGCATTACCAGCAGGAGATCAATATAAGCAATGTGGCTCCTCACCAGATCCAGGTAAAATCACGGTTGTACTACAATCCGGAACTAAAAAGTGTTTTTACTTTTGTGCCAGGAGTGATGACGGTTATTTTAATGTTGGTTTCAGCGATGATGACCTCGATCTCCATCACCAGGGAAAAAGAATTGGGTACTATGGAAATTTTACTGGTATCGCCAATTAAACCCTTTCAGGTGATTACGGGAAAGGTTTTTCCCTACATATTTCTATCGATCATAAATGCCATAATGATCTTGCTTTTGGGATATTTTGTATTTGAAATGCCCATTGAAGGAAGTCTTATTCTATTGGCTCTGGAAACTGTTTTATTTATTGTCACCTCATTGGCCCTCGGAATTCTAATATCTACAATTTCCGCTACGCAACAAACCGCTATGATGATCTCTTTAATGGGATTGATGCTGCCGGTCATTTTGCTGTCGGGATTTATTTTTCCCATATCCAGTATGCCGTTGGCATTACAATACATAAGTAATATAATTCCCGCAAAATGGTTTATCATTATTCTTAAAGGAATAATGCTCAAGGGGGTGGGGATTTCCTTTTTATGGAAAGAAACATTGATACTTATAGGGATGATGGTTTTTTTCCTGGCATTGAGTATTAAAAAATATAAAATAAGACTGGAGTAATTAAAAGAGAGTGGGGAGTGAGAAGTGAAGAGTGAAAATGTGGAAAGTGGAAAGTTGTTTGTTGTTTGTTGTTTGTTGTTTATAGTTTGTTGTTAAAAAACAATGCAACCCAATCTGCGAAAATCTGCGGTATCTCTGCGAGATCTGCGGAAAAAAAAGGAACCAAGAGCCAAGAGAAAAGATTTAAAAAAGTGAAGAGTGGAGAGTGAAGAGTGGAAAGTTCAAAAGTGTACATTCTAATTTTTATCTGCGGAAATCTGCGTCCCGATAGCTATCGGGAGCGGGAAATAAAAAAAATGTGTTTTAGTTAGAAATGTTTAAAAACGGTCAACACTAATCAGGGAAGTTCAAATGTGGAAAGTGGAAAGTAGTTTGTTGTTTATAGTTTGTTGTTAGAAGTGTCAGGACTATTCCATTTTTCTATTTTCTATTTTCTATTTTCTAAAAAAAAAATAAAAATGAAGATCATTGGTTACATCATTCAAAAAGAATTCAAACAGATATTCCGAAATAAGGGGATGTTGCCAATCATATTTATATTGCCATTGATACAACTCATCATCCTTTCTAATGCGGCTACTTTTGATGTAAAAAATATTTCCTTTTCATATATCGATAACGATAAAACTTCCACCTCGAGAGCCCTGGTAGATAAGTTTGGGGCTTCTGCTTATTTTAATGTGCTGGGGAATTTCCCTTCCAAAAAAATTGCCGATGAAGCTATGAAGAAAGGGGAGGTAGATGTTATTTTAGAGATTCCCCGGTATTTTGAACGGAATCTTGTCAAAAACAGAAAAACCGACCTGGCACTTTATATAAACGCTATTGATGGCGCCAAAGCAGGTATTGAAAATGTATATATTCAGCAGATAGTTAAAGAGTACAACCAAAGAATTATGATAGATCTTGTCAATCAGGGTAACAGCCAAACCCCGGATCAAATTGAAGTCATTACCGTTCCTTCCTTTTGGTACAATAGTACCTTAAACTATAAGACCTTTATGGTTCCCGGTATTTTGGTGCTTTTGGTCACAATGATCACGCTTTTCCTATCAGGGATGAACATTGTTAGGGAAAAAGAAATTGGAACCCTAGAGCAAATCAATGTAACTCCCATCAAAAAACACCAGTTTATTATAGGCAAGTTATTTCCGTTCTGGGTTTTAGGTTTGGTTATTTTGACGGTGGGCCTGCTTATTGCCAAAATCATTTTTAATGTGCCAATGTTGGGAAATATTGTGCTCATCTATTCATTTACTTCGGTTTACTTATTAGTAATCCTGGGTATGGGATTGCTAATTTCCAATTTCACCAATACTCAACAGCAAGCTATGTTTATCGCCTGGTTTTTTATGGTGATATTTATTTTGATGAGCGGACTATTCACGCCCATTGAAAGTATGCCGGTTTGGGCACAAAATATCACGCTTTTTAATCCAATAAGGTATTTTGTTGAAATAATACGAATGGTAATGTTGAAAGGTTCTGGCCTCCAGGATATATTTCCGAAGTTTGCCATTATTACTTTGTACGCAATTATAATGAATGGCCTGGCGGTATGGAGTTATAAGAAAACCAACTAATGTTTAGGTACTTACAAAATGTCTTATAAGGCTCCAATAAATATTTATTATTGCACCTGCCTGCCGGCAAAGACAGGTTAGTGGCTATTTTTTCAGGATTTCACTTTTTATAAGAAAAACGTGAACTAAATGTATCCAAACTTTATAACATCTAAAAAAAAATGAAAAAAATATTCAGCTATTTCCCGGTAGTCCTGTTAATAGCATTTGCGTTACTAACCTTGTTTTTGAGCAGCTCCGTACTGTTTGACTGGTTTGGGATTCGGGAGAAAGAAGGTAATTATGTTTTATTTGTGGTCTGGGCAAATTTTGTGAGCAGTTTACTCTATCTGTTTGCGGCTTATGGCTTTCTGAAACAAAAAAGAGTGACCTTCAATATTTTAAGTCTTTCCGCTTTGATTTTAATTATGGCGCTTGTGGGTTTGTTTATTCATATTAATTCCGGAGAATTATATGAGACAAAAACTATTGGCGCAATGATTTTCAGAATTGCCATAACCATCGCTTTTGTATTTCTTGCATATTTAAAATTAATAAAGAGAAAATAATACCGTCCTGTGCACTAATATTATTTTCCCTTTAATCCCTCATTGAGGGTTTAATTCCCCGACGCTTGCCTCGAATTTTTAAAAGTATTTTCCAATTCATACCTCGTGGGCTTGCCCCGAGGTTCTTGATTTTTATTGGATCACATAATTCAAATTCACAAACAAATTACGGCCTCTTCGGGGAATATTATTCCAATCGGAAAAAGTGGAATAATAGGTGTCAAATATATTTTCAGCTCCTAATTTCACAGTCATTTTTTGTTGATTTAGAAACAAAGTTCGTGAAGCCGATAGATTGACAATGGCATAGGCGGCAGTTTCATTTTCTCCAAATTCCGGACTAAAATCCAGTTGTTTTGTGGCTCCCTGTAATTCCGTTTCTATTGAAAACAAACCTTTTCTAAACTGTAGGGAAGTCTGGTAACTCAAAGGCTGCACTAAGGGCAGATTTATGTTATTGTTGTCCCGTCCATAACTGAACACCAGTTTTCCATTCCAGTTCCAGTTTTTATGTAAAGAATACCCAATGGATATATCTGAATTGAAAAGTGAGGCATACTCCAGTTGTTCATACACTTTAACCCCATTTGCACCTATTGTCATTGGACTTAGCGAGAAATCCGGTTTTCCTATAATATAATCCATAATATGGAAGTAAGAACCGGTGAGTTTTACATTCCATTTTTTATTTTCAAAGCCAATAGAGGCATTCATTTCCACGGATTTTTCATTGCTCAAATTCGGATCTCCGATATAATCAAAACCATCAAAACTATTAAAAAGATAAAAGCCATATCCTTCAGAAACGGAAGGCGCACGTTCTCCATATCCCATCCCCAGGGTGTATTCCATATTTTTTTTATGCAGCCGCCCGGTTGTGGAGAAACTCTTTAAATACCGCTGCTTACTTTCGATCATTCCTGGATAAAATATCTGAAGGCTTTGTAATCCAAAAGTGCTTGCGACCTTGTTGTAATGCCTTCCCAGGCTTCCTGTGAGTTGGAATGAATAATGTTCGTTCAAAGCTATTACATCTTCTAAATAGAGGCCTGTGTAAAGCGTTCTTACATCCGGCCAGGTGAGCATAAACATATCATTTTCATTTGGATCGTTTGGAAACATAGTCATTTCAGCCAGGGATTTATTGTAAAATGAATTTAAATTAGCCGTTAGCTTGTGTTTCTCCAGGGACATATTTACTTTCGAATAAAAACCATAGGTATCACTCCAACCCGGCATATCCATTCGAATTGGAACATCGGGGCGTTTTGAATCGTCCATTTGATGGGTAATTGTGTTGAAATAAACTTTGGTCTCCCAATTCCCTATAGTTTCTGATAGTTGATGGTGCTCATACTTTACAGAACCAATTATGGCTCTTGCCAGGGAAACATCCATAGGCAATGCCGGATACCCAACATTATTCGCCTCGTCATAGATAAACGATCCTTCAATTGCCTGATTTTCTGAAAGTTTAAATCCGCTAATTGCAGATAAATTATATTTTGTAAATTGTGAATACAACACTTCCCAATTTCCTCCTGCTTTGTAGTTTTCGGCATCCCGATACATAATATCGGTATTGAAATGGAAAGAATTGTTTGCATACTGTAAATCGGCTCCCGCGATTTTCTGTTCCCCGTTGGATTCTCCCCCGGTATTTAACCCAACTTTCCAGCCTGTCTCATTAAAACCGGTTTTTCGGCGTTTTAAATCGATACTTCCTCCAATGGTCGCTCCGTTTTCTGCTCCTTGTTGTCCGCTGGAAATGGCAGCTTCAGATAAATTCGAAATCTCAACATAGGAAGTAATAGGATCCATTTTATCTGTACAGGCGCCAAAAATCCGCATCCCGTCAATGGTAATTACCGTGCGTTCTGTGGCCATCCCATTCAGCATTGGTTCCCAGGCATAAGCCCCCCTTTTTATCATATTTATTTTGGCTGAGGTTTCCAGGTATTCATCGATACTGCCAAGCGGTTTGGGTTCTTTTTGATGAACTTGTGGATGACTGCCTATCAGAATAATTTCTTTGATGGATACCACTTCGGTGGTATCGCGATATTTTTCCTGCGCATGAAGCATTGAATTCATCAGCAATAATAAAATTGCTGTATATATGATCTTTTTCATGGATTTGGTTTAAAAGAAGCTGCCTGAAGTATTTTTTCTGCAATTCTGTGTATAGAATACAGAATTTTCAGGCAGCTTTCAGATTAAATAATTAGAATTCCAGTTCCAGGAAGATGCTGCTGGCTTCATTGGTATCGCTCACCGGCTCACCTTTTACCACTTCTCCCAAAGCATTTTCCAGCTGCAGGTTGATCTTCCAGTAGCCTGTCATTGTGAGATTTAGCTTTCCCTGGTAGAATTTACCTGCAGAGGACTGAGTTAAATCTACATTATTGGGCGAGCTGTGATTTCCCATACTTGGCATTCTTGGGTCAATCTTCACCTTGTAGCTATTTACCATTGGAAACGTCATCATATTTTCCATCTTAAAAACACCCACGCTCATATCGTTGGTTGCAACTTTAGGTTCAGATGGATCGATCAAAGCCAGAATGTATTTTACATCGTCTGTTCCTGTAAAAACAGTTACTCTTCTTCTTGTGGAAGCCGGGACATTAATGGTTTCGGTCACGGTATAATCCACGCCGTTAATGGCATAATTAAGAGTTAATGTCCAATATTCGGTCTGGTTTTCTGCCATTTGAAAGACAAGGAATCCTTCATAAAGGCTTTCCGTAGCCGGTATTTTAGTCACTTCAGAAACCGGGCAGGAATGTTGAGTGGCTTCCATATGCATTATTGGTTTCCATTCTATGGTAGCATTGGTTACAAATTTCTGGTCGTTTTTATTTTTAATTCGAAGGGATACTTTGTTGTAACCTTGTTCCAATTGTCCGATAGTAGAGTATAATTCCACGAGGTGGGTATCGTTTTCCATGGTTTGGATCTTCACTAAATCGGCAACTTCATTTACAGGTGTAATTTCATCTGAATCTGTGGAACAAGATGTAAAAATTGCCAGGCAAAATATTGTGATAGCTCGTATAAATTTCATTTTTAAATTTTTAAAATTAGGGTATCGGTTTACACTTTCGGTTTGGGATCAAATCGAAAGGAAAACTCTAAAGTGTTTATTTTATTAAGAAATCAAGAAATTTTGGACGGGGGATGTGGAATTTGCCTGGAAAACAGAAAGGCGTATTGGTTTTGATACAAAAATATAGGTAAGCGGGTATTTTGAATAGCGATGAATTCTTCTGAAGCTGGAAGGCTTATAAAAAGAGTGATCTCCCGTTTTAAATTCTCCAGATAATTAGGGTTTTTATCGTTGGATGGGTCTTGTTCTGCCAATTTAGACATTTGGCATTTTCCGTTACATTTCAGTTCAGGTTTATCTTTATTCTCACAAAATGCCTCGGTAAAACTTTGGTTGTCAATTGAATAAAACACAACCATATAACTATACCTGATATTATAGAACAAGGTTGAAAATAAAAACAATAACAACAAACCATATTTTAGGAGTGCACTCAACAGGTACTGATTTTTGCAAAGGTAGGTTAAAGCGCCTCCTTTTATATATGACAAAGATCAGTATTTATTATGAAAACTATTTGTAACTTTTGTTACGTTTAGACAGGATTTTTTTTATTTTGTAACCTTAATTTACATTTTATCTCTCATAAGATTAAAATTTCTCCCTGATAGCAGGCATTTGGGAGTGTATATTTTTAATATGAATAAAATAAAATTTTTTAAGGTATCTGTAACAAAGGTTGCAAACTGCGGGAATATAAAAATTTAATTTTGCCCCTTCAAAGTGATAAAAAACAATTTATGCATATGAAACATCAAAAAAGCATTTTAATTATCTTTTTACTCAGTTTTTCGCTTCTGAAAGCTCAGGAAACAAAGCCTATCTCAAAAGGGGAAGTTTTGGAAAAGCTTTCAGAAAACAACCAAAGCATTAAAATTTCGGAACAGGAATTTTTGGGAGCCCGTGCAGATTACCGGCAGACAAATGCCGTTTTGCTTCCCAATATCTCGGTCTCGCACACCGGGACCACCACAAACAATCCGGTATATTCTTTTATGGCGAAACTCAATCAGGGATTATTTTCAGAAAGCGACTTTGCAGTGGATAATCTCAACAATCCTGATGCTATAGATAATTTCACCACCAGCATTCAATTTGAACAGCCGCTAATAAACGTAGATGGTTGGTTTCAACGTGGGGCGGCGAAAGTTAAAATGGAAGCGACAGAATATCAAAATAAATTCAAAAAGGACGAGCTTTTATTGGAAGGAGAGAAAACCTATATGTTGTTGCAATTGACATATAAAGGGGTAAAGGTTTTGGAAAAGGCTCAAAAAGCAGCGCTGGCAAACAAAAATTTAACCCAAAAATATTTTGAACAGGGACTTGTAATGCAAGCTGATGTTTTGGATGTGGAGGTGCGGTTAAATGATGTTGAAAATCAGCTGGAAAGCGCCAAAAGCAATGTGAAAAACGTGTCAGATTATTTGAATTTTTTGGTGAACGAAAAAAATAATCCGGTTTTGGTTCCTTCCGATAGTCTGGAAATCATACCCTATTCTTTAGCCGAATTCGATCAGGTTACAACAAACAGGGCCGATATTATGGCCATAGAAAAGTCAACCCAGGCTTATAAAAAGATGAATCAATCTGATAAAATGGCCTTTTTGCCAACCTTAAACGCTTTTGGAAATTACGATCTTTACGACAACCAACTTTTTCAAGGCGCTTCCAACAGTTATTTTATTGGAGCAAAATTGAATTGGGATATTTTACAGGGAACCAAACGTTTTGGGAAAATGCAAAAAAGTAAAGCCGAATTTGATAAGTCAACCATACAATACGAGCAATATGTCGCGAAAAGCCAGTTAGAACTCAACAAAGCAAAACGCGCTTTGAGCGATGCACAAAATAAATTCAACCGATCTACAATGGCACTGGAACTCTCTGAAGAATCCTTCAGAATTCGTACCAACAGGTTTGAAGAGGGTTTGGTAAAAACGAGTGATTTGTTAATGTCAGAAGCACAATACGCTCAAAAACAATTGGAATATTATCAAAGCATCTACGAATACAACCTGGCATATGCCTATCTTAAATTTTTAACTAAAGAATAACCTGAAATAAAAAACAATGACAAAATTATATACTCTTTTAGTTTTCACCTTAATATTTATAAGCTGCGGTGAAAAGAAATCTACAGAAAATGCAGAACAAGAAACGATAAAGGTCGTGGTTAGTAAACCATCAACCGGCGATACCAGCGGATTTGTTACCGCAAGCGGAAAAATTGAAGCTGAAAATAGTGCCGATATTAGCACCCGAATGATGGGATATGTGACCAAAGTTCACGTACAAGTTGGTCAAAAAGTGAATAAAGGGCAATTGCTAATGAATATAAACAATGCGGATCTACTGGCAAAAAAAGCGCAGGTAGAAGCAGGTATTTTAAAGGCAACTGCCGGGTACAACAATGCAAAAAAGGATTATGACAGGTTTGTGAGCTTATTTGAGCAGAAAAGTGCTTCACAAAAAGAATTGGATGATATGACCGCCCGTTTTGAAATGGCTAAAGCTGAACTGGAAGGAGCAAAGCAAATGAGGAATGAAGTAATGGCTCAATTTTCTTACTCTAATATTACTGCTCCGTTCTCAGGGATAGTAACCAACACCTTTATAAAAGAAGGCGATATGGCCAATCCGGGAATGCCATTGGTAAGTGTTGAAGGAATTTCAAAACTTCAAGTAACCGCGATGGTTTCAGAAGGTGATATTACGGCTATCAAAAAAGGAATGCCTGCGAAAGTGTTGATAAAATCCATGAACAAGGAAGTAAATGGAAAAGTTTCGGAAGTGAGTTTATCGGCTAAAAATACAGGTGGACAATACCTGGTAAAAATTGATCTGGATGAAAGCGATCCTTCAATTTTGTCCGGAATGTTCGTAAACGTTCAGTTTCCTATTGAAAAAACAGCTGAAAATGCTCAAACAGGGATGGTTTTGATTCCTAAAAGTGTTTTGATCCAAAAAGGACAATTAACTGGGATTTATACCATAGGAACCGGGAATGTAGCAATTTTAAGATGGTTGCGAACTGGAGAAACCTATGGTAACAAGGTTGAGATTTTATCTGGCTTGTCTGCAGATGAGCAATATATAGTTTCGGCTGAAGGAAAATTGTTTAACGGAGCGAAGGTAAGCCCATCCCCAAGCCTTCCCGAGGAGGGGAAGGGAGTTAAATAATTCCATTTTTAAATAAAGATTCAAAACGGAAAAAAATAGTACAAATTAAATATTCTCCCGCTAATTACCCCTTTGGGGGTTAGGGTGCCAAAAATTATGAAAGAAGGAATTTCAGGTAAAATCGCCAGTTTATTCATTGATTCTAAGCTCACCATCTTATTGATGATTGCTTTGATGAGTATTGGGATATACAGTTCTTTTCTGATTCCAAGAGAAGAAGAACCACAAATTATTGTTCCAATGGCCGATGTTATGGTTGGTTATCCCGGGGCGAATCCTACCGAGGTTGAAAATAGGGTGGTAAAACCTTTAGAGAAAGTTATTTCCAATATTAAAGGCGTGGAACACGTCCACAGTATGGCCATGAATGGGCAAGCCTTACTTATTGTTCAGTTTTACGTAGGTGAAGATGTTGAACGTTCTTACGTGAAGTTGTATGATGAATTGGAGAAACACAAAAACATTTTTCCACCTGGGGTCATGGAACCCATGGTAAAAACGCGTTCTATTGATGATGTGCCCATGTTGGGCCTGACACTTTGGAGTGAAACCATGAACGATTTCCAGTTGCGTCAAATTGCAGAGGAAGTTACTTCGGAAATCGAAAAAATAAACGATGTTGCGATTACCAAGGAAATTGGCGGAAGTCCCCGGGAGCTAAAGGTGATTTTAGACAGGGATAAGATGGCCGAAAATGGCCTGGATGCATTGGGAATAATGCAAATGATCCAGGCCAATAACAGCAAATCCCAATCTGGAAGTTTTGTGCAAAATGACCAGGAATATTTAATTACCACCGGTCAATTTTTAAGGACGGAAGAGGATGTTGAAAATTTGGTTATTGGGGTTAATGACAAACTGCCGGTTTACTTAAAACAGGTTGCAAGGGTTCAGGATGGTCCGTCCACACCCAAAAGTTATGTTTCTTTTGGTTATGGAAAAGCAAATGAACAATTTAAAAATGCACGATCGGAATACCCGGCGGTGACTATTTCCATAGCCAAAATCAAGGGCGCTGATGCCATGAAAATTGCGGATAAAATTCTTGAAAAAGTTGAACTTTTGAAGGAAAATTTAATCCCGAACGATGTTCACGTAGAAGTAACCCGAAATTACGGGGAAACTGCTTCAGATAAAGTAGGGGAGTTGTTGTTGCACCTGGGAATCGCAATCCTGGCTGTAACTTTCCTTGTGATGCTGGTGATGGGCTGGCGAGGCGGTTTGGTGGTATTTTTCTCGGTACCATTAACCTTTGCTTTGACCCTGTTCAGTTATTATATGTTGGACTATACACTTAATCGGATCACCCTTTTTGCGCTTGTTTTTGTAGTTGGAATTGTGGTGGATGACAGTATCATTATTGCCGAAAATATGCACCGGCATTTTAGAATGAAGCGATTGCCTTTTAAACAAGCTGCAATTTATGCGATTAATGAAGTGGGTAACCCTACGATTTTGGCAACATTTACCGTGATTGCAGCCATTCTTCCTATGGCCTTTGTTTCCGGAATGATGGGGCCATATATGAGTCCTATGCCTATAGGGGCCTCCATTGCAATGATTTTGTCCCTGTTTGTGGCCCTGACCGTAACTCCTTATTTGGGTTATCATTTACTTCGGGAAAAAGATACTCAGGAACATAAAAAAGAAAAAGGACTTGAAACCAGCAGGGTTTACAAAATTTATAATAAGCTGGAACGTCCACTTTTGGAGAGCAGTAAGAAAAGAACGATTCTTTTTATTGTGACAATAGCATTATTGATTGGTTCGGTAGCGATGTTCTTTACAGAATCGGTAGTTGTGAAAATGTTGCCATTTGATAATAAGAATGAATTTCAGGTTGTAATTGACATGCCAGAAGGCTCGACCCTGGAAAGAACCGCAGCGGTTACCAAAGAAATCGCGCAATATGTAGCTTCAATACCGGAAGTAGTCAATTATCAAAACTATGTTGGAACATCGGCACCTATAACCTTTAATGGGTTGGTTCGCCATTATGATCTTCGTGGCGGAAGCAATATGGCAGATATCCAGGTAAATTTATTACATAAATCAGACAGGGATTTGCAAAGCCATGATATCGCGAAAATTGTACGTCCTGAAATTCAAAAAATTGCCAAAGGATATGGAGCAAATGTGAAAATTATAGAAGTTCCGCCAGGACCTCCAGTTTTATCAACCATTGTTGCTGAAATTTATGGACCGGATTACCAGGAACAAATTAAAATAGCACGCCAGGTCAAAGAAATCCTTCATGAAACGGTTGATATTGTAGATATAGATTGGATGGTTGAGGCTAATCAAATTGAATATAATCTTGAAATAGATAAGGAAAAAGCAATGCTTAACGGGATTGCTCCTCAGCAGGTTGTAGGAAATCTGACTTATTTGTTACAGGAATATCCAATTTCAAATTTATATGATGAAAATTCCAATGAAAGTATTGGGATCGTACTTGCCCTTGATGATAAGGATAAAACCAGTTTACGGGATATTCAAAATCTTAAGATCAAAGGAAAACAAGGCAATGTAATTCCGGTGAGTGACCTGGTGAGAGTCGAAAAGGACACCTTGCAGAAAACGATCTATCGAAAAGACCAAAAACGTGTGGTTTATGTAACTGCCGATATGGCCGGAGCACTGGAAAGTCCTGTATATGCGATTCTAGGAATGGGAGAAAAACTGAAAGAAATAAAGTTGCCCAAAGGTTATTCCCTCAACGAACTTTATACAGATCAACCATCAGATGAAAGTGATTTCACCGTAAAATGGGATGGAGAATGGCAAATGACCCTAAATGTTTTCAGTGATCTTGGAATTGCATTTGGGGTGGTAATTGTAATTATTTATATGCTGATCGTTGGTTGGTTCCAAAACTTCAAAACCCCAATTGTTATGATGTTGGCCATTCCACTTTCGTTAATTGGAATTATGTTGGGACACTGGCTATTGGGTGCATTTTTTACAGCGACTTCATTTATAGGAATGATAGCATTGGCCGGGGTTATGGTCCGAAATTCGGTATTGCTGATAGATTTTATCGAAATTCGACTGAACGACGGGATTCCTTTAAAACAAGCAATTATTGAGGCCGGAGCCGTGAGATCTACTCCAATTCTTCTTACAACAGGAGCAGTAGTAATTGGGGCTTCTATCATACTGTTTGACCCTGTTTTTCAAGGTCTGGCGATTTCATTGGTTGCAGGAGCAATAATATCAACGATACTAACCCTGCTAGTAGTTCCATTGATCTATTATATTTCCGAGAGAAAGAAATGGGAAACTTCCGAAGAAGAAATTAAAAAAGATAAAAACGATAATACCTAATTAAAAAATCTCGTATACCTCCTCTCCGCGGGGAGGTTTGTCGAGTCCAAATAATTATGAAACTACTAGTTATAATCGCAATTAAAGAGTTTGAAAAAAATGTCAAACAAATTTTAAAGAAATCCGGGGTTGAGATTTTTTCGTATAGGAACGTAACCGGATATAAGGACATTACTGAAGAATCCATAGAAGACAATTGGTTTGCCAGCGAAATGAATGAGAATGAATCGGTTATGTTCTATGCTTTTGTGAAAGAAGAAAATGTCGATATTGTTTTTGATTTTGTTGATAATTTTAATTCAAATCAAAAGACCCTATCAAACATCCATATAGCAGTTTTAAACATTGAACAATATAATAATAAATAATATGATAAACAGAATAGTAAGAGGCATAGCCGGAAGTTTTATATTAATTAGTCTGGCATTGGCTGTGTATGTCAATATAAATTGGCTTTGGTTTACAGCATTTGTAGGCGCCAATTTGTTGCAATCTTCCCTGACCAAATGGTGTCTGATGGATAAAATTGTATCCAAATTGGGAGCAAAAGATTAATATGTTTTAATCCAAAGGGGAAAAACCAATAAAGAAA
>Ga0307487_1001206_pt1 | contig 18691 bp, 14 predicted proteins | sample CBIW12metaG_FD_203665 | JGI IMG/M metagenome (GOLD analysis project Ga0307487, IMG submission 203665) | Sea-ice brine microbial communities from Beaufort Sea near Barrow, Alaska, United States - CBIW 1.2 | ecosystem: Environmental > Aquatic > Marine > Coastal | place: USA: Alaska | collected... | reverse complement strand
GTTTCGGGTGATGGTTCCGGAGCGAACGATAACGCCGGCGACGTTTCCGAACTTCGACGAGCTGAAGACCTCGCGAATCTCGGCGACACCACTCTGCACCTCTTCGAACTCGGGCTTGAGCATTCCCTTGAGGGAGCTCTCAATGTCCTCGAGCGCGGAGTAGATGACGGAGTAGAAGCGCACATCCACACCTTCGCGAGAGGCACGTTCGCGTGCCTTCGTGTCGGGGCGAACGTTGAATCCAATGATGATGGCGTTGTCGACGGTAGCGAGGTTGACGTCGCTCTCGGTGACCGCACCGACACCACGGTGGATGATGCGCAGCTGCACGGAATCGTCGACCTCGATCTTGAGGAGCGACTCTTCCAGTGCCTCGACGGCACCGGACACGTCACCCTTGATGATGAGGTTGAGCGACTCGACCTTGCCCTCTTCGAGTGCACGGGTGAAGTCTTCGAGGCTGATGCGCTTCCGAGCCTTGGCCAGCAGTGCGTTGCGCTCGGCGGCTTCACGCTTCTCAGCGATCTGACGTGCGGTGCGGTCTTCCTGGATGACCAGGAAGGTGTCGCCGGCACGAGGAACGCTCGAGAGGCCCTGCACCTGGACGGCGCGTGACGGCGTGGCGGCGAGGACCGCGTTGCCGTTCTCGTCGGCCATGGCACGAACACGCCCGTAGGCGGTTCCCGCAACAATCGAGTCTCCGACGTGCAGGGTTCCCGACTGGATGAGCACGGTTGCGACGGCGCCGCGACCCTTGTCGAGCTTGGCCTCGATGGCCACACCGCGAGCATCCTTGTCGGGCTTCGCACGCATGTCGAGTCCGGCATCCGCGACCAGCAGCACGGCGTCCAGGATTTCCTGGATTCCGGTCTTGTTCTTGGCCGACACATCGACGAACATGACGTCTCCGCCGTATTCTTCGGCGACCAGGCCGAACTCGGTCAGCTGCTGGCGGACCTTCTGCGGGTTGGCGCCGGGCTTGTCGATCTTGTTGACCGCAACCACGATCGGCACATCGGCGGCCTGTGCGTGGTTGAGTGCCTCAATCGTCTGCGGCATGATGCCGTCATCGGCGGCGACCACAAGGATCGCGATGTCGGTGACCTGCGCACCACGAGCACGCATGGCGGTGAACGCCTCGTGGCCCGGGGTGTCAATGAAGGTGACGGCGCGGTCGATGCCTTCGTGCTCGGTGACGACCTGGTAGGCACCGATGTGCTGCGTGATGCCTCCGGCTTCACCCGCGGCGACCTTGGCGTTACGGATCGCGTCGAGCAGTGCGGTCTTACCGTGGTCGACGTGGCCCATGACCGTGACGACGGGAGGACGAATCTGCAGTTCTTCGTCTGTCTCGTCTTCAAGTTCCTGGTCGATGTCGATGTCGAACGCCAGCAGAAGCTCGCGGTCCTCATCGTCAGGCGACACCATCTGGATCTTGTAGCCCAGCTCGCTGCCGAGCACGTCGAACGTGGCCTCGTCGAGGGACTCGGATGCCGTTGCCATCTCACCGAGGTGGAACAGAACGGTAACGAGGTTTCCGGGGCTCGCGTCAATCTTGTCGGCGAAGTCGGTGATCGAGGCACCACGACGCAGACGAACAACGGTTCCACCGTCGCCGCGGGGTACGCTCACGCCACCCAGCGACGGGGCTTCGCGCAGTTCGAATTCTGCTCTCTTCGTGCGCTTCGACTTGCGTGCCTTGTTCTTGCCACCACCACGACCGAACGCACCAGCAGTTCCACCGCCGGGGCCGCGACCGCGACCAGCGCCGCCACCGGCGGGGCGGGGCGGGCCGAATCCGGGGGCACCGGCCGGTGCTCCGCCGGGACGGGCGCCGGGGCGTGCGCCGCCGGCTCCTCCCGGTGCTCCACCGGGACGCTGGAAGGCGCCGGGGCGCTGACCGAAACCGGTCGGGCGCGCGGCCTGGCCGGGACCGCCAGGGCGAGGGGCTCCGGGGCGAGGAGCCGCCGGACGGGGGATGTTGCTCGGCGACGGTGCGGCCGGGCGCTGGCCCATGCCCTGGGCGCTGGCGAACGGGTTGTTGCCCGGACGCGGCGGCTGCGCGGGGCGCTGGCCCATGCCCTGGTTGCTGGCGAACGGGTTGTTACCCGGACGAGCTGCTCCCGGGCGAGGCGCACCGGGCTTGACCGGGGTGGCCGAGCCGCCCGTGGTCTTCGCGGCGGGGGCCTCGGTGTCCGGCTTGGCCTCCGGTGCGTCGGTTCCTGCCTTATCGGCTACGGCTGCCTTTTCGGCGGCCGCGGCCTTCTCAGCGGCCTGCGCCTGACGTTCGGCAACCGTAAGGGGCGCGACGGGAACCGGCGCGGCCTCTGTTGCTTCGGCCGGCTCTGCCACGGCGGCGGCCGGCTGAGGGGTCGGTGCGCCGGGGGTAGGACGTGAGCCGGGCTTGACGCCCGGCTTCATTGCGCCGGGCTTGACCGCGCCGGGCTTGACGCCCGTGCTCGGACGAGGGCTCGGTGCGGGAGCGGTCGCCGTGGTCGTCGCTGCGGCCGGGGCGGCAGCGGCCGTGTTGGCGGCCTTGGCGTTCGCGCTCTCGGTTTCCAGTGCGGCACGGAGCCGTCTGGCCACCGGGGGCTCAACGCTGCTGGACGGTCCCTTGACGAACTCGCCCATTTCTTTCAATTTTGCAAGGGCAACCTTGCTGTCGACTCCGAGCTCACTGGCGATCTCGTGTACGCGTGGTTTTGCAGCCACAATTCTCCTGTTCCGGGCCTGCACCCGGAAAGGGGCAGGCCGTTAGTAACGGACGGGTCTCATTTCGAGCCGCTCATTAGTTATCCATAAGCCAAGTCAGCCTGTTCTCTAGTTGTTTCGCGTCCAGCGAGCTGGTCACGCGAAGGGCACGCCCGAAAGCGCGTCGCCTCTGTGCGTCCTGAAAGCACGAGACTGTCGGATGCAACCACGCGCCCCTGCCGGGGAGAGTGGCGGTTTCATCCACCACGATCTCAGGCTCACGGGCGACGATCCTCATGAGTGAAGAACGTGCGGCGCGCGAACGGCATCCAATGCACGTTCTAACGGAGTCCATCGTACCCCCTATTCGGCATCCTCCAGAATGCTGTCCGGCTGAATGTCGATTTTGGCGCCCGTCAGCTTGGCCGCGAGGCGCGCGTTCTGCCCCTCTTTTCCGATGGCCAGAGAAAGCTGATAGTCCGGAACCAGTGCGCGCACGGCCTTGATCGACTCATCAATGACGTAGCAGCTCGTCACCTTGGCGGGCGAGAGTGCACTGGCCACAAAGGTCGCCAGGTCAGGGGAAAAGTCGACGATATCGATCTTCTCGTTGTTGAGTTCGTTGGTGACGGCGCGAACACGCTGGCCCAGTTCACCGATGCAGGCACCCTTGGCGTTCACGCCCGCCTCGGTTGCCCGAACGGCGATCTTGGTGCGGTGTCCTGCTTCACGGGCCAGGGAGACGATTTCCACGATGCCGCTGGCGATTTCCGGTACCTCGAGCGCGAAAAGCTTGCGCACGAGCGAGGGGTGCGTGCGCGAAACGGTGATCTGCGGCCCCTTGAGTCCACGACCAACCGTCGTGACGAAGACGCGGATGCGGGCCCCGTGCACGTAGGTTTCGCTCGGCACCTGTTCCTCGGGAGGCATGATGGCCTCGATCGTGCCGAGGTCAACGTGAATCATGCGCGGGTTGGGACCCTGCTGGATGATTCCGGCAACGATGTCGCCTTCGCGTCCCTTGAATTCGCCGAGAACGGCGTCATCCGCGAGGTCGCGAAGACGCTGGTTGATGACCTGCTTGGCCGCGTATGCCGCGATCCGACCGAAGTCGGTCGGGTTGTCGATGGCTTCACCGATGACGTTGTCGTCTTCGTCGTGCTCTGGAACGTAGATGTCTACGTGCCCGTTTTTGCGGTCGAGTACAACGCGTACTCCCGCCTCTTCCATGGCTGCCTGTTTCGTGGGCTCATCCGGGTGGGTGTGCTTCAGATAGGCCGTCAGGATTGCCTGCTCAATAATCTGCACGAGTTCCTCGAAGGGAATCTCTTTCTCGCGCTCCAATTGCCGCAAAACACTGAGGTCGATGTCCATGGCCGGCCTCCTCTATTCAGATCTTGCCGCCGCGAAACTGCGCAGCGGGCTCACCTCTAAAGGTACCCGACTCCGGGCACCGAAATCACCGCGCCGACGGGTCTAGGCGAAGTGCGCGGCCACGTCAGCGACCGTGACCTGCTCGCGTTCCCCCGTGCTGCGGTTCCAGAGTTCCACAATGCCGTCGGCGGCGCCGCGTCCCACGATGACGATCCACGGCACGCCGATGAGCTCCGCGTCGCCGAACTTCACGCCGGGCGACACCTTGCGCCGGTCGTCGTACAGCACCTCGCGGTTGGATGCTTCGAGAGCGTCCACCACGAGCTCTGACGTTTCGAAGACGATCTCTTCCCTGCCGGTCGCGATCACGTGCACGTCGAAGGGAGCGACGGCCTCCGGCCAGATGAGGCCTTTGGCATCGTTGTTGAGCTCGGCGATGACCGCGAGGATGCGTGTGACGCCGATTCCGTACGATCCCATGGTCACGGTCACGAGTTTGCCGTTCTCATCCAGTACCTTGAGACCGAGGATCTCCGCGTACTTGCGTCCGAGTTGGAAGACATGGCCGATTTCCATTCCGCGAATCAGTTCGACGGGCCCTGAGCCATCGGGCGCCGGGTCCCCGGCACGCACGTCGGAGGCCTCCACCGTGGTGTCCACGGCGAAGTCACGTCCGGCGACAAGGCCGAACACGTGGCGTCCCGGCTCGTTCGCGCCCGTGATCCACTCGGTGCCCGCCACTACGCGCGGGTCGACGAAGTAGCGGATGCCGGTGGCCGATTTCTCGCCGAGCATCGCCCCGGCGGCGCTCCACGGGCCGATGTAACCCTTGACCAGGCCGGGTCGACCCTCGATCTTGTTGAGACGGGCGAAGTCGCCCTCGTTGGCGGCCTCAACCTCGGCGGGGCCGAAGGCGACCTCCACGCGCTTGAGGTCGACGTCCCGGTCGCCGGGCAGGCCGATCGCGATGATTTCGCGGGTGCCGTCGGGGTGGATGAGCGCGAGCACGACGTTCTTCAGCGTGTCGGCCGCGGTCCACTCGCGACCGTCGGGCCGGGGCTGCTCGGCGTTGGCCTTGTCGACCAGGGTCTGAATGGTGGGAGTGTCCGGCGTGTCGAACACCGCCGCTGCGGGCAGCGCGGTCCAGTCGGTTTCGGGCGGCACGATGGTGCGGAACGCCTCGACGTTGGCCGAGTACCCGCCGGCGGAGCGCACGAAGGTGTCTTCGCCGACCGGGGTGGGGTGCAGGAACTCTTCACTCTTGGAACCGCCCATGGCGCCGGCATCCGCCTGCACGATGGCGTACTCGAGGCCGAAGCGGGTGAAAATGCGCTCGTAGGCGTCGCGCTGCGCCTGGTAACTCGCGTCGAGCCCGGCGTCGGTGTGGTCGAAGGAGTAGGCGTCCTTCATGGTGAATTCGCGGCCGCGGAGCAGACCGCCTCGGGAGCGGGCCTCGTCACGGTACTTGTCCTGGATCTGGTAGATCGACAGGGGCAGGTCCTTGTAGCTGCTGTACAGGTCCTTCACGAGCAGGGTGAAGACCTCTTCGTGGGTGGGGGCGAGGAGCATGTCGGAGCCTTTGCGGTCCTTCAGCCGGAACAGGCCGTCGCCGTACTCGTCCCAGCGTCCGGTGAGCTCGTAGGGTTCGCGCGGCAACAACGCCGGGAAGTGCACCTCGAAGGCGCCCGCGGCGGTCATCTCCTCGCGGATGATCTTCTCGACCTTGGCCTTCACTCGCAGCCCGAGGGGCAGCCAGGCGAAGATTCCCGGGGCCTGACGACGGATGTAGCCGGCACGCACCAGAAGACGGTGGCTGGTCACCTCGGCATCGGAGGGATCTTCGCGGAGGGTACGGAGGAAGTAGTTAGAGAGACGTGTAGGCACTGACCCACCTTACGCGCGTCGCGGCATCGGCTCCTTCACAACGGGCGTTTCACGACATCCTCGGGTCGGCCGGTTGGCTATTCCGCCGGGCGATGCCGACCCTTCGCCGTGGTCGCTAGAACGGCAGTGGGTCGAGGTCGGTGACGGGCAGGGTCCACGGGTCTACCCAGCGTTTACGGGCTAGGGTCGGGATGGCCGTGGGGTTGGTGGGCCGGATGCGGGTGGCGGGGTGGGTGGCGTAGTGCTTGCCGGCCGGGCTGGTCCACTTCAGGGTGCCGTCGTCGCCCTGTTCGACGGCCCACCCGGTTTGGTGTTTCACGCGGTGGCTGCGTCGGCACAGGTGGGCGAGGTTATTGAAGACGGTTTCGCCGCCGTGTTCCCAGGCGACGGTGTGGTCGATGTCGCAGTGCTCGGCGCGGCGGTTGCAGCCGGGGAACCGTTTCGCTGGTCGAGCCTGTCGAGACCCCGTCTCGGAGTTCGAGCCACTTCTTCAGTTCTTTCGGCACCTGGTATTTGGTGCGGCCGAAGGAGAGCACGGCTCCGGTTTCGGGGTGGACGAGGATGCGGGTGAAGGAGGTGGCGGTTCCGGCGAGCTGTCGGGCCGTTTCCGGGTCGATCGGCCCGAAGCCTTCCAGCGTGCCGGGTTGCTCGCTCTGGCCCATCAGGGTGAGGACGGGGACGGTGACGTAGACGTTTGCCCGAACGCCGGCGCCGAGGCCGGTGTCGGTGACGCCATGCAGGAGCAGGTCCACGACGGCGTCGGTGCGCAGTTGCGCGAGCGTGCGGGGTTCGTCGACGCTGTTCAGGTTTTTCGCCATCGCTTCGACACGGTCGCTGATGGCGCTGGCATCTTCGTTGCTCAGCGTCATCTCCAGGTACCCCATCCCATCCCGTCCCGGGCTGACGAAGAAGCAGCGATCGGCCAGGGCCCGCTTGTGCCGCACGGCGATGGATTCCGGGTGGGAGATCTCACGAACCTTCACGGCCTTCTTCCTGAACTGCGGCACGGTCAGCGTCTCACTGCCCGTGAGCGCCTTTTGTTCGAAGACGGTCCATGCCTCGTCGGGGAGGGCGAGTGCGTTCTCGATCATGATCTCGGCGTGGCGGTAGCTGATGTCCCCGCGGTGCAGGGCGTCGCGGGTGGCGGGGAGCCGGTGCTGGAGCAGTTCGCTGTGGCAGATGAGGTTGCGGGCGGTGTTCTCCGGCAGTGTCAACAGGCACGCGAGTTCGGCGACGAGGCCCTCGTGCGCGGCCTTGCGCGGCGACCACTCCACATACGTGCGCGGCCCCCGGGCGTGGTCGGGCAGCCCCGTTTCGGCGGTGGATTCGGTCCAGCGCCGCACGTCGTCGACGGCGGCCGCGCGGCCGGCCTGGGCGGCGCAGATCGCCCGGTCGAAATCTTTGACGACGTCGAGGAGACGAGTGCGGGTGTCGTCGGCGGCGGCGCGTTCCTCGTCCAGTTGGGCGAGGGTCGGGGTGACGGGTTCGGGCGGGGTGGTCGTTCCCGCGGCATCCTCCGGAGGAGGAACTTCTTCGTTGTTCTCCATGACCTAATTATCCCACGAATCAGAGAAAGATTCGAGAAATACTCACGATTGTGGATAACTTTGTCGTAGATAAGCTCTGTACTTGAGTCGTGGCTCGCGTGGCCTCGAGCCGCGCCTTAGACGGCGCTCCTCGACCAGCGGGAAGGGGGCGATTGGAGATCTGCTGGCGAGGGTCAGGACGGACCGTACTCGGCGCCGGGTGTCGAGGGGCTCAAGACAGGACCAGCACTCGAATCGAGCCTGTCGAGATCAGTGAGGCGGGTTTCACTCTGGTTGGCCCTACTCGGAGCCGGCGGTGCCCCGCGCGGGGCGCCGCCGGTTACTGGCTGACGCTGATTGTCGGGGAGCCGAGCTCTGCTGCAGGCATTTCCGCGGCGAGGCGGTTGGCTTCCTCGATCAGGGTGGCGACGATTTCGGACTCCGGCACCGTCTTGATCACCTCGCCCTTGACGAAGATCTGGCCCTTGCCGTTGCCGGAGGCGACTCCGAGGTCGGCGTCGCGCGCCTCCCCAGGCCCGTTGACGACGCAACCCATCACGGCCACGCGCAACGGAACCGTCATGCCCTCGAGGCCGTCCGTCACATCGTTCGCGAGCTTGTACACGTCGACCTGGGCGCGTCCGCAGCTGGGGCACGACACGATCTCCAGCTTGCGTTCGCGCAGGTTGAGAGACTGCAGGATCTGCAGGCCCACCTTGATCTCCTCCGCGGGCGGCGCACTGAGCGACACCCGAATGGTGTCGCCGATGCCCTCGCCGAGCAGGATGCCGAACGCCGTTGCGCTCTTGATGGTGCCCTGGAACGACGGACCGGCCTCGGTCACGCCGAGGTGCAGGGGCCAGTCGCCGCGCTCGGCGAGCAGACGGTAGGCCTTGACCATGATGACCGGGTCGTTGTGCTTGACCGAGATTTTGAAGTCGTGGAAGTCGTGGTCCTCGAACAGGCTCGCTTCCCAGACGGCGCTCTCCACGAGCGCCTCAGGGGTGGCCTTGCCGTACTTCTGCAGCAGGCTGGGTTCGAGCGACCCGGCGTTCACACCGATGCGCAGGCTCACGCCGGCCGCCTTGGCGGCGGCGGCGATCTTGCCCACCTGGTCGTCGAACTTGCGGATGTTGCCCGGGTTCACCCGAACGGCAGCGCACCCCGCGTCGATGGCCGCGTACACGTAGTTCGGCTGGAAGTGAATGTCGGCGATGACCGGGATCTGGCTCTTCTTCGCGATGATCGACAGAGCCTCGGCGTCATCGCGGGTCGGAACGGCGACACGCACGATGTCGCATCCGCTCGCCGTGAGCTCGGCGATCTGCTGCAGGGTGCCATTGATGTTCGTCGTCTGCGTGGTCGTCATCGACTGAACGCTCACACGGGCGTCACCGCCCACGAGAACCTTGCCCACCTTGATCTGGCGGGACTTGCGTCTCGGAGCGAGTATCTCGGGTACTTTGGGCATTCCCAAATTGATTGCAGCCACGGGTCCAGCCTAGCCGAGCGTCGCCAGTCCCCGTAGCTCGGCCTGTGGCTGTCGCCGGTTTCAATGCAGGTGGAAGCTCGGATTACCGTACGAGAGAATTCTGTCGATGGCCCCGGATTCCGCCTGCGAGCTGACGACAACGGCGAGGGCGTTGGGAGCGCTGCTGTTCTCGCCCGGCGGAGTGTCAAGCTCCGGCCCCAGCTCCAAATATGAGATGGAGCCGAACGATTCGAATGTCGTGTCGACGTCTATCCCGAGCGCGGCGGCGGCCGCGCGCAGGTCGTCACCGACCCGAAAGCCGCCGGCGGTCACGAGGGAAGCGGTGCCACTGCTCGGTGCGCTCGCGCGCACGCTGAAGTTTGGGGAATCCGTGAAGGCGCCCTCGGTCGGACGGAAGTCCACGAGCGCGAAGCCATCCCACTGGTACTCGGTTGCCGCCGGGCTTTCCTCCTCGGCGGCGAGCTCCTCCACCACGGGGTCGGCCCCGAGTGCGATTGTCAGGGCGCCCACCGCGCCGTCGACGGGACCCTCATACGAGAGGGCAAGCACTGCGGCACCGCTATCATCGCGGAGCTCGAGGGCCTCCGGTCCGATGGAGAGCGCGATTACCGTCCTCAAAGGGTCGGTCGCCGGGGCGCTGCTGACCGGCGGACTTGGCGCGGACGGAGCCTGCACCACGGTGGGTGTGGCGCTCGATTGACATCCGGACAGTGCCACGGTGGCGAGCACGAAGAGGGTGCCGGTCCACGTGAAATTCCTGGCCAACCCGCGCATCCTTGCCTCCCACCACCAGGAGCCGACTCGCCGCCTCTCCACCTTGGCATCACCTCCCGGAAAACTAAACACTCTCTGCCGGGTGTGCCTACGCGGTGCCACCCCTGGCCTCATAGGCCCGTGTCATGTCGCCACGGTCAAGGGAACGCTGCCGCAGCACAGAAAAAACTCGGACGGCAGTGACATGCTGGCTTCGGCCGCTTTTCTGGAACGCCGGCCCATCCAACTTGACGAAGGAGTCCCTATGACCGCTATTGACGTCGTTATTCTTGCCGGGTCGCGCACGCCGCAGGGCCGCGTGAACGGACAGCTCGCCTCCCTCACCGCCGTGCAGCTCGGCACCGCCGCCATCACGGGCGCCCTGGCTCGTGCCGGCGTCGCCCCCGACCAGGTCGATGCCGTTCTGATGGGTCAGGTGCTGCAGGCCGGTGCCGGGCAGAACCCGGCTCGGCAGAGCGCGGTAGCGGCCGGCATCCCGTGGAACGTGCCGGCCATGACGCTCAACAAGGTGTGCCTGTCCGGCCTCGCCGCCATCATCGACGCGGCCCGCCTCGTGCGCCTCGGCGAGGCCGACGTGGTGATCGCGGGCGGCCAGGAATCGATGACCAACGCCCCGCACCTGTTGCCCGGCTCGCGCCACGGCTGGGCCTACGGCACCGTCCCGATGCTCGACCACGCCGCCCACGACGGACTGACCGACGCCTTCGACGGCCTGTCGATGGGTTTGTCCACCGAGCTCGCCAACGAGAAGCTTGGACTCACCCGCCTGCAGCAGGACGACGTCGCCGCCGCCTCGCACCAGCGCACGGCCGCCGCCGTCAGCGCGGATGTCTTCGACGAGGAGATCACGCCGCTGAGCGTTCCCCAGCGCAAGGGCGAGCCGCTCGTACTGACCACCGACGAGGGTGTTCGCGCCGCGAGCACGACGGAGACGCTCGGTCGCCTGCGCCCCGCCTTCTCGAAGGACGGCAACATCACGGCCGGCAACGCGGCCCCGCTGAGCGACGGCGCGAGTGCCGTCGTTGTGACCAGCAAGGCCTGGGCCGAGGCGCACGGGCTCAGCTGGCTGGCCGTGATCGAGGCGTCCGGCCAGGTCGCCGGCCCGGACAACTCACTGCACTCCCAGCCGGCCAACGCCATCGCCAGCGCCCTGACGAAACAGGGCTGGGACGCGAACGACCTCGACGTGCTCGAGATCAACGAGGCGTTCGCATCCGTTGTCGTGCAGTCGTCGAAGGTGCTCGGCGTGTCGGCCGACAAGGTCAACATTCACGGTGGCGGCATCGCCATCGGTCATCCGATCGGCGCCTCGGGTGCACGGGTGGCGCTGCACGCGGCGCTGGAGCTCTCCCGCCGGGGCACCGGCAAGGCGGCCGTCGCGCTCTGCGGCGGCGGCGGCCAGGGCGAGGCGCTGCTGCTCTCGCGCTAGCCGACAGGCCGAACGACGAGAGCCGCCGCCCCTGGTCTTCCGGGACGGCGGCTCTCGTCGGTTATCGGCCGGTTATCGGCCGGTTATCGGCCGGTTATCGGCCGGTTACGCTCAGGCGCCGGGAGTCGGCTCGGAGCGGTTGACGCGCAGCACCTCGAGGCGCGCGCGATACTCGACCTCGTCAATGTCACCCTGCGCGAAACGTTCGGCGAGGGTCTTCTCCGCGCTGCGCGCATCCGCACCGGCCTGCCAGTGCTGTGCCGCGCGGCCGCGGTCCTGCCAGCTGCGGCGCCAGCGCCGCCCGAAGATGGCGAAGAGCGCCACCACGAGAAGAATCCAGAACAGCGGAATCAGCAGGAAGAACCAGCCGGCCCCCGCCCAACCGTCGGACATTCCTCGGCCGTAGTGGTCGCCGAGCGCGGTAAGGGTGCCTGCGCTGAGCATTGCTGTCGTGAGCATTGTCGATCCGTTCGTTGAAGGTCGTTATGTGATACCTCAAGCGTGATCGATCGACACGGCGAGCGAATCGGCCCCCGGGAGACACCTGCGTACTCCCGCGGGCGCAGTCACCACCCCGTGCGGATGAGTCCGGCCTGGTAGGCGATGATCACGAGCTGCACCCGGTCCCTGGCACCGAGCTTGCCCATGATCCGCGACACATGCGTCTTGGCGGTCAGCGGGCTGAGAAACAAACGCTCGCCGATCTCCGCGTTCGTCAGTCCCGTACCCACCAGGCCGAGCACCTCGCGTTCGCGACCGGTCAGCGGGTCCAGCACGGTGGCATCCGCGGTGTGCCGCAGCCCGACACTCATGCGTTCGAGCAGGCGCCGGGTCACCCCCGGGGAGAGCAGCCCGTCCCCCGCGGCCACAACACGCACGGCGCGAATGAGTTCGGCGGGCTCGGTGTCTTTCACCAGGAAGCCGCTCGCACCCGCCCGAATCGCTTGCGCCACATATTCGTCGAGTTCGAACGTCGTCACGATCACGATATGCGTTGCGCCCAGCTGCGGGTCGTTGGCGATCTGTTCCGTAGCCCACAGCCCGTCACCGTCGGGCATACGGATGTCCATCAGCACCACGTCGGGGCGCTGCCGGGTCACCAGTCGCACGGCCTCTCGCCCGGTCGCCGCCTGTCCGACCACGTCGATGTCAGGTTCCGATGCCAGCAGGGCCGCGAACCCGGCTCGGATGAGCTGCTGATCGTCGGCCACGACGACGCGGATCATCGGACTCCCCCGCGGGGAAGGTGCGCCTCCACCTGCATGCCGAACGGGTCGAGGCGCTGCACGTGCAGGCTGCCGCCGAGCAGTTCGGCGCGTTCGCGCATGCCGAGCAGGCCGCCGTGAGGCCGGATCGGTTCGGTCACGTCAGCGCTGCGGCCGTCGTCCCGCACGCGCAGCAGATAGCCGGCCTCGTCCCGCCGGAGCACGACGGATGCCCGCCCGGCGTGCGCGTGCCGCACCACGTTGGTCAGTGCCTCCTGGCAGATTCGATACAGGGCCAGCTGCACCGCGGCCGGCGGCGGTGCCCACGACTGCCCGGCGTCTGCGGACGCCAGTTGATTGTCGAAGTCCACGTCGAGTCCCGGGGACCGGAACGATTCGATCAGGCCGGGCAGCGCGGCCAGGTCCGGTTCGGGAGCGAGCGGCGCCGCGCCCTCCTCCCCGGTCGAGCGCAGGATTCCCAGCACCATCCGCACCTCGTCGAGGGCGTTTTTGCTGGTTGCCTTGATGCTGGCGAGTGCCTGGGCGGCCTTGTCGGGCTGGGCGTCGAGCAGGTGCAGCGCGACACCTGCCTGCACGTTGATCTGGGACAGGGAGTGCGCCAGAACATCGTGCAGTTCCCGGGCGATCCGCACACGTTCGCGCTGCTCGGCATCCGCTCGCCGGACCGCCGCCACCCGGCGCAGCTCGGCCAACCGTTCCCTGCGAGATCTGATGAGTTCCCCCGCCCCCATGAACACGGCGAGCGCGAGCGTCGTGAACGCCACGCGCAGCGGGTGCAGGTCGACGCCGAGAAGGGCGGCGAGCGCGATCGTCGTGACCCAGGCGCCGGTGACCGCGGCGTACACCCATACCCGGGCGCCGCGCACGATGCCGAGCATGATCGCGAATGCGAGGGCCGCCGGCGGCACGCCCAGGTCGGGGCGCAGCAGAAGCAGCGCACCGGCCGCCGCGGACGTGACAACAACGACCGGGCCGGGATACCGGCGGGCGCCGATCAGAGCGAGGGGACCCACGAGGGCCAGAGTGAGGGCGAGGACCCACGCGGCGAGGGACACGCTCGAGGGTTCCAGGGCGACACTGCGCCAGGAGTCACCGCGCATCCCGCGACCGAGTTCACGCCATGGCCAGGTGAGCAGTGCGACCGCGGGAACCTGCACGAGGAACGACACGAGCACCGGAATCCACCGCCGAAGCGTCGACGGGGGGCCGGAGCGTTCTCCGTGACCGGGCTGCCCCGGGTTGAGGCTGTACCACGCCGCATCGGAGTCCCAGTGTGGTGCCATGGTTCGATGTTACGTGCGCCGCGTTCGCGCGGCATCCTCCCACGGGAGTAGCCGACTTCGGGGGCCTAACCGAACAGGTTGACGGGCTTGACGATGTCGGCGTACATGAGCAGCAGGCTCATCCCGCCGAGCAGCACCACCACGGCCAGGGTGAGAGGCATCAGCTTGGCCATGTCGACCGGGCCGGGCTCCGGCCGCCGGAACAGCTTCGCGAAGGCGCGGCGGATGCCCTCCCAGAGCGCCCCGGCCACGTGCCCACCGTCGAGCGGCAGCAGCGGCACGAGGTTGAAGACGAAGAGGGCGATATTGACGGATCCGAGAATCCCGACCATGGTGGCGATCTTGCTCGCCACGGGAATCGTATCGATGCTGGCGATCTCGCCGGCGACCCGACCCACGCCGACCATGCTCATCGGCCCGTTGGGGTCGCGTTCGCCCGGGCCGAAGGCGGCGTTGGCCACATCGACGAGACGCTGAGGGAGATGGATGATGATTCCGGCGGTCGAGGCGATCGTGTCGCCGACCGCGGGCATGACGGACGTGACCGGCTGGCGGACGAGTTCCCCGGCGGCACCGATGCCGACGAAGCCGACCTTCTCGGTGACCTGGTTGCCTGCGGTATCCGTCACGACGTCGCCCGAGGAATCGAGGACGAAGCGTTCGGTGAGTTTGGGGGTTATCGTGAGGCTCACATCGGTGCCGGCCCGATCGACGACGACGGGCAGCGCCCGGCCGGGGGCGTCGCGGATGATCTGCGTGGACTGGCTCCAGCTGGTGATCGCGGTGCCGTTGATGCTGACGAAGCGGTCGCCGGGCCTCAGCCCCGCCGCGGCGCCAGGGGCCGCCTCGTCGCCGCTCTCGCAGGACTGTCGTTCGCTCGTGGCCGGGAGCACGCAGGAGCTGACGCTTCCGACGGTCGTGCTGGTCTGGGTGGTGCCGAAACCCATCAGCAGAATGGCGAACATGACGATCGCGATGAGCAGGTTCATCGTCGGTCCGCCGAGCATGATGATGATGCGCTTGTACACGGGGAGTGTGTAGAAAGCGCGATGCTGCTCGCCCTCGCCGATCGTGTCGGCGCTCGCCTGGCGGGCGTCGTCGACCATGGTGGCCATCGCGCCCGGGCGCTTGTCATCGGCGCGCTTCTCCGGGGCGCCCTCCTGAACCAGGGTGTCGAAGAACCCCGTGCTTGCGCTCTGCACCGCACCGCCGTTTTTCGGCGGGAACATGCCGATCATGGAAATGTAGCCGCCGAGAGGGATGGCCTTGAAGCCGTATTCCGTTTCGCCCTTTTTCTTCGACCACAGCGTCGGCCCGAAGCCGATCATGTACTGCGTGACCTTCACCCCGAACAGCTTGGCGGGAACCAGGTGGCCGATCTCGTGCAGGCCGATGGACACGGCAAGGCCGACGACGATGACGGCGACGCCGAGAATGAAGAGCAGCACAGATTCCACAGTCGTAGAGTAGCTGTTCCAAGCTGCAAAGCGGCTGGCCGTTCGCCTGCAGGTGACCTTTGCCGCCCGTCTCCTGTAGTTTGCTTGGTGCAGCCTTTGGAGGTTCCCCTGTCTATCCCACACAACGCTGACCCGCTCGGCCTGCTTCTCGCCGACCGTTTTCGGCTCGATCGGTTGATCGGCACCGGCGGCATGGCATCCGTTTATCAGGCAACTGATACCTCGCTCGGCCGCACGGTCGCCGTGAAGCTTTTTCGCTCGGACAGCATGGACTCCGTGGGCCCGGAACGGCAGAGCGGTGAAATTTCGCTGCTCGCGAGCCTGAATCACTTCGCTCTGGTGACACTGTTCGATGCGGGCACCGCGCACGTCAATGGGGCGCCGCGCACGTTCATCGTGATGGAATTCGTCGAGGGCTCCGATCTGCGCACGCGCCTGCTCGACGGCCCCGTCGAGCCCCGCGACCTCGCCGACATGGGCGCGGACCTCGCCGAAGCCCTGCACTACGTGCACGCGCTCGGCATCATTCACCGCGATATCAAGCCCGCGAATGTCCTGCTGGGCCCCTCGGGTTTCCCCGGTCGTGCCGTGCACGCCAAGCTCGCCGACTTCGGCATCGCCCGTCTGCTCGACGAGACGCGGCTCACCGCCACCGGCGCCACCCTCGGCACCGCAAGCTACCTCAGCCCGGAGCAGGCCCTCGGCACCGCGCTCGGCCCGCCGACCGACGTGTATTCGCTCGGACTGGTGCTGCTGGAAAGCCTGACCGGCGAGCGAGCGTACCCCGGCACCGCCATTGAATCGGCCATGGCCCGGCTGCAACGGCAGCCGGTGATCCCGTCCGAGGTAACCCGCGGCTGGTCCGACCTGCTGACCGCCATGACCAGTCGCGAGCCCGGCGACCGTCCCACCGCCTCCGCCGCCGCGGTGGTGCTGCGCACGCTCGTGGCCGAAAGCGCTCCCGGGCAGGTTGCGACGGCCCCCATGCTCGACGACTTTGCCGCCGAAACCGGACTTGCGACCTCGCTCATGGCCGAACCGGCGAATGCCCCCACCCGGCTCCTGCCGGAGCAAACATCCGAGTCCGTGCCGGCACCCGCGGCCCAGCCCACGCAGCACACGGACCAGGAAGAGGATGACGCCGCAACGGCGCTCCTGCCCCGCAGCGATTCACCCGCGTCGGGACGCACCGTGCGCGAGAAGGAGCCCCGACCGCGGGCATCCGCCGTTCGTCCGTGGACCACCCGCGCCATCGCCATTGGCGCCGGCGTGATCGTGGCCGTCGCGGTACTGCTCGTGGTGTTGCTCAACCGGCCCGGCGCGCCGGAGGCGGTGCCACCGAGCTACCCCGCCGTGGACGGCACCCTCGGCACCCATCTGCAAGAGCTTCAGGAAAGCGTGAACCCATGACCCGCCGTCGTTGTCGCCTCGCCCTCGTGAGCCTCGCCCTGGCGACCCTCGCCCTGTCGGGGTGCGCCGGAGCCCCCGTGCCGCTGCAGCCGGCCACTGCAGAGCAGTTGCAGAGCGGGGTGCTCGAGGTGACGACGGCCGCCGCCGAGGGTGACCTCACCGGCGCGCAGTCCCTGCTCACCAGCCTTGAGGCGAGCCTCCGGACGGCCGCCGCCGGCGGCCAGGTGACCCCGGAGCGCTCCGCGGAGATTCAGGCGGCCATCAATCTGGTGGGCACCGACCTCACCGCCGCGATCGACGCGGCCCAGGCGGAGGCCGACGCGCGGGCGGAGGCCGACGCGCGGGCGGCCGCCGAAGCTCAGGCCGCACAGGAAGCCGCCGACAAGGAAGCCGCCGACAAGGAAGATGCCGACAAGGCGGCCAAGGCGTCCGACGAGGCGGCCAAGGCTGCTGAAGAAGCCAAGAAGGCCGCCGACGAAGCGGCGAAGAAAAACGAGGAGAGCAACAGTTGCAAGAAGGACGACGAGGGCTGCTAAGCCTGCGAACTCAGGTGACTATCGCGTGCCGGCCGCAGCGATGTGCTGGTCGGCGGTCGCGCGGGCCCAGGCCTCGGCCCCGGCGAGCGATTCCCTGGTGAGCGGTCCGTCCTGCTCGTGGGACTCGACCACGCGCAGCACGGTGTCGACAATGTCCAGGAACCCGATCTTGCCGGCGTGGAAGGCCGCCACGGCCTGCTCATTCGAGGCATTGAACACGGCCGGGTAGCTTCCCCCGGCGCGCCCGACCCGCTTGGCGAGGTCCACGGCCGGGAAGGCGGCGTCGTCGAGTGGCTCAAAGGTCCAGGTGTGCGGCGTCGCCCAGTCGATCGGCGTTCCCACCGCCGCGACCCGGTTCGGCCAGTCCAGGCCCAGCGAAATGGGCAGGCGCATGTCGGGTGGTGACGCCTGAGCGATCGTGGAGCCGTCGATGAACTCCACCATCGAGTGCACGATCGACTGCGGGTGCACCACCACATCGATGCGGTCATACCCCACGTCGAAGAGCAGATGCGCCTCGATGATCTCGAGTCCCTTGTTCACGAGGGTCGCCGAGTTCGTCGTGACGACCAGACCCATGTCCCAGGTCGGGTGGTTCAGTGCCTCGCGCGGCGTCACCTGGGTCAATTGTTCCCGAGTGCGTCCGCGAAACGGGCCGCCGGAAGCCGTCAGCACGAGTCGCCGCACCTCGTCGCTGGTGCCGGCGCGCAGGGCCTGGGCGATCGCGGAGTGCTCGGAATCGACCGGCACGATCTGGCCGGGAGCGGCGAGGGACTTCACCAGATCGCCGCCCACGATGAGTGACTCCTTGTTGGCCAGCGCAAGCACGCTCCCGGTCTTGAGAGCGGCGAGGGTCGGGCCGAGGCCCACGGAACCGGTGATGCCGTTGAGCACGACGTCGGCGGCCACGTCCCGTACCAGCTGCTCGGCGTCATCCGCTCCGAGCGCCGTGTGGTCAACGCCGAACTCGGCAGCCTGTTCGTCGAGGAGGCCGCGGCTGGTGCCGGCCGACAGGCCGACCACGTCAAACTTGGTCGGATTGGCCCTGATCACGTCGAGGGCCTGCGTACCGATCGAACCGGTGGACCCAAGGATTATTACTCTGCGCACGCCTCCATGCTAGGTGCAGCGGCCGGGCAGAGTAAGGTCGACCAGTGACCGGTGCCGATGAAGAACCTCAGGACGACGCTGACGTCGTCGACCCCCCGCGTGCAAAACGACCCGGATTCGTGTATTTTCTGGGCTACGGGATCATGGCCCCGATCGCCAGATTCGTGTTCCGTCCCGTCATCACCGGCCGCGAGAACATCCCCACAACCGGCCCCGTCATTTTCGCGAGCAACCACCTGTCGTTCATTGACAGCATCGTCATCCCGCTCACCGCACCGCGGCGGGTGCAGTTTCTCGCCAAGTCGACGTACTTCACCGGAACCGGGTTCAGCGGCTGGGTGTCGCGAAACTTCTTCACGTCCATCGGCGCGGTGGGCGTGGAGCGTGGCGCCGGGCAGGCCGCGCAGGTCGCGCTCGACGCAGGGCGCAGCATCCTCGAGTCCGAGAGCGCGTTCGCCATCTACCCGGAGGGCACCCGCTCGCTCGATGGGCGGCTGTA
>Ga0307487_1001200_pt1 | contig 18744 bp, 14 predicted proteins | sample CBIW12metaG_FD_203665 | JGI IMG/M metagenome (GOLD analysis project Ga0307487, IMG submission 203665) | Sea-ice brine microbial communities from Beaufort Sea near Barrow, Alaska, United States - CBIW 1.2 | ecosystem: Environmental > Aquatic > Marine > Coastal | place: USA: Alaska | collected... | reverse complement strand
AAATTAAGTGAATTAGATTTTTAATAGAAAGTTTCCATTTAAATAAAAGTAGAACCAAATTAACTATCGTTTAGCTTCAATTAAAACCATAGATTTTAAAACTACCCACACAAAATCATATAGAACCATTATTATAGACCTTTAACAATCATTAAAATACTGACAAATTCATTTTATAATTATCTCGACTTTATTGAGTTAATAGACTAACTCGTTTGAGTGAAACTTGTGATTAAATGAGTAGATAATTCACATGGAAACTCCATTGTGAGAAATGAGTATTCGAAACTGATTATAATTATTGGGTTGCTAATATAATTACTCAAATTTTCTCATCCAATTTTTCAATCTAGAAATTGAATTGCAGTTCAAAATCAAAAATGCTATTGAAATAACTACTTTTGTAACAATGAAAACAAAAAAGATTATTGTTTCTGTAACCAATGACTTGTACACAGACCAACGTGTGCACAAAGTATGTTCTTTTCTTCACGAAAACAACTATGATGTACTATTGGTAGGACGTAGACTAAAAACAAGTCAAGAAATTACTGATCGTAAATACCGTTTAAAACGTTTTAAACTCGTTTTTACCAAGGGCGCTTTGTTTTATGCGAACTATAATTTACGTCTTTTTTGGTTTTTACTTTTCAATCGTTTTGATGTTTTATTGAGTAACGACTTAGATTCTTTATTGGCCAATTACTGTGCACATAAACTAAAAAGCAACTCAAGATTGGTTTATGACACACATGAATTATTTACAGAAGTTCCAGAATTAACAGCCAGACCAAAAGTTAGAAATGTTTGGTTGAAAATTGAAGAATGGATTTTTCCAAAATTAGAAACAGTCTACACCGTAAATGAATCAATAGCTTCTATTTATTCTAAGAAATACAATAAAAATGTTCGAATAGTTAGAAATGTATCGAAGCTATGGAAACCTGAAACGATTTTAAGTAAAGAAGAGTTAAATCTCCCAGAAGATAAACACATAATTATTCTTCAAGGTTCAGGAATTAATGTTGACCGAGGAGCTGAGGAAGCTGTTATGGCAATGAAAGAGATTGAAAACGCATTATTTGTCATTGTTGGAAGTGGTGATGTTATTCCAGATCTCAAAATCATGGTAATAGAAAATCAATTGGAAGAAAAAGTTCGATTTGTGGGTCGTGTTCCTTATGACACGATGATGAATTACACTTACCATGCAGATTTAGGATTGAGTTTAGACAAAGACACCAATTCAAATTACAAATTTTCATTACCCAACAAAATCTTCGATTACATCCACACTACGACGCCTGTGATCAGTTCAGATTTAATAGAATTAAAACGTGTGATTCACAAACACAATGTGGGAAGAATTATCCCAGAACACAGCGCAAAAGGAGTGGCCGAAACAATCAATTCAATATTAAACAACCCTACTCTTTTAGCAGAGTTAAAAGAAAATTGCAAAAAAGCAGCACTTGTTGAAAACTGGGAAGAAGAAAGTAAGGTTTTGGAAGAGGTGTATATTCGTAATGATGAATCATGAGTGATGAATGTTGAATTTTGTGGGGTGACAGTGATGATGCATTTTGAATGATAAATGATCATTTCTCTTCTTTGCGTTCCACTGCCTTATTCAGAGTGAGAAAGTGAGTGAGAGCAGATGAAGAGTGAGAAACAAGAAATCAAACCAAATCTTTCCTTTCCTTTTCCTTCTTTGCGAACCTTTGCGAAAACTCCGCGAATCTCCATGTTAATTTGACTTCAACATTCAACTGTTTAAAATTATCCACGCCTCTCAAAAAAACCACACAAACATTATCGAACTTTACATCAAATGAATCAATATAGAAATTATGCGATTAATATTTAGTGTTTTACTTTTGACAATTACGCTTGGATCTTGTATTCCAGTTAAAAAATACAATGATTTACTAGCGAAAGAACAGAATTGCGCTGATGAATTAAAAAAGTTTAAAACTTCTTCATTAGATTATGAAGCACAATTAAAAACGATTCAAGCCAGAGCAGAATTGATGCAAAGAGATGTTGTTAAATTAAAAGCAGATACTTCAGCATTGGGCAATTCTTACCGTGCATTACAGGCGAAATACCAACAAGCCATTTCAATGGGTGCTTCTTTTGAAGAGCAATTGGATAAAATTAAAGACAGCGATGCAAAGCAATTGGCAAGGATGCGTGCCGATTTAGAAGCGAAAATCATCGAAACACAGCGCAAAGAAGATGCTTTAATGGCTGCTGAAAAAGCTTTGAAAAACAAACAAATCCTATTGGCCGAACGTGAACAACGTGTGGCTGAATTAGAAGAAATTATTTCTCGCCAAGAAGCTGCGGTTAAAGCGCTGGAAACAAAAATCTCACAAGCCCTTCGTGGATTCGAGAACAAAGGATTGAAGGTTGAAGAACGCAATGGTAAAATCTATGTGAGTTTAGAAGCAAAACTATTATTTGCTTCAGGAAGTACGAAAGTTGAAGCAGAAGGAAAAAAAGCGATTATTCAATTGGCAAAAGCTATTGAAGGAGAAAGTGATTTAGAAATTATCGTTGAAGGACATACTGATACTGATGCTCTTTCAAGTGCTACTCATCCAAAAAACAACTGGGAACTTTCTGTTTTAAGATCAACATCTGTTGTATCGATAATGACTGAAAACTCTACTATTAATCCTGAGATTCTTTCAGCTTCTGGACGTTCAGCGTTTCACCCTGTTGATGTCAATGACAAGTCAAAAAACAGACGTATTGAGGTGATTATTGCGCCGAGATTGGATGCATTATTTGAATTAATCTCGAAGTAGTTTCTAATTTGAAAATTCGTAAAATTATTGACATTTTATTTTGACTTAAACAACCAAGTCATTAAATTAACATCAGAACTACAAATCACGCTTTTTCAATGTGAAATAAGCAATCATAAAAAAGTTGAGCTGCACTTTCAGCGCGTGAAAACAATATCCGATTTAGCAGGACGCGTTGCATCCTGCTAAATTAAGCTGGGCTTTCAGCCCGAAGGATCATGAAAGAATAATAAATTTCACAAATCAATGAATCGCCGTTGAACCAACAATAATGATGTTCCGTTTTATAAAAATACTATAATTGATATAGAGACTTTCAACCTTTTCTGAATAATCAGCTACGGTCTGAATAAATAATTCAACTCAAGACACATTACTCAAATAAGCTAAAGAACTAGTCAAGTCTCAAATAAAAATGCGGTGAACGAATTTCTACTCTATTTATTTCTTTTATAGTTTCTCCGTGTATCTCTGTGAAAACCTCCGTGAATCTCTGTGAAAAAAACCTAGTACTCAAATAAGCTGGGGAACTACAAATCACATTTTTTCAATGTGAAATAAGCAATCATAAAAAAGTTGAGCTGCACTTTCAGCGCGTGAAAACAATATCCGATTTAGCAGGACGCGTTACATCCTGCTAAATTAAGCTGGGCTTTCAGCCCGAAGGATCATGAAAGAATAATAAATTTTACAAATCAATGAATCGCCGTTGAACCAACAATAATGATGTTCCGTTTTATAAAAATACTATAATTGATATAAAGACTTTCAACCTTTTCTGAATAATCAGCTACCGTCTGAATAACCAATTCATCTCAACTCAAGGCGCCGTACTCAAATAAGCTAAAGAACTAGTCAAGTCTCAAATAAAAATGCGGTGAACGAATTTCTACTCTATTTATTTCTTTTGTAATTTCTCCGTGTATCTCTGTGAAAACCTCCGTGTATCTCTGTGAAAAAAAACCTAGTACTCAAATAAGCTGGGGAACTACAAATCACGTTTTTTCAATGTGAAATAAGCAATCATAAAAAAGTTGAGTTGCACTTTCAGCGCGTGAAAACAATATCCGATTTAGCAGGACGAGTTGCACCCTGCTGTATTAAGCAGGGATTTCAGCCCGAAGGATCATGAAAGAATAATAAATTTTACAAATCAATGAATCGCCGTTGAACCGACAAAAATGATGTTCCGTTTTATAAAAATACTATAATTGATATAAAGACTTTCAACCTTTTCTGAATAATCAGCTACCGTCTGAATAACCAATTCATCTCAACTCAAGGCGCCGTACTCAAATAAGCTAAAGAACTAGTCAAGTCTCAAATAAAAATGCGGTGAACGAATTTCTACTCTATTTATTTCTTTTGTAATTTCTCCGTGTATCTCTGTGAAAACCTCCGTGTATCTCTGTGAAAAAAAACCTAGTACTCAAATAAGCTGGGGAACTACAAATCACGTTTTTTCAATGTGAAATAAGCAATCATAAAAAAGTTGAGCTGCACTTTCAGCGCGTGAAAACAATATCCGATTTAGCAGGACGCGTTGCACCCTGCTGTATTAAGCAGGGATTTCAGCCCGAAGGATCATGAAAGAATAATAAATTTTACAAATCAATGAATCGCCGTTGAACCGACAAAAAATGATGTTCCGTTTTATAAAAATACTATAATTGATATAAAGACTTTCAACCTTTTCTGAATAATCAGCTACGGTCTGAATAAATAATTCAACTCAAGACACATTACTCAAATAAACTGAAGAACTAGTCAAGTCTCAAATAAAAATGCGGTGAACGAATTTCTACTCTATTTATTTCTTTTATAGTTTCTCCGTGTATCTCTGTGAAAACCTCCGTGAATCTCTGTGAAAAAAAACCTAGTACTCAAATAAGCTGGGCAACTACAAATCACGTTTTTTCAATGTGAAATAAGCAATCATAAAGAATAGCAACATATACACCAAACAGACTGCTATATTAATTGGTGTGTCTAATATTACAGGAACATTTCCACTTCTTTCTTGACCTGCCGCAATCATTTCTTTAAGAATTGGAAACGGAGTTAGTTTTGAAAAAGCGTTCAATGGCATATAAGCATACAGTGTTTGGAATCCGCCATAGGAAATTGAAATTCCTATTATTGTTTCGGTGATAAAAGACAAGATGAATAAGGCAATCGAAACGGCTGTTCTTTTCAGCATTACCGCTACAAAGAAAGCAAAGCTGAAATAACACATTGTTTGAATGAAATACAATCCTACACTGTCAATTCCAGTCATGAATGTTGCATCAGTCGTTGTATTGACCAATCCAAATATTAATCCAGTCAGGAAAGTGTATAAAGTAATAATCATAGAAAAAGAAAGCAGAACAATAAATTTTCCAAGAATTGCTTTTTTGATTGACAATCCATCAATCACATGTTGTCTTAGCGTTTTGTAAGTGTATTCATTGCTGATTACAATAACGGCGAGAATTCCCATTAAAACATTAAAATAACTCGCGGAATAAGTTGCCACATTCCATATTTCAGGAAATGCCAATGGCGACCAATCTTTGGGTAAGAAAAACGACATGAATTTTGTGATAAATGTCGAGATCGCATAAATAGTAATTGGAGAGATTATTGCATAAATCAAAAAGATGACCTGCAATGATTTTAGCTTTCTTAGCTTTATAAATTCTATGGTAAGTAGTTGTTTCATTTGTTGATGATTTCTAAGAATGTAGATTCTAAATTTTTCTTGTGAAGCATTAAAGTGTTCAAATAAACTCCTTTTTCAGCGAGCATTTTATTGACCATTGTGTTTGAAATTTCTCCATCTACACTCACAAGAATATTTGGAGCGAGGTCTTTTAAAAATTTCAATTCTGGAATTTCTTCAATGGTTAACTTGAGTTCTTCAATGTTATCTGAACCAATGCACAAGACTTTATCTTGAATCATAATTTCATCCAATGTTGCTTCTCGAATCAACTCTCCGCCTTTTAAAATAGCCACATGCGTACACATTTTTTCTATTTCATCCAGAATATGTGAAGCAATGATTATGGTTTTTCCTTCTGCGGCGATATCTAAAATAAGCGAACGAATTTCAGCAATTCCCTGAGGATCTAAACCATTTGTTGGTTCATCCAAAACCAATACATCTGGATCTGCTAAAATTGCACTTGCAATTGCCAAACGTTGCTTCATTCCCAAAGAATATGTTTTAAATGTTGCGTCTTTTCTTTTCCAAAGATCAACTCTTTTAAGTACTTTTTCTATGCGCTGACTGGTATTGTCCAATGATTTTATGGCTGCAACAATTTTAAGATTATCGATAGCATTCAAATAAGGATAGAAATTTGGAGTTTCTAATAATGCACCAATATTACTGCGGTTTTCATCGCGTTGACCTTTTCCAAACCAACTAAAACTACCGCCATCAGCTTTAATAACTCCTAAAAGAATTCCAAGCGTGGTTGTTTTCCCACTCCCATTAGGGCCTAATAAACCATAAATTTGACCTTGCTTTACAGATATACTTAACCCTTTTAAAGCATTAAGTTTCTTGTATGATTTGTGTAAATTTTTTGTTATTAGAATATCATTCATTATCGATAAAGTTTACTCTAAAAGTAAAAGGAAATAATGGATTTTAAGATAAAATTTCAATTTGACATTGAGATTAAGTACAAAAGTCAGTATTCATTATTTAATTAAGATTTCAGAAAAAGGAATAATCACACTACTCGACAAACAATCACTCTAAAAACTAAAAGAGTGTTCGTTCCATAAACTTGTTCTTAATCCAAAAAATACCATAAAATGAGTTTTGTAGCTGGCTTGCGCCATATTATTCAATTCAATTCCTGGTCGAATAAAAGCATCGATCATTAACTTTTCTGAGATTCTATAACTTCCTTCAACGGAGAAATTATAACGGTTTACCTTTCCGTTTCCACCAATTTTATATCCGTATTCCATAGGACGAATAACATAAGACTGATAAATATCTGATCCATAAGATACAGAATCGCTTCCGTCAGCTCCTCCTTGTTGTGAAAAGAAAAAACGCGCTGATAATGTAAAGTTAGAATTGAAATGCATACTTGATTCTGCATAAACCTCTACGAAATTTGATCCTAATGGATGCGCTAAAGGTTTGCCTTGATTCCCGTAATTGGTTGCTGACGAGATGTGAGAATAGGTAAATGGACGAGCAAAGTTCAATTCTGTTTGCCATCGCAATTGACCGTTAGTTAAATTCTCTTTTCCTTTAACTCCAAATTGACCACTGTATTTATTTGCCCACCAACGCGTGCGATTTACCAATTCTTTCAACACAAAATCATCGATGGCTAATTGACCATAAACCATAAATCGATCAAACTGGTAACTTGTATTTAATCCGATTAACAATCTGTCTTGAGAACCTAAAGCATATTCTGTAGGTCGATAAAACAAGAATGGATTGAGATAAGCCACTTCATAACCACGGTTCAATAAAGTGTCTTTTGGTGCAAAAACTACAGATTCAAAAAATCCAATTTGAAAACGTTCTGTTGCATTGAAATTAAAGAAATGTGTTGAAGCAAATTTTCTTGTTTTCTGAAGAAATTCATCTTCTTTGAAAAATTGATAGATATTCACCATTTCTAATTTCCAAAGTTTTGTACGCAATTGGGCGAACGGATAAGGTGCACCATAATCACCTAAAAGCATGGAGCGTTTTCCTTGTCCAATAAAGTGTTGATCAATTCCAGCTTGAATGTTTATAAAATCATAAGGTGAATAACTCATTCTAAACCTCGGCTGAAGCGACAATTTCGTTGTGCCATTAATTCCCTCCAAAAAATCACTCTTAAAAATACTGGAATAAACTAAATTACTGCCGTTGCTATCAAAAGTATTTCCTGTGAGTAATAATCTTGCATAAAACTTTTTAGACAATTGTGTTGCGATTCCAAATCCTGCACCAATATTATATGAACTGGTTGAATTCGCATCTGACTTATATGAACCTAAGACATCTACAATTGGAAAAACATGTAAATAATTGTCTTTGTATTTATCCTTTTTAGAAACCCAAGGAAGTCGATATCCTGGTTGATAAGGTTTTGATAAATTAGGCAAAACTGGATTTACACTTAATGAACTAGATTCAAAAAATGCATCGTAATTGAGATAATTAACCTCTGAATTGATTTCTGTCTGCGCAATGAAATATGAACATTGAAAAAGCAGTGCTATCGTGAGTAATTTTTTCATTAGAAGTCAAAATATTGGTTACTTAATGCTGAACGAATTCCTATTGAAACCGATCCATTATCTACATCACCTCCAAGAGAAGAAACACTTGTTCTGTAATTCAGATTTACAAACATCCGCAGGTGGGTTGCTGGATTGAATTCATAACCCAATTCGATATTGGTATTTACTACTTTCGTATCATTTTGTATTGAAATAGAACTTTTCGAATCAAACAAACGACTTTTATCGTTCATTGGTTGATTCGCTTCATAGTAAACGACCTTTCCATCAATAAAAATTCCTTTAAATAGATAATTGGCACGAATGATAAATTCTTTAAATCCATTTCCTAAAGTATGTGCTAAAGGCAAATTAAAATGAGTGTAAGCCATCCTTTGGTTATTGGCAGCATATAGATTCGATGTTGCAACATTGGCCTCTAATTGAAAATTCAAATTCTCAACATTGAAAATATTTCCTGTTCTGTATCCCAATTGCAATCCATATTCCTTATTGGTAACATCATCCATCACACCTTGTGCATAAAGCATGTGTTGCGAATGAAATTTCCAAGCTAAATTCAGACCAAAAAGATTTTTCATATCTGCAGATTCCATACCGTTGGCAGCTGTGTTTACACCTATTATTGGCTGATAAAAATATGGATTAACACGTTGATTAGTTATTGCTTCATCACGCAAATAAACCGTAGATTCAAAAAGTCCAATCACTAATGAAGGAACAGGACTATAACTTAAATAATGTACACCAATACCTTTCCTTTCATAAGGTGCTTCCACCATATTTGTATACACTTTTCGGATGAGATTTAATTGTTTTCCTCTCATAAAAGTATAGGTCAATCCTTTAATGATTTCCCAATCAACTGAAAGATTTGTGTAGTTATGCGAGTTATCAGAAAGCAACATAGAACGGTATCCCCAACCATAGAATCTTGGTGCATTTCCGAATTGAATTGCCAATTTATCATTTGGAGTAAGTCTAACATAACTCACTGAAGAAGCATAATCAAATCCATTAACATCAAAAGGTTTTGTTCTTCCTCCACCCGGTATGACGGCATTTTGAGAAGCATAACCATTAGGATTTTTTGGATAAAGCTCGCCTCTATCTACAAAATAATTATTTTGATATTTTACGAAGCGTGCTTGATTCTCATAGAAAGCGGTATAAAATGAAAACTTATCTTTTATCTGTCCAAAGGCTTGTGCTCCACGCGTATTTTGAAATAATAGATCAGGAGCACCTTGAAGCTGTTCTTTTCCTACAGACATATTGACCAGAGGATCCACTGCTAAGAAAAAGTTCTTGTCTGATTTTTGAATAAAGTGTTCAGAAAATATTTTTCTCATCACCCAATTTCGAGCAGTGTCTTTTTGAGGAATCTTAAGATTTGCTTCAGTATAAGAAACTGGAAAAAATCCATTTCCAACAACTCTCTTTGAAGAGTCAGCGAACATTGCTTTGTCTTTAACTGCGCTAGAAGTCGGAATAAGAATTTCTTGTGTCCAAGCTAATGAGCTCAAAAACAAGAAGGAAATCAGTGTTAGTTGTGTTAGTTTCAAATTAATTTTATTGAAAAAAATTCATAGATAGCTTCATGCTTGCCTTAGAGGCGACAAAATACGGATTCTTCAGATCTTTCTTATTATAAATAAGTGGTTTTCCTGTTTCTACTTGAATTACCTCTCCACCTATAGCCTCATAAATTGCTTGACCAGCAGCAATATCCCATTCCATTGTTGGAGCAAAACGCGGATAAACATCAGCGGTTCCATTTACTAAATCAAAGAACTTTAATGCAGAACCCATTGCGGTAGATTCTATTTCACCATATTCTTTTTCTATATGTTGAGCTAATTTTAGTAAATCTCCTGAATAATGACTTCTTGATGCAATTATATGAACAGGAGAATTTACTGCAGGAAGTTGATCTAGTTTTCTCCATTTTTCAGGATTTAGTGCGTCCTCGTAACTGGTTTGAAAAGCTCCCGATTCTTTATTACCAAGAATAATCTGTTTATTGACAGGTGAAGCAATTAAGCCATAAACTGGTTTTCCGTCTTCGATGAGCGCAATATTAATTACAAACTCACCATTCTTCTTAATAAATTCCTTGGTTCCATCTAAAGGATCAACGCACCAAACTTTTCGCCAAGTTGAACGAACAGCAAATGATTCTTTTTCAATTTCTTCTCCTGTAATTGGAATATTGGTTTGACTTAAATATCCAGCTATTATTTTTGAAGAACTTAAGTCAGCAATTGTTACTGGACTTCCATCAGCTTTTTCAATTCTTTCGAATTCTCCAGCATAAATTTCCATAATAACTTTAGAAGCGTCTAAAGCAGCACGAATGGTTAGTTGATATTCCTCAAAGAGTTTAGTCATTCATTAAATTTCTCACCAATGAACTTGCTCCAATACGCAGATAATCTGGAGTCATATAGTCTTTTCCTAAATGCTTTTCTACTATTTCAAAATATGCTAAAGCATCTTCGTATGTTCTCACCCCTCCACTGATTTTTAATCCAACTTTTCTTTCAGATTTATGTTCAGCGATGACTTCGGCCATGACTTCAACAGCTTCAAGTGTAGCACCTGGAAATTCTTTTCCTGTAGATGTTTTTATAAAATCTGCACCACCTTTAATTGCTAATTCACTTGCCAATCGAATTCTTTCAGGTGTTTTTAAATATCCTGTTTCAAGAATTACTTTTAACGACTTCTCAGGCATTAATCCTTTGAAAGCTCTTATTTCATCCACAACATGATCGTAATCTCCTGTATCAAATTCCCCTAAATTAATCACGATATCAATTTCATCAACACCGGCTTCTAAAGCCAATTCACATTCATTCAATTTCGTAGAAAGAAATCCTTGAGCGTTTGGAAAGTTACCTGCAACAACGGCTGTTTTTATTGATGAATTTTTTAATTCGTTTACTGCAAGCGCAGAGAAATTTGGGTATAAACAAACTGCGGCAACAGGAAAGCCTTTCTTTTCAAAATCTAAAGCATCAGCAAGGAAAGTTTTTACACTTTTTAATGAATCATAAGAATTGAGCGATGTCAAATCAACAAAGCTGCATATCTGTTTTTTAGTCCATGTCATTTTGAAAATATTTTTAGGTACAAGTTACGAATTATAGTTTATAAAATAAAATAGCGCCGCAGCAATGCTACGACGCTACAATTTTTTATAACCCATTAACTATATGGTTAAAGTCTATTGTAAAATGAAGTTAATTGGAATACGACATCTTGCACGTACAGCTTCACCATTTGCTTCTGCTGGTTGCCATTTAGGCATTGAACGAACAACACGACGCGCCTCTGTATCAATTTCTCGAGAAACACCTCTTAAAACTTTTACTTGCTCAATTGATCCATCTTTATTTACTACAAATTCTATAAATACACGACCTTGGTCACCCATTTCCATTGCTATTTCAGGGAATTTGATGTTGTCTGCAAGAAACTTCTTCATTGCAGCTGCTCCACCTGGAAAACCAGCTTCTTGATCTGGATAATCAACAATTGGTGCATCTGGTGCCGGAGCTTCGATTGGTTTAATATCAATCGGAGGAGTTTCTACCTTAATTGGTTCGTCTTTATCGACGTTTTTCTTTACCTCGATTTCTTCAGAAGGCGGAGGAGTAACATCTGGTTCTTGAATTTCTTGAACAACAATGTCTTCTTTTTCTTCTTCGATAACTTCTAATTCTTCTGGAATTTCAGTTCTTTCACGTTTTTCATTTTCAGAAGAAACAATTTCCACTTCTTGCTTAAAAGAAAATGACAATGTCACCATACTTCCAACAATGAAAAAACCTAAAAATATAAGTGGCAATCTCAAACGTTCGTTATCAACTTCTGGATTTTTTTTACTTTCCATAACTTTAATTTTTTCTTTTACCTTACAATAATAATACCACTATTATTTATAAGAATCTTTATAGATAATTTTAAATAAGACTATCCCAAAAATACAACCAATTCCGTTAGCAATCAAGTCCAAAAACTCAAAACTTCTGGAAACAACTGCATATTCTTGCAGAAACTCAATGATTACGCTCATTAAAAATCCACCAAGAATGCTAATTTGAAGAGCATATCTACGTAACCAAACATAGACATTTTGCCTTTTTAAACCAATTGACCAGAACAAAGCAAATAGAGTGTACATTATAAAATGTGCTACTTTATCTACACCTTTAAATTGAAAGTTGTCTAAACTTACATTTGAACTAGGAACAAGGCTTAAAATAATTACAAGTGCCGTCCAAACTAAACTTGGAAATATAAATCGAAGCACGACTTATTTTCCAATCATTTCTTTATAAGCTTCGCTAGACATTAAATCTTCTAGTCCTGCTTTATCAGTCATTTTAACTTTAATCATCCAACCTTCACCATAAGGATCAGAGTTTACCAATTCTGGATTCGCTTCTAGCTCTTCGTTGAATTGCACAATTTCTCCTGCCACTGGCATAAACAAATCTGATACAGTTTTTACTGCTTCAATTGATCCGAAAACCTCATCGCGGTCCATCTCTTCACCTTCAGTTTCTACTTCAACGAAAACGATATCACCCAATTCACTTTGAGCAAAATCAGTTACACCAATTGTAATCATATCACCTTCCACTAGACACCACTCGTGGTCCTTTGTGTATTTTAAATTCTCAGGAATGTTCATAGTTTCTATTTTTGAAAATCAAAAGTAAAATTTTTATGTGAACTTAGTTGAGTTTTAGAGAAAATAATGTGTTTTTGTTGGCTTTTGGCTGTAGGCTTTAGGCTGTAAGCTATATGCTTTAAGCTGCTGGAAATTGTCTCTGTACAAGGACTAACTACTTGAGGGCTTTGTCGTTGAAAAATTCAATCAAAAGAATCAAATCGAAGATACAATGTAGGGTCGGTTTGTAAATTGTTCATTCCAATGTTGATGCTGTTTGAATAATTTTCATAAAAATGAAATTAAAACAATTCTTTCTAGGTATCCCCGTTCTAATTCGTAATTCTTTCATTCGAAATTAGTAATTAACCCTATTTTTTAACAATCTTCTCCTTCCAATGACTCTCTTCACCAACCACATTCAAAATATAAATTGCTTTTTCTAATCTACCAATATCTAATTGAACAACTTTTTGTGAATTTATAGTTTGCTTTTTAACGACTTTCCCATTAACATCACTAATGAAAACATCTGCTTTTTGAATAGCTTCTGGCAGCTGAATATTGAGAATTTATGTTGCTGGATTGGGGTAAACGCTAATTTGAGGAGCTGAAATTGTAAATTCTTGATTTGACAACCATCCTGGTGAGTTACTGTTTTCTAATGTATGTAAATCTTTACCAGAGGAAACCCAAATATTGCCCAAAGTATCAAACTCAAACCCATAAAACTCATCAAAATTAATGGGACTATTAGCAGCAGTGTACACCTCTGACCAAGTATCTCCCTCTAATTTTCCAAGTGCGAAAAAATCATCATTAGCATCTCCAAAAGCAACCCACAAGTTGTTATCTCCATCAAATTCTATTTCTAACACATTGGGAGAAGGCATGTTTGTGGTGTTGTTTGGGGTTATGGTGTCGTAGCCAATGCCGTTGTGGAATTTTGAAATACCGTTATCAAAACTAAGGTATATTGTGTCAGAATCATTGTCGAATTTCATTACGTCTGTTGGTACGCCAAGCGAAAATGGATCTTGCCAAATTGGACTGTCAATACCGTTATTCTCAACAAAGTAATAAGAACCCCTGTCAGTATACAGGTGTCCATTTTTAGCGGCACAGTGCCTAGCATTAAGACTTGTATTTTCTGCTCCTATTCCTAATCTATACTTCAATAAATAACCATTACTACTTGTTACAAAAAGAGTGTCAACATCATTTGTTATTTCATTAAAACTATTGCTTTGATATAGTATTTGCTTTTGATAACTATCAAAAGAATATAAGCCAAAAAGCTTTTTTGTAAAAAATATATGTCCCTGAGTGAAGCCAAAGTTAATTTCATCTCCTGCCTCTCTATCTCCTAATTCATTTTCATCAAAAGTTATAAAATTACCATCAGAATCAAAAACTGTTGTAAAATAAAGACTTACGCACCACATACTATTTGTGTAAGGATCTATGGTGAATTGGTCGTAAGCCGAGTGATTATGATAATTTTCTCCTTGCACAGTAATCCATTGCGAATGGAGAGGTAGAGAAAATACAACGACCAATATGTAGACTAAATTTTTCATTGTTTTAAGTGTTTAAATGTTTACGCATCAAGAGTTCTTTCATATTGAAATTAAAACAATTCTTTCCGGATTTCCCCGTTCTAATTCGTAATTCTTTCATTCGTAATTCGTAATTGATTAATCCGTAATTAACCCTATTTTTTAACAATCTTCTCCTTCCAATGACTCTCTTCACCAACCACATTCAAAATATAAATCCCTTTTTCTAATTTGCCAATCTCTAACTGAACAACTTCTAGTGAATTTATTGTTTGCTTTTTAACGACTTTTCCGTTAATATCACTAATTAAAACCTCTGCTTTTTGAACTGATTCTGGAAGCTGAATATTGAGCATTTCTGTTGCTGGATTGGGGTAAACGCTAATTTGCGGAGCTGAAATTGTAAATTCTTGATTTGACAACCATCCTGGTGAATTACTGTTTTCTAAAGTGTGCAAATCTTTACCAGAGGAAACCCAAATATTGCCTAAAGTATCAAACTCAAAGCCATAAAACTCATCAAAATTTATGGGACTATTGGCAGCTGTGTATACCTCTGACCAAGTATCGCCTTCTAATTTTCCAAGTGCAAAAAAATCATCATTAGCATCTCCAAAAGCAACCCATAAGTTGTTATCTAAATCAAATTCTATTTCTAAAACATTGGGAGAAGGCATGTTTGTGGTGTTGTTTGGGGTTATGGTGTCGTAGCCAATTCCGTTTTGGAATTTTGAAATGCCAAAAACGAAACCAAGATAAATTGTGTCTGATTCATTGTCGAATTCCATTACGTCTGTTGCGCCTGTGAGATAAAATGAGTCATTACCCAACCAATTATCAGCACCATTTTCAACATAAAAATATGGACCTCTGTTTGTGTAAAGTTGACCATTTCTAACAGCGCATTGGGTAGCATTAAGACTTGTGTTTTCTGCTCCTAACCCCAATTTATATTTCAATAAATAACCATTACTACTTGTTACAAACAGAGTGTCAACATCATTTGTTATTTCATTGAAACTATTGCTTTGATATAATAATTGCTTTTGATAATTATCAAAAGAATATAAACCAAAAAGCTTTTTCGTAAAAAATATATGCCCCTGAGTGAAGCCAAAGTTAATTTCATCTCCGGCCTCTCTATCTCCTAATTCATTTTCATCAAAAGTTGTAAAATTACCATCAGAATCAAAAACTGTTGTAAAATAAAGACTTACGCACCACATACTATTTGTGTAAGGATCTATGGTGAATTGGTCGTAAGCCGAGTGATTATGATAATTTTCTCCTTGCACAGTAATCCATTGCGAATGGAGAGGTAGAGAAAATACAACGACCAATATGTAGACTAAATTTTTCATTGTTTTAAGTATTTTAAGGTTTTAGAAAATGAAGAGCCATTTACTTTGATATAATACACACCTTTTGCCCAGCTACTTACATTAACGTTTAAAGTTTTACCATTGGTTGGGATTTGGTTGATTTGTTTTCCTATTGATGAATAAATAGAGATGTTATTCACTAAATTAGGATTATTGAAATCAATTGTAAATTCTTTTGAACCCGGGTTTGGATAGAGACGCACTTGCAGGTCATTCATTCCAAATTCATTTGTGTATAAAGGATTTGTAATAATAGAATCATCATAAAGCAAATTAAAAGCTTCACATTCAAAAATATATTGTTCTGTTAGTGTAGGGTCAGAAATATATATGGAAGCCACCATTCGTGGAGTTTGAGTTTCAGGATCAAATGGATACCATTGATTAACTGCATTTATTGAGGTATGGTCTTCGATAATATTATCAGGTGTACTTCCAACATCACCAATTATATCTAAAACTGTATTAAAGTAAGGAATAAGAAACTTATAAAAATATCCTCCTACAACAATTTTTCGATTCAAGGTATCTATATTCACTATGGTGTCAAAAGGATCTTGGTCGAACAATTGAAAAACAGTGTGTAATGAGGTTGTGGGGGAAGTACCATTTTGCATCATTGTCTTAATAGAATCTTTATAATATTCTACAGAGTTACTTATACTAGGACAAGCCCAACTATAAAGTAAGGTTGTGGTTGAGGTAAAATAATCAGCAAAGGAATAGGTGTTTTCAACAAATGCCCGCACGACCTTATATTCCTTTTCTTGTTCCAAAGGAATATTTTGAGAGATGGGACCCCAACCATAATTTACGAAAGCTTTGTTATAAGCTAATGCAATGGTGTCTCGCCTTACGATGTTAGAAGAAATTAAACTGTCGGGATGAATAATTTGTTTGGTGAAATCTTTAATCATTTCCATTGCAGCACCTGCGTTTAATCTTCCTGCTCCAGATTTTTCATCAAATCCAGTTGTAAAAAGATCAGTTGCAGATTTCTGTAATATGTACTCAACATCCTCAATAGTTAAATTTTGATTTGAGTAACAAGGCCTATTGTAGTGGCTCAAAAGCAATGCTGCAACACCAGCAACGTGCGGAGCAGCCGCGGAAGTGCCATTAAATTTTCTGTATAGTACTCCAGGAATCGAGGTAGTATGTGTTGTGTAGACGATAGAGTCAGAACCAGGCGCCACTAAATCCATATTCCCACCATATAAAGAGTAGAATCCGCTATTTTGTTCTGAAATAGATTGATTTACGCCGTCTTCGACTGTATTTCCGTCATACCCTGAAGCTCCAACAGAAATAATCCAATTGTCTGGTAAATTTTGAGGATTTAGCCCTTGAACTGAATTAACATTTGGGCTGTAAATATTCCGTGAAGTGCTATTACCTCGGGCTACGACATTTATTACCCCATTTTGGAGTGAAAACAAATAGGCTTCTCTGCATAAATCACAGGAAGCTTCATCAAGAACATTGGGGTCGTTGGGATTTGTATCAAATAGAACTCCAGATTGCGGTAGTGTTGTACGAATAATATATGAATGGTTTCCAATATGAACACCAAATCCTTTTGAGCTATTAAAATAATAGTCGTTCTCTCCTCCGTTGTATATATTCCCACCATAGTTAAAATAAGTTCCTGCCGAACGGGCAGCGTCAACTACACTTGCTAGTCGATAAGAAACATTTGATGGTGATAAGTAGGGACTTTTGAAATCTAAAATTGAACATCCCGTGGAATCGTTATTATCGCCGCCCGCTATTCCAGCAATTCCTATTTGATTATTTCTTTTGGCACCTATAATTCCAGCAACCTGCGTACCATGAGGTTGTCCAGCATCTTCAACTCCCCAGCCACTTGCAAAGCCATTTTGCATAAAGTAAGCTCCACCGGCTAAAACGTCTAAATCTGGATTTAAACTGTCAACTCCATTGTCATGTACTCCAACCTTAATGTATTTCTCTCCAGTTTCAATATTCCAAGCATCGTGAATATTAATATCTGCATATCCAGCGGGATCATATAGAGATTCTTGTCTATAGTATAAACTGTCATCTGGGATGCTTTGAGGTATTAATTCAAAACATTCATGTGCATATTCAACAAGTGGATTAAATTTATCAAGAAAATCAATTAAAAAATAAGATTTGTACTCGATTGGGATTTCAACATTAAAGACAGCCCAAAAAGGTGGTATAGTTACCTCATTTCCCTGCCTCGATATTGAAATTGTGTCGTTTGTTGATAAGAAGTCAAATATTTTAAAGACCTTGCTGTGCATTAAATCAGGATAAAGTGCTGCTAACTCATTAATCTCATCCACTGCTTTGTGATTAAAAAGTTCGATAAATTCTATCTCATTTCTATGCTTATCATTTACGAATTTATAATCAAGGTATTGATAATTAAACTTTACAATCATTTACTCTTTATGCTTTTCATTTTCCTGAGAAAAACCATTGAAACTAGAAGATAATATAGAAATAAATACGGTCAAATAAGAGATTTTAATCATAATTATAGGTTCTATATGATTTTGTGTGGGTAGATTTAAAATCTATGGTTTTAATTGAAGCTAAACGATTGTTAATTTGGTTCTAGTTTTATTTAAATGGAAACTTTCTATTAAAATACTTTTCGCTTAACTTTATAAGCCCCTGTTATTTAAGTGTTTATTGCTCTAAGTCCCAGAGGGACGGCATATTAATAGGGATGGACGTAAGTCCATCCGCCAAACGATACAAACCGAAACAAAACCCAACAAAACCGACCTAATTGCATGCAATTAGGTCGGTTTTGTTGGGTTTTGTATTATATCTATTTTTTTAAACCAAGGACTTATGTCCTTGGCTATTAATATGCCGTCCCGCCGGGACTAACCAATTGAAATACAGAGTACCACATGCTTGCTTGTGAAAATTAAATGATAATTTTGATAAATACTTTAAAATACAACTCGTTTAGGTTACAGTTAAATTCGTAGTAGAACTATTAATTTTTCAAAGGATTAAAATTGATTACCCACAGTATTTCATATAGAGCC
>Ga0307487_1001199_pt1 | contig 18746 bp, 18 predicted proteins | sample CBIW12metaG_FD_203665 | JGI IMG/M metagenome (GOLD analysis project Ga0307487, IMG submission 203665) | Sea-ice brine microbial communities from Beaufort Sea near Barrow, Alaska, United States - CBIW 1.2 | ecosystem: Environmental > Aquatic > Marine > Coastal | place: USA: Alaska | collected... | reverse complement strand
GCACGGCCTGCGCTCGAATGTCGCGACTGGCACTGATTCCACCCTCAAGCGCGGCCAGCGCTGCCTGCACGGCCGCACGGCCGGCTCCGTCGTCGATGCGTGCTCGTGCCATGGTTCCATTTTGCCGGATCAGGCGGCAGGCGTGTACTCCACGACGGCCAACAGTAACGTCTTGCCGAAGAAGGAGGTGGCCCAGTTGGTGTTTCGGGTGAGCGCTACGATACGGGCGTCGGCGTAGGGAACCAGCGCTCGGCGCAGCGCCTCAACTGCGGGTTCCAGGTTTTAGCCGGGAACAACGACGGTCACGAGCGCCCGCGTGGGGATAAGTGCCATGGCCACCCTAGTAGTGTGGCGCAGGCTGCGCCGGGAGGGACCTGAGGCATCGGGTAGCCTGAAATGGTGAAAATTCTGGTCCTTGGTTCCGGTGCCCGCGAGCACGCCATCATCACCGCGTTGCTCCGTGAGGAGCCGCGGCCGAGCGTCGAATGTGCACCCGGCAACGCAGGGATTGCCGCCGAGGTACCGGTCGTGACGCTCGACCCCAACGACCCGGTTGCGGTCACCGACTACGCCGTGCTGCAGGGCGTCGAACTCGTCGTGATCGGGCCGGAGGCTCCGCTGGTGGCCGGCGTCGCCGATGCCCTGCGCGCCCGCGGCGTGGCCGTGTTCGGGCCCGACCAGGCCGCCGCTGCCCTGGAAGGAAGCAAAACCTTCGCCAAGCGCATCATGGATGAGGCCGGCGTTCCCACCGGCCGCGCCGTGCGCGCCGGCACACTGGCCGAGGCCGAAACCGCCCTCGACGAGTTCGGTGCCCCCTACGTGGTCAAGGCCGACGGCCTCGCCGCCGGCAAGGGAGTGCTCGTCACCCCGGATCGCGCCGCCGCCCTCGCCCACACAACCGTCTGGCTTGAACACGGCAGTGTGCTGATCGAAGAGTTTCTCGACGGTCAGGAAATCTCGCTTTTTCTGCTCAGCGACGGGCACAATGTGCTGCCGCTCTCCCCCGCCCAGGACTACAAGCGCGCCCTCGACAACGACGCCGGCCCCAACACCGGCGGCATGGGCGCCTACTCGCCGTTGCCGTGGCTCGATCTGAAGTTCGGCAGCGAGAACGCGTTCGTCGACGAGATCATTGAGTCGGTGGCGCTGCCGACCGTGCGCCAGCTCGCCGCGGAGGGCACGCCGTTCGTCGGCCTGCTCTACTGCGGGCTCATCTTGACGGATGCCGGCATCCGCGTGATCGAATTCAACGCGCGTTTCGGAGACCCCGAGACTCAGGTCGTGCTGCCGCGCCTGGTCACGGCGCTGTCTGGCCTGCTGTTCGCCGCGGCGACCGGCGGCCTGGCCGGGCTGCCTCGGCCGGAGTTCTCGGCCGATGTCGCCGTCACCGTCGTGCTCGCGAGCGAGAACTACCCGGAGACCCCTCTGGTTGGGCGCGAAATCGCCGGACTCGACGCGGCGCTGGCTACGCCCGGCGTCACGATCGCCCATGCGGCGACCCGGCTCGTTGGCGGCACGCTCGTGTCGACCGGTGGCCGCGTGCTCAGCGTCGTCGCCGTCGGCGATTCCTTCGCCCACGCTCGGGCTCGGGCTTACGAGGCCCTGGGCGAGATCGACCTCGAAGGTGCCCATTTTCGCACCGACATCGCCGCCCGCGTCGTCCACCCGGCCGGCCCGCCCGGCGCATAACTCCTGCAATTTGCTGACGGGCGCCAGAACATCCCCGTGAATTCACGGCTGCGACGTGACCGGCAGATTTTCAGCAGGAGTTATGCGCGGTGAAGATGCGGGAGAATGAACGGGTGAGCCACTCTGAAGACGAATCCCCCGCATCCGCTGCCACCGCGCTTGACGGGTGGACGCTTGTTTATTCGGGCAAGGTGCGCGACCTCTATGTTGAAACAACGGATGCAGCGCCCTCGCTCGCGACCGCCCGCCGGGTGCTCGTAGTCGCCAGCGACCGGGTGAGCGCCTTCGACCACGTACTTGAGCCCGGAATTCCCGGCAAGGGCGACCTGCTCACGACCCTGAGCCTGTGGTGGTTCGACCGCTTGACCGACATCCCCAACCACCTCGTGGCCGACCACGAACTCGTCGATGGCACCGTGCGCGAGCTGGTTCCCGCCGAGGTCGCCGGGCGCGCCATGCTGTGCCGCACCCTCGACATGTACCCGATCGAGTGCGTCGTGCGCGGCTACCTCACCGGCAGCGGCTGGAAAGAATACCTCGAGTCGCAGTCGGTCTGCGGCATCGCGCTGCCGGCCGGCCTGCAGAACGGCGACCGCCTGCCCGAGCCCATCTACACCCCCGCATGGAAGGCTCCGCTCGGCCAGCACGACGAGAACATCTCGTTCGAGCGCACCGTCGAACTGGTCGGTCCCGATATCGCCGCCGAACTACGCACCCTCTCTCTCGCCCTGTTCGAGACCGCCGGAACGATCGCCGAGAAGGCCGGTGTCATTCTGGCCGACACCAAGTTCGAGTTCGGCGCCGATCGGCAAACCGGCGTGACCGTGCTCGCCGACGAGGTGCTCACGAGCGATTCCAGCCGTTATTGGGACGCCGAAGCCTGGCGCTCTGGCACGACACCCGAAACCCGGATGGCGAGTTTCGACAAGCAGATCGTGCGTAATTGGCTCTCGGCACACTGGGACGGAGCCGGGACCCCGCCCGAGTTGCCGACCGAGATCGTCGAGCAGACCGCGGCCCGCTACCGCGAATTGCTCGAGCGCCTGACCCGGGCCTGACTCGCCGCGCAGACACGGGGGTGCCCACGCCCGCCAGCCGCGGAATAGGCGGGGAGGAGTCTGAGTTAGACGTGATGTGACTCTCACTTCGAAGGACCTGCTGGCTGCCGATACCGGGATGGGCGCAGTGACGCTGCGCGTGGGCAATCTCGACGCCATGATCGCCTACTACCGCGATGTCGTGACGCTCGCGCTACTGAGCCATAACGGACCGGTCGCCGTGCTCGGGCGAGGCCGAACCCCATTGGTGATTCTGCAGCATGCGCCCGAACTGGCTGCGGCCGAGCCGCGCTCCGCCGGACTGTTTCATACCGCGATCCTGTTCGACACGCAGGCCGATCTGGCCGCCGCCGTGTACTCGATCGGCACGAAGTCTCCCGGAACGTTCACCGGCAGCGCGGACCACCTGGTCAGTCAGGCCTTCTACTTCACCGACCCAGAAGGCAACGGCATCGAGTTGTACTGGGACCGCGACCGTACCCTGTGGAGCTGGACACATGGCCAGGTCGAGATGGCAACGCTGCACCTCGACCCGAACGCATTCATTTCGGAGCATATGTCGGCCGAGCCGAGCGCTGGGACGGCTGCCGTCGGGCATGTGCACTTGTCGGTCGGCGACGTTGCGACCGCACGGGAGTTCTACGTGAACCGTCTCGGCTTCGAGGCGACCGCGAGCTTCGGCTCCTCCGCTTTGTTCGTCTCGGCCGGCGGCTATCACCACCACATGGCCATGAACACCTGGCAGAGCTCGGGCAGCGGCAAGCGCCGCTTGGCCTTGGGGCTCGGCGAGGTCAGCATCATCGTGCCGAGCGCGGACGACGTGGCCACCCTCAGCGAGCGTATGACCCACTACAAAGTGGGCACCCGTCACGACGGGCAGACTCTCAGCTTTGACGACCCGTGGGCCAATCGCATTCTGGTGCGTGCCGCCGACGCTGCGGCCGGGCCGGTCGCTGCGTCACGCTAGACCCCGAATCGACGTGTGATCGCACGTCGCGCGTCGTCACGCTACTCCGGCGAATGGAAAAGGCTCGTGCCAATTTGCACCGACTCCGCCAGCGCACAGTTGGACCGGCCAATGCCTCCCGATTCGCCGGCGCGGTGCGCGTCAACCGCGAGGGTGCAGAATCACTCCTCAGCGCGGCGCGCACTCACTTGAGAACACGGGAGAGAAACTCCGTGGTGCGTTGGTGCTCGGGAGCATCGAAGACGCGCTCGGGCGCACCGGTCTCCACGACCACACCGTGATCCATGAACACCACGTTGTCCGCGACCTCGCGGGCGAACCCGATCTCGTGCGTCACCACCACCATGGTGACCCCGCTGGCAGCGAGGCGCCGCATCACATCGAGCACCTCACCGACAAGTTCGGGGTCCAGCGCCGAGGTTGGCTCGTCAAATAGCATCACCTTGGGGCGCATCGCGAGGGCTCGGGCGATGGCCACGCGCTGCTGCTGACCGCCAGAAAGCTGGCTGGGGTAGCGTCCCCCCTTGTCGCCGAGGCCTACCTGCGCCAGCAAGCTCTGGGCGTGAGCCTCGCGCTGTACTTTCGGTTCCCGACGAATGCGCCCCGGCGCCTCAGTGATGTTCTGCAGGGCAGTCATATGGGGGAACAGGTTGAAGCTCTGGAACACCATGCCGATGTCTTCGCGCTGTCTTGAGATAGCCCGGTTGCCCAACTCGTGCAATACGTCATTGTTCCGGCGGTACCCAATGAGTTCGCCGTCGATGGTAATTGTTCCGTCGTCGGGCTTCTCGAGGTGATTGAGGCAACGCAACAGTGTGGATTTGCCGCCACCTGAAGGCCCGAGCACGCAGGTTACCTCCCCGGGCTTCACCTGCAACGACACATCTTTCAGTACCTCGACGGAACCGTAGGACTTGTAGATATTGCGCGCGTCGACCATCAGTCTCGCGGGCTGGGGTGACTCGGTCATCGCTGTCCCTTCCATTGCGTGGATTCTTTCGCTCAGGCGCGCGCTCACGAGCGCACCCGGTCGGGTGTGAAGTTGCGCATCACCTGGCGGGTAAGGGAACGTTTGGGCTGAAGGTGGGTTCCTCGCAGCAGCCGCTGTTCGAGCAGGTATTGCCCACACGTGGCAACGGTGGTGAGCAGGAGGTACCAGACCGTGGCGACGAGCAGCATCTCCATGGGCGTGAAGTCACGGGTACCGATGTATTGCGCGTTGGTGAGCAGATCACCAGCACCGATCACTGCCACGAGTGAGGTCATCTTCAGCAGAGTGATGAGCTCGTTGCCCGACGGCGGCACGATCACCTTCATCGCCTGCGGCAGTACGATGCGAACCATGATGGCCGTGTTCGGCATACCGAGCGCTGCCCCGGCTTCCCGCTGACCGTTCTGCACGGCGAGAATTCCGCCACGAACGATCTCGGCCATGTAAGCGGCCTCATTCAGCGCGAGCGCCAGGAGGGCCGCGACGGCCGGGGTGATCAGAACATTGGTGTCGATGCTGGCCGCGCCGAAGCCCAGCCGGGGAAAGAACAGCGCCAGGTTGTACCAGAGCAGGAGCTGCACGAGCAACGGGGTGCCGCGGAAAAACCAGGTATAGGCCCCGGCCACAGCGTAGAGGACGACGTTATTCGACATGCGCATGACAGCGACGAGAATGCCACCGATCACACCAACGACCATGCTGACGATGGTGAGCCAGATTGTGGTCCACAGACCCGACAAGATAGTGGGGTAGGTGAGGTTCTGGGCGATGACCTCCCAGCGGATCGACTCGTTGGTGGCGATCGCACTTACAAACGCGACGACCAGAGCGACGATGATCGAACCGGAGACCCATTGTCCCCAATGGCGACTCTGAACGATTCGCGTGCGCGAACCGTTATCGGCGAGGGTCACTCGACGCCGCCGTTGACGGTGGCCATATCCAGGGCGCCATTGCCAAGGTCATGGGAGTCGAGGATGCTCTGGTAGGTCCCATCCTCGATGAGTGACTGCAGCGTGGCCTGAATGGCGTCGCGGAGCTCGGTGGAGTCCTGACGGAACATCATGCCGACCACTGTGGGAGTGATGGGTTCGGTATTGGCAACGGCGAAGCCGGTCCTGTCACCCTGCTGGGCGATGTTGTAGCGGGCCACGGCATCCTGCACCAGCACAGCGACAACCCGGCCGCTCTGGATTTGGAGGAAAGCCGACGGGTTATCGGGCAGGGCGACGATTTCCACCGGGTCGCTGGCACAGTCCGCGGAGTTGAGCTCGGTCAGCATCGACTCCTGAGCGGATGCTTTGAGCACGGAAACGGCCTGGCCACAGAGGTCAGTCATACCCTCGATTTTTTCGGGGTTGCCGGCCTTCACAACGATGGCCTGGCTCGATTCGAAGTAGTTGACGAAGTCATAGTTTTTCTGTCGTTCCACGGTATTCGTATATCCGGCGGCCAGGAGGTCGAACCGGTTGCCGTCGAGCGCGGGGAGCAACCCGTCGAACGCCGCATTCGTGAGGGTGAAGGTCACGCCCAGTCGTTCGGTCAGAGCCGCGACCAGATCGGGGTCCAGACCCACGATCGAGGTCCCGTCCGTGTCGAGATATTCGTACGGAGCGTACATCGCCTCTGTACCCACCTTGATTTCCCTGCTGGCCTGTATGTCGTCCGGCAGCATTGCAAACAGCGCGCTGTCGGCCGAGGCGCTCGTGGTGGCTTCGGGGGTGGGCGCCACTGTGGCGGAGCACCCGGCGAGTAAGGCGACCGAGGCAATTCCGGCGAAAAGAGCAAGAACGTGGGATCGGGACATGCGGGGGGTCGTGTGCGTCATTTCTGTCTCCTGGGCTGTGTGGTGAGAGGGATGCGGTGGGAAGAAAAGGTCTAGAGGTGGGTGGGCGCGAACAACGCGAGACGGGCTTCGAGCACGACCACGTTGGGTCCCTCGGCAGCCCATGCCTCGGAGAGCACCTCAGGCAGCGTCGCCGGAGTCGCCCGGTAGGCGGCGACACCGAATGCCTCGGCGAGAGCGGCAAAGTCGGGGCGCGCGAGTTCTGTAGCGGTGGCCTGCCCGAAGCTCGCTGTCATGTATTCGCGGAGGATGCCGTACCCCCCGTCGTCAACGATTAGCCACGTGACCGGCGCCTGATGTTGGCGAGCGGCAGCGAGTTCGGCAATGGAGTACATTGCTCCTCCGTCGCCGGATACCGCGAGGGTGCGCTGAGCCGACCCCACGGCACCGCCGAAAGCAGCCGGGAAGCCGAAACCGAGTCCGCCCGCGCCCTGGGCGCTATGGAATTTCCCGACCTCGGCGTCCCAGACCGACCAGGCCCAGTATCCGGCGATGGTCATGTCCCAGAAGGTGTGAGCATCCGCCGGAATGGCCGCACGAATGTCGGCGAGGAGTTTGCGTTCGACGGCGAGGTTCTGAGCGTCGAGGCGGTCCGAGATCCGGGCGAGCAGATCGGCCACCTCGGCCGCAGCTGCCGGGCGAGCGACGGGGATCACCCGGGCGACGAGGCCGGCGAGGGCAAGTCGGGCGTCCGCATGGATGCCGAGGGCCGGGTAGTTGGACTCGAGAACCCGGGCTTCGGCGTCTACCTGAATAAGGCGACCGGAGGGCGCAAACGTGGAGTAATTGCTCGTGATGTCGCCAAGCGAGGTGCCGAGCACGAGAAGAACGTCGGCGTTCTCCAGGAGCTCGGTGGTGAAGCGGTCCTCAATCCAGGACTGGGCGGAAAGTGGATGGGTCCACGGGAACGCGCCCTTGCCACCCACGCTGCTGACCACGGGGGCTTGCAACGCCTCGGCGAGCGTTTGCAGTTCGTCCTCTGCCCCGGCGCGACGCACTCCTCCGCCAGCGAGGATCACCGGACGTTGGGCATTGTGGAGCAGGACTGCCGCCGCGTCGAGCAGTTCCGCTCTGGCTGGCAGCGGGACGGGGGCACCGCTCAGGTCGGTGACGACGGGGATAGCGGTCGGATCGAGCATGACGTCCTGCGGGATCTCGATCCATACCGGACCGGCGGGGGCAGAGACTGCAAGTGTCCATGCCTCCTGGATTGCCGAGGGGATCTGGCTGGCCGCGCGGATAACCCAGGTGCGCTTGACCACGTTGGCGGCGGCGGCTTGCTGGTCGTCCAGCTGGTGGAGCATCCCCTTGCGGGCTCCGCCGAGCCCTGCGCGTGGAATTTGGCTGGCCAGCACGACGATCGGCACGGCAGTCGCATAAGCCTCTTGCAGGCCGGCGAGTGCGGTGAGGGCGCCAGGCCCCGTGGACAGGAAGAGTACGCCCGTTTCACCCGTGGCCCGAGCGAAGCCGTCGGCGGCGAAGGCCGCGTTGTTTTCCACTCGGGAACTGACGAATTTCAGGTTGCTGCGCCTCAGGGCGTCGAAGAGCCCGAGGGCATGTTGGCCGGGAATACCGAAGACGGTTGTCGCACCCAGTGCCTCAAGAGATTCGATGGCGAGGTCGCCGCCGTTGCGCCGAATGTGTTCCATGGAAGTCGTCCCCTACTCATTTCACGAGTGGTGCGGATTCCATCTCGTGAAACCAAAGTAGCTTGTCGGTAAACAAAAAATCTACCGTCGGGACTGATTCCGGTATTTTGTTACATGCATTTCACAAACGACCTCAGGCCCCGGCCACGAGGCGAGGCCGGGCGATTCACGTCGTGCCCTCCCAGGCTGCCGGCGCAAGGATCCAGAGCAATTCGGTCTCAACCTCCGTGTCACCGAACCAATTATGCGGTTCGCGACCGTCGAAGGTGAGAGAGTCTCCGGCCTCCAGGCGCCAGGAGCGATCACTGAACTTGAGCGTCATCGACCCGGTCAGTACATGAACAACATCGACCGGAGAGTTGACCGTGTATGGCTGGTCACCACCAGATCCACCGGGAGCGACAGTGGACCGGATGACCTGCAGCCGACTCTCTTTGCGGGGCGTGACCAGCCGTTCATTTGCACCCTGGCCGCCCAGATTAATGTGCGGCGCATTCCCTGCGGTGACCAGCTGCACATCGGACGAGGCGAACAAATCGCCAATGTTCACATTGAGAACCTCGCACAGCGAGACCAGCGTCGACACGCTCGGGGACGTCATGTCGCGTTCAATCCGGCTGATGAACCCCTTGGTCAGTCCGGTGGCGGCCGCAAGCTGATCGATGGTGAGCTGTTGCGAGCGGCGCGCCGCGCGCAACCTGCTCCCAATGGCTGCCCGATGGCTGGTGGCTTCGACGGGCATCGGACGCATGTTTCCTCCTGGAAAACTCGAGGGTCAGGCTTTCATTCTGTCAGTCGCGCTGAAAATCCTTTGTCTTGATAGCCTGTTTCTATAAATGCAACATAATATGCTCTAGAAGCAACACTCTTCAGCACTGCGTAGTCGCAGATTATTTTGCGGCGCGGCGACCGGCATCGGCGAAAGGTACAACGTGACGACACTCAGCGACTCCACAATGGAGCTCTCAGATGGCAAGTTCCATCGACTCATGGGCCCAGAAGCCCTCCCCGCATTCTCCGAGACAGACGAACTCGAATCGGTCTGGGGTCGCCGGTGGGGCGCCGCCGACGAGGTGAGCACGCTGCGCTCGGTGCTGATGCGTCGCCCGAGTCAGGGACTCGGGCACATCTCCGAGGACGCCTACGACTCCGACCTCGAAGCTTTGGTGGACCCGGCCCGCCGCTGGTATTGGACCGGCCGTGATCGTCCCGACCTGGCCCTGGTCGACGAGCAATACCAGGGGTTCGTTGACGTGCTTGAAGCCAACGGTGTGGATGTCGTTTTCGCCCCCGAACTCCCCGCGACGTACACGAAAGCGGTTTACACCCGAGACCCGCTGTTCACCATCCCCGGCGGTGCCGTCATCGGTCGTTTGGCGCCGCGCATGCGCCGAGGCGAAGAACAATCAATCACGCAGACGGTCGCCTCCGCCGGTTTGCCCATCCTGGGAACGATCACAGGCGCCGGGCTCGCCGAAGGTGGCAGCTTCGTGAAGGTGCGCAAAGACCTCGCGTTCTTCGGCACATCGGTGCGCTGCAACCCCGACGGTTACCGACAGCTGGCGCGCATCCTGGAGGAACAGGGCATCACACTCAAGCAGGTCAACTTGCCAGGCTACCTAATACACCTCGACATGTGCTCCTCGATGATCGACGATAACCTCGCTCTGGTCAACCCGCGCCTCGCACCATACGACTACATGACCGCCTTGTGGGATCTCGGGATCGAGACCGTGGAGGTCGACGCTCATGAGGAGTGGGCCTGCAACCTGCTCGTACTCGACAACCGCCGCATCGTGATGCCGGATCATCTCCCACGCACGGCCGCCATGCTGCGAGACACGGTCGGCGTCGACGTGACAGCCATCCCGTTCCGCGAGATCCTGAAGAACGGTGGCGGCATGCATTGCTCCACCATGGAACTCCAGCGTGACTGGGCCTGAGACCACGTGACTGGGCCTGAGACGATAAGTGCCCTCCCGGCTGATTTTCCTGAGGCCGATGCAGCCTTTCTTCGCGACTTTGCATGACGCCATGACCAAAGTCGAGCCGGTGATCCTGCTTCCAATCGCCCGAATCGCTCGAGCACGTCAAAGTGGCGGCTCCTGACGTCCAGCCGGTCGCGGCGGTCTAGCTGCACTTGGCCGCCGGTGGGTCGTCAGCGGGCCGCGCGAGCCGCCCGGCGGGTCAGGCCGTGCACGGTGGCCTGATATTCCTTCACGTTGAGCGGGCGACCGGGGAGTTTGGTCCGCGTCGTGTCGGGCGCGCGCAGGCCGTCGAGCACGATCGAGAGCTGACGACGCCACTGCCCGGCGTAGCCGCCTCCGAGACGGCCGAGTGAGCCCACCATGGTGACCAGTACGGCAAGATCGACCGCGTCGACATCGCGACGCAGCGTGCCATCTTTCTTCGCCCGGGCTACCAGGCTCGCAATGAAACCGTCGAACTCAGCGGCCGGCCTCGCCGAGGGGTCGAGCTGGGCCATGCGCCGCAGAATCGGCGGCAGAGATGGGTCAGCGACGAGCCACTCGCCGACCCGTTCGGTGTACACAACGAGCGCCTCCCACGGGGTGGGCGCGGCCTCGATCTCGTCGCGTACCGCGTGCAGTTCCGCGAGCGCCAGTTCGTAGAGGGCCCGCACCAGATCGTCTCTGGTGGGGAAGTTTCGGTACAGGGTGGCCACACCGACCTCGGCTAGGCGCGCGATCTCCTCGAGTGAGGCGTCGATGCCGTGCTGCGCGAACTGGGTGCGGGCCGCGACGACGAGGCGGTCCCGGTTCAGCCGCGCGTCGCGGCGACGAGGCGGCAACGGCGCGGAACGCTCGGATGCAGACGGGGCCGGCGCGCCATCATGGGGCTTTCGGGTCGGCGAGGTCATGGTCTCCAGTCTAGAACTTTGACCCACGCGGTTCGCCCGGTATTGCGCCCGCAGGCCTAACCTGCGCACAATTTGATCAAGCTGATCGGAACCCGATGACACTCAAGAACAACACCCGCGAATTCGACCCCGAGATCGTCACCGATTTTCACGAGAAGATGAGCTACGGGGCCTACCTCGACCTGCCCGCGCTGCTCGATGCACAGAAGCCGGTCAGCATTCCGGAACACCACGATGAACTGCTCTTCATCATTCAGCATCAAACGACCGAACTGTGGCTCAAACTCGTGCTGCACGAGCTGCAGGCGGCCATCGAGGCGCTTCGCCAGGACCAACTCGCTCCCGCCCTCAAGGGCATCGCCCGGGTCAAACATATTCAGCGCACTCTCACCGAGCAGTGGTCGGTGCTCGCGACGCTCACCCCCACCGAATACGCTCAGTTTCGCCAGTTTCTCGGCAACTCCAGCGGCTTCCAGTCCTACCAGTACCGCGCGGTCGAGTTCGCGCTCGGCAATAAGAACCGTCGCATGCTCGCAGTTTTTGAAGCGGATCCCCCGGCCCATGCACTGCTCACCGCCACCTTCGACGCGCCCAGCCTCTACGACGAGTTTCTGCGCTACCTGCACCGGGCCGGCTTCACCATTCCCACCGACGTGCTCGAGCGCGATGTCACCGAGGCCTGGACCTTCCACCCCGAACTTGTGCATACCTTTCGCGGAATATACGAGAACGCCACTGAGCATTGGGCCGCCTATGAGGCCTGCGAAGAACTCGTCGACCTCGAAGACAACTTTCAACTGTGGCGGTTTCGCCATCTGAAGACCGTGCAGCGCATCATCGGCATGAAACACGGCACCGGGGGGTCGAGCGGAGCAGCCTTTCTGCAGAAGGCCCTCGAACTCACCTTCTTTCCCGAGTTGTTCGCGGTGCGCACGGAGATCGGCACGTGACGTCCCGTTTTCTCGTCGGTCGGGGCACGATACTGCCGGGCTTTCTCGACGCTCATGTGCATCTGGCCTTGATCGATCCGACCCTCCTGTCCGGCGGCGGAATCGCCCGGGTGCTCGACCTCGGCGGCTGGCACTCCCACGATCGGCGCACGTCCATGCCCGATCTGGCCCACGCGCATCAGTTCATCACCGCGCCCGGCGGGTACCCCAGCCGTACCGACTGGGCGGAGCCCGGCTGGAACTGTGAGGTGGCGACCACAGCGGATGCCGCCGCCGCAGTCGATCTGCAGGCCGCCGCAGGGGCATCCGTTCTGAAAATCACCCTGAACTCGCCGGCCGGCCCTGTGCTGGGCACAGAGGCGCTGGCCGCGGTCGTCGCGCGGGCACACGAACGCGCTCTGCCGGTCGTGGCACACGCCGAGGGCTCCGGACAGGCCGATCGCAGCTTTGTGGCCGGCGTTGATGCGTTCGCGCACAGCCCCTTTTCGGAGCACCTCGCCGACGACCTTGTGACTGCAATGGCCGCCCGGATGACCTGGATCAGCACCCTCGACATCCACGGCTGGGGCTCACCCACCGCCGCCTTCGACATCGCGAGCGACAATCTGCGTCGGTTTCATGCGGCCGGTGGCCGGGTGCTGTACGGTACCGACCTGGGCAATGGGCCGCTTCCGCTCGGCGTGAACCATCGCGAAATCGACGCTCTACTGGGAGCCGGGCTCAGCCCTGAGGACGTTCTGGCTGTCCTGTGCACGCCGGCTCCGCTCGGCCTGTCCATCGCCGAGAATCGGGTTACCTTTATTCCGGGCGAACGGCCCCGCGATCCACAGGATTTCACCGAATGGCTCTGCACGGCCCGCGCACTCACCCGCCCCGAACTCGAGGTTCTCGCATGACGCCCCCGCTCAATTTCAACAGCGCTCCCGCCGCTGCCGGGTCAGCCGGCCCGTCGGGCCTCGACGCCCACCTCGCCTTCGCGCGCCGAATGGACCGCATCGACGGCCTCGCGCACTATCGCGCCCGATTTCTCGGCACCGACACCGACACCGATCCGACCACAGCCAACCCGCGCTCCTACCTCGACGGCAACTCGCTCGGCCGCCCGCTGCGGGCGAGCGCCGAACGCATCGCCAACTTTCTGCAGCAGGACTGGGGCACCCGGCTCATTCGCGGTTGGGACGAACAGTGGATGGAGCTGCCCCTGCAGATCGGAGACGACCTGGGCCGGGTCGCCCTCGGCGCCGCCCCAGGGCAGGTATTCGTCGGCGATTCCACCACCGTGCTGCTCTACAAACTGGCCCGCGCCGCCGTAGATTCCCGCCCGCATCGCACCGAGATCGTGCTCGACAGCGACAATTTTCCTACCGACCGGTACATTCTCGAGGGCATAGCCGGCGAGCGCGGCCTCACCCTGCGTTGGATCGACTCTGCCCGCGATGCCGGGGTCACCGCGGAGCAGGTGCGCCGCGTGATCGGTCCGCAGACCTCCCTCGTGCTGCTCAGCCACGTCGCCTACCGCTCCGGCTACCTCGCCGACATGAAGGCCATCACCGACCTCGCCCACGAACACGACGCTCTCGTCCTGTGGGACCTCAGCCATTCGGTCGGGTCGGTTCCGGTCGAACTCGACAGCTGCGACGTTGACCTCGCGGTCGGCTGCTCCTATAAATATTTGAGCGGCGGGCCCGGCGCCCCGGCGTTCGGCTATGTCAAGAACGACCTGCACGACGTGCTGACCCAGCCCATTCAGGGGTGGATGGGCGCCCAGGCCATCTTCGAGATGGGGCCGGGATATGTGCCCGCCACCGGCATCCGCCGATTCATGAGCGGCACCCCTGCCGTCGTCGGCATGCTCGCCATGCAGGACACCATCGACATGCTCGGCGAAGCCACGATCGGGTCGGTGCGGGCCAAGTCCGTGGCGCTGACCGAGTTCGCCATCACCCTCGTCGATGAGTGGCTCTCGCCGATGGGGGTCACCGTGGCCTCGCCGCGGGAACACACCCATCGCGGCGGCCACATCACGATCAACCATCCGCTCATGGGCCAGGTTACGAAGATTCTGTGGGACAACGACGTGATTCCCGATTTTCGGGCACCGAACGGGCTGCGGCTCGGCCTCGCCCCGCTCAGCACAAGTTTTGTCGAAACCTTCGACGGTGTGGCCGCCGTGCGCGATGTGCTGCGCGGTATTCTGCTCGGCCAAAGCGGCGTCAGCCCGTAAACGGCAGGCCCGGCCGGGGCTGGCCTGTAGAATTGGAGTGATTTGCCACGACTATAAGCCCCAGACTGTATGCGGAGTGCCCAGTGCCAACGATCGTCGTCGAAGTAATGCCCAAGGCCGAGTTGCTTGACCCCCAGGGCAAGGCCGTCGCCGGCGCCCTCGGTCGCCTCGGTCAGACCCAGCCAGCGCTGGCCAACGTCACCGGCGTGCGCGTCGGCAAGCGCTTCGAAATTTCGCTGGAGGGCGAAGCGGATGCCGCCACCCTCGCCGCCGTGCGCGAGCTCGCCGACACTGTGCTGTCCAACTCCGTGATCGAGGATGTCGTTGGCATCCACGTGCAGGACGTCCCCTCGTCAGCGGTCGCCTGATGCGCATCGGCGTCGTCACCTTTCCCGGGTCACTCGATGATCGTGATGCCGCACGCGCAGTTCGTCTGGCCGGCGCCGACGCAGTGGCCCTCTGGCACGGTGACCACGACCTGCACGACGTCGACGCCATCGTGCTGCCCGGAGGGTTCAGCTACGGCGACTACCTGCGCGCCGGTGCCATCGCGAGCCTCTCGCCGATCATGACCGAGGTTATCGACGCGGCCAACAAGGGCATGCCCGTGCTCGGAATCTGCAATGGCTTTCAGATGCTCACCGAAGCGCACCTACTCGACGGCGGACTGATCCGGAACGGACAGGGCCGCTTCATCTGCCGCGACCAGGGCCTGCGCATCGAGAACAACACGAGCGACTGGACCAGCGATTTCGCGGCCAATGCCGAGATCGTCATTCCGCTCAAGAACGGCGAGGGCTCGTTCATGGCCTCCGACGAGACCCTCAAGGCGCTCGAGGGCGAGGGCCGCGTTGTGGTCCGTTACATCGGTGGCAACCCGAACGGTTCGCTGAATGACATCGCCGGGGTGACCAACGCCCGCGGCAACGTCGTCGGCCTCATGCCGCACCCCGAGCACGCCGTCGAGGCCGGATTCGGTCCGGATACCGACGATGCCATGGCCAGCGGCGTCGACGGCCTCACGTTCTTCACCTCGGTCATCGCCCAAGCGCTCGTCGCCCGGTAGTCGCCGCCCGGCAGCCGTCGCCCGGCAGCCGTCGTGTAGCTGATTCTGTACGAAATGTTTCTGCGGGTGTCCTATTCACGGGCGCTGGTTCGTTCCTAAGGTAGATCCATCAACAGATGGGTCCACCAACACCCAGTGAAGGAGCGCACCATGACCAGCTATGTCGCTTTGATCTACACACCCGACGTCGATTGGAGCCAGCCCGAGTACGCCGATGGCATGGCCGAGTACCAGCGATTCGGGAAAGACGCCGCGAGCGTCATCCGCGGCGGGGCAGCGCTGTACCACACGCCTACCGCAACGACGGTGCGGGTCACCGGCGGCAAGGGCGGTGACGTCGTGCTCAGCGACGGCCCGTATGCCGAAACGAAAGAGGCCCTCACCGGTTTCTACCTGTTGGAGTGCGCCGACCTCGACGAGGCCATCAAGGTTGCGGCGATGATTCCGGGGGCGTGGAACGGGGCCGTCGAGATTCGTCCAGCGCTGCCGATGACCGTGAATGTTCCCACGCTCGAAACGAGCGACACCGTCACTCAGTGAGCGCGGGCGAGTTCGTGACCGATCGCGCGGCTTCCGAGGAACTCACCGCCATTCTGCGGGGTGAGCGGCGCCAGGTTGTGGCCTCGCTCACCCGGCTGACCGGCGATCTCACCCTCGCCGAAGACGCCGTGCAGGATGCCTCGATCATCGCGCTGCACACCTGGCCGCGCACCGGCATCCCCCCTAACCCGCGGGCCTGGCTCATCGTCACGGCGAAGCACCGGGCGATCGATACGCTGCGCCGCGAGGGGGCTCGGTGGGCCAGGGAAAGGGAGGCGGTGGCAGTGGCGCTGCAACGGGCCCCCGACGACTTTTCGGTCGGAGTGCTGCGCGACGACCAGCTTCGCCTCATTTTCACCTGCTGCCACCCGGCCCTCGCCCCCGAAGCCCAGGTCGCGCTCAGTTTGCGGGTGCTGTGCGGCCTCAGTGTGGCCGAAGTGGCCCGTGTCCTCTTGGTTCCGGAAGCCACGATGGCCAAACGCCTCACGCGGGCACGTCAAAAGATCGCGGCCGCCGGAATCCGTTATCGAGTGCCCGATAGCGAAGACCTGCCCGAACGCATGCGCACCGTAGCGACGACAGTTTTTCTGCTGTTCACAGAAGGGTACGCGTCACGCTCCGCCGGGGCACACGAACGACGTTCCCTCGCCGACGAAGCCGTGCGGCTCGGCCGATTGCTCGTGCAGTTGTTACCGGGCGAGGCCGTGCTGGAGGGGTTGCTCGCGATCATGCTGTTGCAGCACTCACGGCGCGACGCTCGTATGGATGTTTCCGGGGACATCGTTCTGCTTGCCGATCAGGATCGAGCACGCTGGGATCTTGCCATGGCAGGCGAGGGCATCGAACTTGCCGCCTCGGCAATCCGTGGCAGTCAGCTCACGCCCGAACGTTTCGCGGTCGTCGCAGCCATCGCCGCCTGCCACGCGATTGCCCCGAGCGCCGCCAGTACCGACTGGGACGCAATCGTGTCCTGGTACGACGTGCTGGTACGGCTGGATGCCAGCCCCGTCGTACTACTCAACCGCGCGGCAGCGCTCGCTGAGAGCGGCCAGGAACGCGCTGCCCTCGACGCCGTCGATGCGCTGCAGGGTCTCGATGACTATTTCTGGTGGCACGCCACCAGAGCCGAACTCCTGCGGCGCCTCGGGCAGGAGACCGAGGCTGCGGTTGCGGCGACACTGGCGCGCCGCCTGACCGATTCACCCGCTCAGCAGCGGCTGCTGGACCGCCGGTATTCCGGCCGGCAGCCTAACCGTTGACGGCGATTGCAGCGACCGCCGCGAGGGCCAGCCCCATACCGACAACCTGCCACCGCCCCACGCGCTCCTTGAGCACGAGCACGGCCAGCAGCACTGTGACGGCCGGGTACAGCGACACGAGTACCGAAACCAGCGACAGCAGTCCCGCCTGCAGGGCGTACAGCAGCGTCGACGTCGCGACGACGTCGAGTATGGCAATGAGGGCCGCCAAGCCGATGATTGCCCGCGGCGGCTTCGCCAGCTGCCGATTTTTGGCGGCCACGCCTATGACGATGACGGATGCCACCGCGCGCGCCACGACCAGCGGCCACAGCCCGGTGCCGTTCTCGATCTGGTGTGTGAAGACCAGACTCAGGGCGAAGCAAACGCCCGACCCCACAGTGAACCAGGCGACCCGCCGGGTGAATCGCGGCGTCATTGCTCCGAAAACCGTGTGGTCGGCGGTGCCGGATGGTTCGCGGCTCACCAGGATCACGGCGACGATGGCGAGCGCGATCCCTCCATACGAGATCACCGAGGGGCGTTCGCCCAGCAGCACACCCACGATCACCGGAATACCGGCGACGATAACGGCGGTCAGCGGCGAGACCACGCTCATCGGTCCCTCCGCGAGGGCGATGTAGAACCACCACATGGCGAGGGCCATCACGAGGCCCGACGCCGCACCGAACAGCATCGAGCGCCAGGAGAAGTCGCCGCCGACGATCACTGCGGCGGCGGCGATGATCACGGCGGAGATCGGGTACGAGACGAGCACAACCCGCAGGGCGGCGACCCGTCGGGAGGCAATGCCGCCGAAAAAGTCGCTCGTTCCGTAGGCCGCCGCCGATACGAGGGCCAGGATCACGCCGATCATGCTCGATGACCGGCGGGTTCGGGCAGGAGCGTACGCATGACGTCACGCTAGCAGCGGGCGCACTGTTCCTCGTCGGGTACAACGGTGGCCCCGGGCTCACGGGCGGCAGGGCGCTCGTGAGCCCGGGGCCACGACAGGGGTCCGGCTATTGCACTGGTCGAGCGGATGCTGCCGGTTCGCTCGCTCCGGCGTCGGCGGCAGCGGCGGTCGGGTCGGCCGCGGGTTCCAGACGCACGTAGGTCGCGCCATCCGTTTCAAGCGTTTCGGGCAGGATGTCACGCTCGATCGTCGTGGCGAGCGGCTTCTCGGTGACGAAGCAGAGCAGGATGGCCGCGACGATGACCAGGGGAACCATGTACAGGAACACCGGGGTCAGGGCGTCGTTGTAGCCGCCGATGATGATCTCACGCACGGCGTCGGGGAGGTCGCGCACCATGGCCGGGGTGAACGAGTTCGCGGCGCCCGCGCCGCCAGTGGGCATCCGCTCGGTGAGCAGCTCGGTCAGGCGGGCGGCGAAGAGGCTGCCGACCACGGCGGCACCGAGGGAGGCACCGATCTGGCGGAAGTAGTTGTTCGAGGCGGTGGCCGTTCCGACCTGCGAGTTGGGGAAGGAGTTCTGCACGATCAGGATGAGGATCTGCATGCTCAGGCCGAGTCCGAGTCCCATGACCGCGAGATAGCTGCACAGAATCCAGACCGGCAAGGTGGGGGTCATCGTCGAGAGCAACACGAGGGCGACACCGACGATGATCGTGCCGACGATGGGCATCCAC